>Ga0206895_1107_pt2 | contig 21724 bp, 21 predicted proteins | sample Alteio_BWOrgHeat_51_FD_152967 | JGI IMG/M metagenome (GOLD analysis project Ga0206895, IMG submission 152967) | Enriched cells from forest soil in Barre Woods Harvard Forest LTER site, Petersham, Massachusetts, United States -... | ecosystem: Environmental > Terrestrial > Soil > Temperate forest >...
GGCCCATTGGACAAGTTCCTCCGTCTCGGGGCGCGGTATCAGGACATTCTCGTCGACATAGAACCGGTGCCCGCCAAACCAGCTTTCATGCAGCACATATTGGACGGGACGATGAGCAAGCAGCTCGCTGCGGTAGATGTCGTATTGCATGACCATGTGGTCTGGCATCGGATCGGCCGGTCCGGTGAGGCGGGCAAGCTTCGTACGGCCAGTCAGGTGTTCCATCACCCAGTGGGCGATCAGTGCAGCTTCCCGGCTGCCATATAGCGGCGTCAGGTCGGTCGTCAATTGTCGCTGTGCGCGTCCGATATCCATAGGGTAAAAGTAGATCAGTTTGCGTAATTTTGCGCCTTGGCTCCCCCGGAAACATATATGCGACGCTGCCTTGAGCTGGCCCGCCTTGGAGCGGGGCATGTGGCGCCCAATCCCATGGTTGGGTCGGTGCTTGTCTATTCCAGTCCCGATACGGGTGAGGAACGGATCATCGGCGAAGGGTATCATGAACGCTACGGTGAGAAACATGCGGAGGCCAATTGTATCGCCTCGGTAAAGGAAGCCGACCGTCCGCTGATCGTCCGATCGACGATCTACGTTTCGCTGGAGCCTTGTGCGCACTACGGCAAGCAGCCGCCCTGTGCGGACCTGATCGTTGATCGAGGGATCCCAACGGTAGTGGTAGGGTGCCGCGACCCCTTTCCGCAGGTGAATGGGCAGGGTATTGAGAAGCTGCGGGCCGCGGGAGTGGAGGTGGTGGTGGGCGTGTTGGAGACCGAGTGTATGGAGATGAACAGGCGGTTCCTCGGGTTTCATACGAAGCATCGGCCATATATAGTGCTGAAGTGGGCGCAAAGCGCGGACGGGAAGATGGCAGGCGCCGGCCGCACGTCGATCTCCAATGAATATACCAACCGGTTGGTGCATAAATGGCGGGCGGAGGAAGCCGCGATCCTGGTGGGAACGCGGACGGCCATGATCGATGACCCGGCATTGACGGTCCGGTTGTGGAATGGGCCCGACCCGATCCGCCTCGTGGTCGATAAGGAACTGCGACTTCCAACGTCGTTGCAATTATTCGACGGAAAGGTCAGGACGATTGTTTTCAATTGGTTGAGGCATGGGGGGGATGGGATGGTCCAGTGGTATCAACTCTCCCCCGACAGCAGCCTCGTGCATCAGCTCAGCATGGCGTTGACGGATCTAAAGATCCAAAGCGTGCTGGTGGAAGGGGGCGCGAGACTTTTGCAATCTTTTATCGATGAGGGTTATTGGGATGAGGCGCGGATAATCACGAATAGCGAGTTGAGGATACCGGGAGGGCTGCCGGCGCCGGAACTCAAGGATGCGCGGCTTACGGGTTCTGAACAGCTGGCGGGCGATACGATACATTATTACAGGAATATTCAATGACCGACGAAATTTATTATACGATCGAAAAGACGGCGACGGCGGAATTCAAGGACAGGGGCAGCCGCTTCATCGCCTATGCCTGCCCGATAAGATCGGTGGAGGAGTTCAAATTGCAATCGAGCGAGATCAGGAAGCAGCATCCCAAGGCCACGCACCATTGTTTCGCTTACCGGCTGGGGTTGGATGGGAATAGCTTCAGGGTAAGTGACGACGGCGAACCTTCGGGCTCGGCGGGACGGCCGATCCTGGGGCAGATCGACAGCAAAGGCCTCGTGAATGTGCTGGTGGTTGTCGTCCGGTATTTTGGCGGCACATTGCTGGGAGTGCCGGGACTGATAAATGCTTATCGATCCGCGACCGCGCTGGCATTGCAACTGACACCGCTTGTCCAGAAGCAGGTAGAGCAGGAATTCAAGGTGCATTTCGACTATACACAGCTGAATGATGTCATGATCATGATCCGCCAATTCAATTGCCGGGTCGTCCGGCAGGAAATTCAGCTATTTTGCGATATGGTGCTGGCGGTGCCGAACAACAGGGTGGAGGAGGTTCGCTACCGGTTAAAAGAATTGAAAAACGTAGAGATTATCGCGTAAAGCGGGCGCTCACGACCAGCTCTTTGCTGCCGGGCGTATAACGGTAAAATCCCTCACCACTCTTGACACCAAGAAAACCAGCGGTCACCATATTGGTCAGCAGGGGGCAGGGCGCATATTTAGGATTGCCAAATCCTTCGTACAGCACGTTGAGGATCGAATGACATACATCCAACCCAATAAAATCAGCCAGTTGGAGCGGACCCATCGGGTGGGCCATCCCGAGCTTCATGACGGTATCTATCTCCTGTACTCCGGCTACTCCTTCATAAAGACTATAGACCGCTTCGTTGATCATCGGCATCAGGATGCGGTTGGCGATAAAGCCAGGATAGTCGTTAACCACACAGGGCGTCTTATCCAACCGGCCCGCCAATTCGATCATTTGCCGGGTGGTATCGGCCGTTGTGGCATAGCCGTTGATGACCTCGATGAGCTTCATTACCGGAACGGGATTCATAAAGTGAAGACCGATGACCGATCCGGGCCGCCGCGTGACGGAGGCGATGCGGGTAATGGAGATCGAAGACGAGTTGGAAGCAAGGATGCAGCCCGCGGGCGCGTGCTCATCAAGCAGGCGAAAAATGGAAAGTTTGAGGTCGGTGTTCTCTGTAGCGGCTTCGATGACGAGGTCGGCTGACGCGACACCTGTGGCGACCGAGCCATACGTCGTGATGGCGGTGAGGGTTTTTAGCTTATCGGCTTCGGTGAGGACGCCTTTGGAGATCTGGCGGTCGAGATTCCCCGCAATGGTTTTGATGGCCTTTTCGAGCTGCTGCGGTTGGGTGTCGACCAGGCTCACCCGAAATCCTTTCTGCGCAGCGACATGCGCTATGCCATTACCCATCGTACCGGCGCCGATGACGGAGATATTTTGCATAACTACTGGTCGGTGGGGGTATTGTTTCGGAAGTCGCCCCGCTTCCAGGCCTGGATGAAGTCCGCCCAGGCGAGAGGATTGAGGATGTTTTGTGGCGGCGCTTGTCCCTGGTAATAGTACTTCTGGGCGCCTTGTCGCAGATAGGTACTCGCCGCCTCACTGGCATTGGCTGGTAATCCCCTGGCCAAGATGGCGCGTTTGGCCGCGCTATTGTTTTGTCGCGCTACTTCGATCTGGTCATCGGGAACGTTGGTGTTGACAAAGTCGCGCTCGAATTGTTCCCGGGTTGGCCGGGGCCTGATGATCGTGGCGGGCAGATACTTGGCATCGGTGACCATCAATTGAATGATGCTAACCTGGTTGCCCGAATCCGGAACCGTAAAATCAACGGTCTTATAACCGACACTCGAAAATTCGATGACATCTCCCTTAAGGACGACGAGGGAAAAGACACCCTGATCGGTGGAATACATCCCCTGGTTGCGACCTTTTACGACTACGCTTACCGCGGGGATAGCCTTGAGACTGTCGGCGGTCATGATGACCCCAAAGACCTGAACGACAGAGTCCCTGAGTTTATCAAACTGGGCATGAACGGCATAGGGGGCAGCAAGCAGCAGTAGGTATAGTATAAGTCTTTTCATTCCGTTCAAAATTAAACTTTTAACTCCAAAAGGAGAACAAGGGCCTAAATGATAAACAAAGTAAGGGGGCGATTGGTTAATTTTGCCTCAAATTAGAGTTTTTAACAAAATCTTGGAGATGACGCGTGAAAAAGTTCTGGAAGCCCTCGGGAATGTTCAGGAGCCTGACCTCGGAAAGGATATTGTGACATTGAATATGGTCAAAGATGTGGAGATCGATGGAAATTATGTTGCGTTCACGGTAGTGCTGACCACACCTGCCTGCCCCATGAAGGACCATATAAAAAATGCCTGTGTAAACGCCATCAAGTTATTGGTGAACAAGGAGGCTACGGTTAACGTCCGGTTTACCGCCAATACGACGACCCACCGGATCGATTCCCGGGAGGTGTTGCCAAAGGTAAAGAACATCGTCGCCGTGGTCAGCGGCAAGGGTGGAGTGGGGAAGAGTACGGTCGCGGCGAATTTTGCGCTCGCGCTGGCGCGTGGAGGGGCGAGTGTGGGGTTGATGGATGCGGATATTTATGGACCGAGCATTCCGATTATGTTTGGGGTCAGGGGAGAACGGCCGATGATGATGGCGGGTGGTCAGAACGGAAAAGGGATGATCGTACCGCTGGAGAAGTTCGGGATCAAGCTGATGAGTATTGGCTTGCTGGTGGATGAGAAGAATGCGGTTGTCTGGCGCGGGCCGATGGCGAGCAGCGCCATCCGGCAATTTGTCACGGATGTATTCTGGGATGAGCTGGATTATCTTGTCATCGACATGCCGCCCGGAACGGGGGACATCCATTTGACCTTGATGCAACTGGTTCCGGTGACGGGCGTCATCGTGGTCACGACACCGCAGGATGTGGCGCTGGCGGATGCGAAGAAAGGGATTGCCATGTTCGGACAGGCGCAGCTGAAAGTGCCGATGATCGGGCTGGTAGAGAACATGAGTTATTTTACGCCGGCCGAATTGCCGGACCACAAATATTATATTTTCGGGAAAGAGGGAGGCAAGCGGCTGGCAGACGAATATGAGATCCCCTTCCTCGGCCAGATCCCGCTGGTCCAAAGCATCCGGGAAGGCGGCGATGCCGGGGTGCCGATCATGGTGAGCGACGACGCGGTTACGCGGAAGGCGTTCAATGATTTTGCGGGGAATGCCGCGCGAAGCATTGCGATGATCAATGCGAACCTCCGGAAGGAGAAAGTGGTTGAAATAGTCGGGTGAGCGCGATGGTGCGGCGAGGCGGCCGCGCGAGACTGATGTATATTCCAAAACGATACGATGAAAAGGACCGGGAAAAGGTCCATGCTTTTCTCCGCGAGAATTCATTTGCCATCCTGGTGAGTGTATTGGACGGGCTGCCCGTGGGCACGCATATTCCGTTGCTGCTGGAGCAGGATGACCAGGGCAGGGATATTTTGGTGGGCCATATTGCACGGGGGAATGAGCAGAAACGGACGTTTGTGGATGGGACGAAGGTGCTGGCGATCTTTCCGGGACCGCACGCGTATGTGTCGCCCCGGTGGTATACGCAGATCAATGTACCGACCTGGAACTATATGGCGGTTCATGTCTATGGAACGTTGACGGTGATCGAGGGAACGGAACTACGGGCGGCCTTGTCGCGGCTGGTTGACAATTATGAACAGCATCTGCCCCGGCCGGTCCATATCGAAGAGATCGGGGAGAAGCAGGTCGCAACGGAGATGCGGGGGATTGTCGGTTTCCGGATCGTGATCGACGAGATCCAGGCCGCGTATAAATTGTCGCAGAACCGGGATGAACAGAGCTACCATGAGGTGATCCGGCAGTTAGAGGACGGGGATCAGGCAGCTAAAGCCGTGGCGGCGGAGATGGAGGCCAGGGGTCCCGGGTTATTTTCGTCAGAAAAGGAGCCGGGAAAATAGGATATTTGTCCCATAAATCAAAGGGCAGTGATCTTAGAGGTGGATGATATCAGGATTTGTATGATCAGGAAGGGGGAGGGATATTATTATTCGCTAACCAGTATCCTCGAAGCCGGATTTAGGAAAATTCGGGTGATGGATTGGCTCAGGACTAAGAAGACGATGGACATGCTTTTCGTGTGGGAGAGCTTGCATAATGAAAATTTTAATTGCGGCGAATTTGCCGCAATTAGGGATGCGATAGGCAGGTCCGCTCCAACGTATTTCAAGATGGGAGTAACGAGCTGGATAAAAAGAACAAATGCGATCGGGCTTATTGCCTGGCGAGGCAGGGATGGCGGTACTTATGGCCATAAAGACATAGCACTAGAGTTTGCCGGCTGGGTAAACCCTTTATTCAAGGAAATGCTTTTTGATGTAATCGGAAGAAATCCGAAATGGAATCCGATGGCACCGGCCATATAAATAATCCGTAAATGACACGTAACCAACTGGTCACAGCAATTCGTTCGAAGGGATCATATCTATGTGTGGGGTTGGACCCCGATCCGGAAAAGTTGCCACGCCACCTTCGGGATCAGTTTGGTGGAACCGTCGCCGACCTGGATCGCGCAAACCTCGCCGATCTCGATCGCGCAACCCTCGCCGACCTCGTTTTCGAATTCAACCGGCAAATCATCGACGCAACACAGGAGCACTGCGTCGCCTACAAGATAAATACCGCCTTTTATGAGGCGCTTGGCGCGAAGGGTTGGGAGGCGATGGAGCGGACGGTCAATTATATTCCGGCGACGCATTTCCGCATCGCGGATGCCAAGCGGGGAGACATCGGAAATACATCCAGCCAATATGCACGGGCTTTTTTCGAGGTGATGCCCTTCGATGCGATCACGGTGGCGCCGTATATGGGGTGGGACAGCGTGCGGCCCTTTTTGGAATACAAGGATAAATGGACGATCGTGTTGGGACTGACGTCGAATCCCGGCGCGGCGGATTTCGAAGGACAGCGGATGGAACGGATGGAGCGCAAGGAAATCCATTTGTATGAGCAGGTGCTGGCGACAGCGGCAGCGTGGGGAACGCCGGATAATTTGATGTTTGTGATCGGGGCGACGCAGGCGGATAGCTTTGAGCGGGTGCGGCGGCTGACGCCGGACCATTTTTACCTCGTTCCGGGCATTGGGGCGCAGGGAGGAAGTCTGGAAGAGATCTCGAAGAAAGCGATGAATAAAGATGTCGGGCTATTGGTGAATGCCAGCCGGGCCGTGATCTATGCGTCAGATGGGGAGGACTTTGCCGGGGCAGCCGGGAAAGCGGCGGCGGCATATCGTAGCGAGATGCGTGCATTCCTCGAATAGTTACCTAAACGCCTAAATATGAAAAATACCATTGTTCTATCCCTTGGCCTCTGTCTGCCATTTCTTACCGTCTATGCGCAGGATCGCAGTTCTCCAGGGTACATCGTTCGGGTGTCCGGGGATACGGTACGAGGGTTTTTGAAAGAGCAGGGGACCAATGAGTCCTCCACGCAAATTTCCTTTAAGGCAACGGCTGACGCCCGGGAATACCAGGTGTATTCGCCGGGAGGGGTGAAGGCCTTCCAGTATGACGGCGGAGACCTTTTCCGGGCTATCGCCTATGCGGACACCCGCGACACTGAAACAACGCATCGGACCAATTTCGCGAGGCTGTTGGTAACGGGCGAATACGATCTGTACAGTTTTACGGAAAAAGATATTTTATTCTTCCTGGTCCGGAAGGACACCAGCTTTTATTTCATATTTGACGATGACATCAGTCAAGTGCCGATGGTACCCGGCAACTTTCGGAACGAGTTGAATTTTTTCGCGGTATCCTGCGACGGACCGAAGCTCCAAACGGAGAAGGTCAATTATAACCCGGGGGATGTCGCGGAATTTTTTCGAAAGCTCGACGCCTGCGTCAACCCGACCAGGTCGGTCACGTCCTATTATAGCAAGCCGAAAGGAAAATTGAGCTTTTTTGCGTATGGCGGCGGCCTTCCGGTTGGGTCGAGATACCAATATTCGCTGGAGGCGGGGCTTAGGTTGACGTGGCCGCAGCTGAGTCCGGGCGTGTCGTTGAATCTCGGTTTTCGGTATGTATACAAGAAAACCCGGATCGCGGACCCGAACTATTTGATCGTTACCATCTGGCACCCGGAGACATATAAGATCACCAGTTTCCCGATCTATGTTCAATACAGATTTACCAGGGGGATCGTGCAGCCATTTGTTTACGGGGGGCTTGCGGCGATGTCGTATGATGATATTACCGATGTGCAAAAGGTCGGTGATGATCCGTATTACCACAAGTTCGGTTTGCAAGTGGTGGCCGGCGGCGGAGTGGAGGTAAGGCTTCTACCCGTGCTAAGGGTCAGAGCCGAGTGGCAGTATGAATATATATCGGAATACCCCACTATTGGGCTGGAACTTTCGATTCCGTAGGAGCGGCGGCGGCGGAAAGGTTAAATTCTCCTTCACTTTTTGCGATCACGAGGGTGGCGACACCATTGCCGATGATATTGGTGATGGCGCGGGCTTCGCTCATGAATTTGTCGACGGCATAGAGGAAGGCCAGTCCTTCGACGGGTATCTTTTGCAGCGCGGTGAGCGTAGAGGCCAGGACCGTGAAACCGCTGCCGGTAACGCCGGCGGCGCCTTTGGACGTGATCATGAGAATACCCAGAATACCGAGGAGCTCGCCGAGGCTAAGGTGTACGTTGTAGAGCTGGGCGAGGAAGATCACGGACATGGACAGATAGATAGAGGTGCCGTCGAGGTTGAACGAATAGCCGGTCGGGACGACCAGGCCGACGACCGGCTGGCTGCAGCCCATCAATTCGAGCTTTGCCATCAGTGACGGCTGGGCGGCTTCCGAGGAGGAGGTACCGAGGACGATGAGGATCTCTTCGCGAATATCCTTGAGATACTTCCAGATACTGAAGTTGAAATAGCGCATGATCAGTCCCAGGACAACAACTACGAAGATGATCATGGTCCCATACACCGAGCCCATCAGCATGGCGAGGGGTTTGAGGCTTCGGAGACCATATTTGCCGATGGTGTAGGCCATTCCGCCAAAGGCGCCAATTGGAGCGAGGTACATAAAATATTTCAGCGCGGTAAAGACCCGGCGGGTGGCGATTTGGATATAGGGGAGGACCTTTTGGCGTTTAGGGTGCAGGCTGAGGATGACACCCGTGATGATCGCCAGCGCGAGCACCCAGAGGGTGGTGTTGTGCGCGAAAAAATCGCGCCAGCTGAATTTGGCGATGGGTGGGCGCTCGCCGGCGGCGAGGCCGTTCTTGTCGATCCGGCCGGGTTGGATGAGGTAAGCCATGAGGATGCCGATGGCAAGCGAAAAGGTCGTGACGACCTCAAAATAGACAAGGGCCTTGACGCCGATGCGCCCGACCTTCCTCAAATCGGTCATGCCGCTGATGCCGGAGACGATCGTCAGGAAAATAATAAACGGGATGAACCAGGTGATGGCCGTGATAAAGTCCTTGCCCAGGGGCTGCATCCGGATAGCGGTGGCTGGAGCAAATTGCCCCAGTAGCACGGCGGCTACCAGGGCAACAAATACGAGGAGCGTCAGGTGGCGGGAAAGCCAGTCAGCTATTTTTTGGAAGGAGTTCCGGTGCATTCGGCTAAGATACCGAAACGTCCGTTTTGTCCTTGTCTTTATCCTTATCCTTGTCTTTAGACTTGTCTTTGTCTTTATTCTTGTCCTTATATCTATACTTGTATTCCCGGTCGAAGTTGCCGTTATCGTCACCGAAATTGGTCAACCGCAGGCTGCCGAATTCGCTTTTCACCTTGATCTGCGCCTTGCCGTCACCCACGGTGCCGGAATAGTCGCGGTCGAATTTAGGACCGGGGTCCTCCTCTTCTTCGTGTTTCTCCTTGATCGTGAATTCGCTTTCGTTCTTGAACTCCCCAAAGTTGGTGTGAATATTTATCTGGGCGGACAGGTTCTTATCGACGACCATCCGGATCCCGGAATAGGATTCCACTACGGAAAGTTCCTGCAGATTGTCACCGATGCTGATCTGCACACGGCTGGAGAATTCGCTGTTGATGCGGACATTGCCATTGATCTTCCCGATCCGGGAGTTGCCGTTGTATTGAAATAAGACCTTGCCATTGGTGATCTCGCCGATGTTGGCCTGGCCGAATTCCACGTCTATGAAACCAACGTTTGCCAGGTTGCCCGTAGTCAGGTTACCATAATTGCTTTTCAGATTGATCAGTCCCTGAAAATTGGGGATCTCGGTCCGGCCAAAGTCGTTATGGACGTCAAGGGGATTCCCGGCCGGCATATGGACAACATAATCAATATAGAAGCTTCGGTTGTCCCCTTCGCCGGCATCGTGACGGCTTCCATTGTGGTAATGGAAATCGCCCACTTTGGTATGGAAAGAGTAAAGGTGATTGCTTTTTGACTCGCGGATCTCGAGCGAATCGAGGATGATCTGGGCCCTTGCGTCCGTGGTGGCGCGGGCGCCGATCTCGATATCGACGGTTATTTTCTGTTCGTCCCAGGTGCTGACCGTGACGTCTCCGAACGAATTATTTATCTCCAACTTATCTTCGGCTGTAACGTTATAGGAGCGGTTGATGAGTTTTGTCCTTTTGACATTCTGAGCCATGCCCAATAAGGGAGCAGATAAGACGATCGAAAAGAGGAGCACGCTAAGTAGTCTTATATGCCTTTTCATATTCTGTCTTTTTTGAATGATTGATTTGTTTGATGATGTCGAGCTGATGATTCAGTAATCCCATCTGCAGCTGTAGATTCTGTAACATGGCTTCGAGTATTTGTTCGCGGTTCGGATTTTTTGGCAATTGTTGTTGCAGGCCATGATAGGCGCTGTCCAGCTTGTTGACATCCATGGAGAACTGCTGGTAGAGCAAGGGCTCGTCCTTTTCAATGGTCTTAAGCTCTTTCTGCTTGATTTCCACCAGTTTAGCGTAGTGGTACATCTCTTCGTTCTGCTCGGAGCTGAGGTCGGTCTTATCATCCGGCTTATTGCCGGTGGTGGCGAGGTTATCCTTGCCGCCGGTCCGGTTGGAATCCGGGGTTTGGGTCTGAGCCAGGTTTTTTTGAGCGGGGTTTACGGCCTGGGTATCGGGTTGGGCTACGGGGTTGGTCTTTTGTTGGGCAGAGTTCGTGCCGGTACCCGCGAGGGAGGTGTCGGACGAGCGGCGGGCGTTAATGACCCAGACCGTTCCCGCGATCAGGAGGACGACGGCGGCGGCCACGGCCCATCGGACCCGGTAAAGCCGAACCACCGGGGCCGGTTTTTTTTTGATGGGATCATCTGCAAGCCCCATATCTTTCCGGATCGCCTCCCATATTTTGCCATCCGGTTCGTCACCATCGAAATCTTCGCGGTGATCGCGGACGAAATTTTCTAATCTGTTGCTCATATTATGCTGCTTGTTTGATCAATTGCAATAATTTTTGTTTGGCCCGCATATATTGCGTTCGGACCGTCGCATGTGAGACCTGCAGGATCTCGGCTATTTCCTCCTGGTCGTAGCCTTCGAAGAGGTAGAGGGTCAACACCGTCCTGTAGCCGTTTGGCAGCAGGGCCACTGCTTTCTTTATCTCCTCAACCTTCATATTCCTATCTTCCTCGTCGGTCTCCTCCTCATCGGGAAGGTAGCCGATATTGGTTTTTTCGATGTCTATCAGATCCATGCGCCGTTTCCGGAGCAGGTTGATCGACTTATTGATGACGATCCGTTTCAGCCATGCTCCGAAGGTCGACTTGTAATGGAAGTCTTCCAGGGAACGGAATGCGTCCGTGAACGCTTCCTGCAGCACGTCCTCGGCGTCGCCGGTATGGTTGACGATCCGGAGGCTGGTGTTGTACATTGCCTTGGCGTATTTGCTGTACAATGCTGCAAAACTGCGGTTGTCCCCCTGTTTACAGCGTTCTACCAATTCGTCGTGCAGTATTGGTTCCGTTAATTCCAATGCAACTGTTTTAGCATTCATTTTACACCGAACCACCGGAAGCGGTTCTTATAATAAAGTACACCTCTTTTCGCGGGATGTTGCACCCGGAAGCAAAAAAGGTAGTTTTTTTGGTACTTTCGTACTATGACCGATCTATTCCAAAGTCCGGACTATTTCCAACTAGATGAGTTACTGACGGAAGAACACAAGCTGATCCGCGATTCAGTACGAAACTATGTAAAAAAGCAGATTTCTCCCATCATTGAGGAATACGCGCAAAAAGCGGAGTTTCCGGTACAGATCGTGGGAGAACTTGGGGGGCTGGGATGTTTTGGGCCCACGGTGCCGGAGGAGTATGGCGGTGGCGGCCTGGATTATATCAGTTATGGGCTGATGATGCAGGAACTGGAGCGGGGGGACAGCGGGGTCCGGTCTACGGCGTCGGTCCAGGGCTCGCTGGTGATGTTTCCGATCTACGAATATGGGAGTGACGAGCAGCGGCGGAAGTATCTGCCAAAGCTGGCCAGCGGGGAATGGCTGGGGTGTTTCGGGTTAACCGAGCCCAACCATGGCAGTGATCCGTCTGGAATGTTGAGCAATATCAAAGATATGGGGGATCACGTCCTACTGAATGGCAGCAAAATGTGGATCAGCAATGCCCCCTTTTCACAGATCGCCGTGGTCTGGGCGAAGGATGAGGAAGGCGTGGTGCGGGGATTGATCGTGGAGCGTGGGATGGAAGGATTCACGACGCCGACGACGCACGGAAAATGGAGTCTCCGCGCTTCGGCAACGGGGGAGCTGGTTTTCGATCATGTCCGGGTGCCCAAAGCGAATATTTTGCCGAACGTCCGTGGGCTCAAGGGGCCGTTGAGTTGTCTGACAAAGGCGCGGTACGGGATTGCCTGGGGAGTGGTGGGGGCCGCGATGGATTGTTATGATACCGCACTGCGGTATAGCAAGGAACGGGTACAGTTCGGACGGCCTATCGGGGGTTTTCAGCTGCAGCAGAAGAAGCTGGCGGAAATGCTCACGGAGATCACGAAGGCGCAACTGCTCAACTGGAGGCTGGGGGTGCTGATGAATGAGGGGCGGGCGACGCCTGCGCAGGTATCCATGGCAAAACGGAACGGCTGCGAGATCGCGGCACAGATTGCGCGGGATGCCCGGCAGGTGTTGGGCGCGATGGGGATCACGGGTGAATATCCGATCATGCGGCACATGATGAATATCGAGAGTGTGTTGACCTATGAAGGGACGCACGATGTGCATTTGCTCATCACGGGGATGGATATCACGGGGTATAACGCATTCAAATGAAAATATTCCTAATCGGGTTTATGGGGTCGGGAAAGACGCATTGGGCGCGGCTGCTCTCGGCGAAGCTGGGGCTCGCTTTCTATGATCTGGATGCGGTGATCGTCGATCAGGAGAAGCGGTCGGTGGCGGATATTTTCTCGGAAAAGGGGGAGGAATATTTTCGGTACAAGGAGTCAGCGGCACTCGAGCGGATCACGGAGGGTAAGGAGGGATTTATTTTGTCGTGCGGGGGTGGGACGCCGTGTTTCTTTAACAATATCGAATACATGAAGAAGAGCGGGAAAGTGATCTGGCTGAATACTTCCGTTGAGGCGCTGACGCAGCGGCTGATGAAGGAGCGGAAGAGCAGGCCGTTGATCCGGGAGGTGGATGAGAGCGAGCTCGGCCGGTATATCGTGCGGAAATTGAGCGAGCGCCGGATGTATTATCAGCAGGCCGACGTGACGGTCAATGAGGAGAGTGTCACGCTCGATGAGTTGATCCGGTTACTTTTCCAGACGGAGAAGCCGGACCGGATGAATGAGGAGCTGTAGCGCGATGGGCGGAGCCCAGTTTAGACATCAACGGCGTAACGAATATGCATAAGAGTTTTCTTTCGATCGCGGCGATATTGGGGGCACTGTCGGTGGCGCTTGGTGCGTTCGCGGCGCACGGTCTTCGGGAAAGGGTCCCTCCGGATGCGGTTGCGGTCTTTGAGACGGGTGTCCGGTATCAATTCTACCATGTGTTTGCGCTCCTCTTCGTGGGGCTCGTGTCGGACAGGGTGTCGAACCGATGGGCAATCTGGGCGGGAAATTGTTTCATCATGGGGATCATCTTCTTTTGCGGGTCCCTGTATGTGTTGACGGCGTTGAAAGCGGCCGAGATCTCGCCGATGAAGCTCATAGGGGTCGCGACACCGGTGGGGGGTGTTTTTTTTATTGCCGGGTGGATCTTCCTGTGGCTGGCGTTTATAGTGTCAGATAAAAAGTAGTACGGGTGCCCTGGGAGTTCTCGATATTGAACTCCCCATTGATGGAGGCCATCCGTTTTTTCATGTTGTTTAACCCATTCCCGAATTTGCGGAGTTTTTCAAGGTCGATGCCGATGCCGTCGTCCTGGATCTCGATGATCATCCGGTCCAGGATGGTGACGTTGATGCGGACTACGGAGCTTTGGGAATGTTTGAGGACATTATTGAGTGCTTCCTTCACGGATAGGAAGATATTCCGGCGTTTTTCGCCGCTGATCTCGCGGGCGGGGATGGCGGCGGGCATGCTGAAGATGCAGTCGATCGACGTGCTCTCGAAGAATTCGACGGCATAGGAGCGGATATAGGCAATGAGATTCTCGAGGGTGTCATTGGAGCTGGTCATGGTCCAGATGATCGTATTCATCTTGTTGAGCAGCTCGTTGGCCGAATTGGAGATCTTTTCAATCTCCGGAAAGGTGGTGTTTTTCATCTTGCTTTTGACGATCTCGGACATAAGGCGGATGGCGGTGACGCCGGAGCCGAGCTCGTCGTGCATGTCGACGGAGATCCGGTTGCGTTCGTCTTGCTTGGCGGCCAGTACGGCCACTTGCTTTTCCATTTCCTTCCGCTCGCCCTCGAGCTTTAGCTTTTCCTCCTTTTGGATGCTGAGGATGATCTCGCGTTTATTCTTGTAGGAGAGGGCAAACAGGAAGAAAAGCAATTCGACGGTGATGCCGAGCTCATAGTAAAAAAGCGCAAGATTCAGTACCGAGCTGGACTTGACGAGCTTGAAATTGGTGGTGATCATTATCTGCGAGACGATGGACAGCAGGCAGAGGGAGATATTGCCCATGACGATATAGTTCATGAGCCGGTCGCGATAGGTCAGGCCTTTTATGATGAACCCTATAGAGATCAGCAGGAGCAGGATCTTGATGCTGTCTTCGAGAGTATTGGCGATGCGGAAGTCGTCCGAGAGGTAATAAAACGCGATGTAGGCGATCGTGACAGCGGTAATGGCGACCGTACCTCCTTTCAGGAACTTGTCCAGGCCGGGGAAAAATCGTTTGGTTTCGAGGAATTTTCGATGGAAGACGATATAGAAGATATAGCCGACCGAAAAAAGGATATTATCGAGGAAGCTTTCGAAAAAATAATTGAAGGCGGTGGCAACCTGGTGAAGGGTAGATTTCAGAAAGAGTAGGAGGCTGATGCAGATCGAATACCCGATGTAGTAGATGAATTCGGGCTTGGTGGTCTGCAAATATTCACTGACGGCGTAGAAGATCATCATGAGCATGATACCGGCGAAGAGGTTGGTAATGATGTCGATGATGGTGTGGTTCTCATGGTTGAGGGCGATGGCTTGCCCGATAAGGGCACTGCCGGTCAAGGTGGGGTCGATGGTGTTGGTGGAGGCCTTGATGAAGCAGAGGACGGCGAAGAAGGTGGCGGTGTCGTGCGGGGCGACGGTGATCTGGCGGTAGCCAAGGCTGTCGGGGTTGTCGGGCAGGACGGCGGGGATGGGGATGACGGTCGCGGCGAGCCGGTAGAGCTGGATGCTATCTAGTAGAAACCCCGGGCAAAAGTATGCGCTCAGCGGTTGGTCGCCGCTGTTGGCGATCGTGAACCGGAGGATGGTCTTTCTGTTGATCGCGGCGGGTGAGACAAAATGATCGGCGCGGTGGATGGAACGATGATAAGGTAAAGAGGTAAGTTGGCCGGCTGGGATGTAGCGCGAGGGGGACCGAAATATCCAGCAACTGTCGGAGAGGCTCGTCAGCAGGTTGGTTTGTGCGAGGTCGGCGATTGGAATTCGGAGGGCGGCGATGGAGGAGTCGGCGGTCGCCGGGTGAACGCGTCTGGAGGCGGTGTCGGTTTGCGCCAGCATATGGAAGTGGGACACCAGCAGAAATATGCAGAGCCAGCTGGTTTTGAAGGGCGTGAAACGCTCGGCTGATCGATGGTCCCGCATGGCGTTGGGCAGCAGTTTTTTTAAAGATAAAGTAAATAATTATAATAAGTACTCGCTTATCTTTGTAGCCATGGCAAACCGACTGAAGTCAAAAAAAGGACAGGGGTCAGCCACGGGTAAGTTAAAGCCCGAAAAGGAACCCAAGGTTACCGCCAGGCAGATCGCAAAGGATGAACGTACCCATAAGATCACCGGGGCTGTCTTTCTTCTGCTGGCAGCTTTCCTGTTCGTTGCATTCACCTCTTATCTTTTCACCTGGAAAGAAGATCAGCATCTCGTTTCGCAGGGCGGCTGGCGCGTCCTGATGCCTTCGGCGAACGTCAAGGCCTCGAATCTATTGGGGAACCTGGGCGCGCTGGTGTCCCATACGTTCTTTTTCGATGGGTTTGGGCTGGCGAGCTATCTGTTCTGCAGTTTCTTTTTTATCGTGGGCGTGAATTTGTTGTTCGCGCGGAAGATCTTCTCTATTTCGCGCAATCTGCGTTATGTGGTGATGGGGCTGCTCTATTTTGCGATCGCTCTTGCGTTTGTCACCCGGGGGAGCGGTTTTCCATGGGGCGGTGCGGTTGGGGATATGATCTGCGACTGGCTGACGCGATTCCTGGGCTGGGTGGGTACGGCGGCAGTCTTGTTTGTGGCAGGGCTGGCCTACTTTATCTGGCGGTTCAACCCGGTGTTCAAGGTGCCGAAGTTACCGGTGAAGGAAAAGGCCGGTGTGCCGGAGCCAGGAGCGAAATTGCCGGAGCCAGGAGCGAAATTATTTATTGACGAGGGTTTTAGTAATACAAAACCGAATATCCTCAAGGAAGAGGGCGGGGTGGTCGCGATTGCGCCCGCGGTAAAGGAGCCCGAGATAGAGTTCACGATTACCGAGCGGGCGCCGGTTCCAGCGGCGTCACTGGATGACGATGAAGAAGACTGGGAGGAGGAGCCGGGGGAGGAACCGGCAGAGGAAACTGCAGCGGAGCCTGCAAAGGAACCCGCAAAAGAGCCTGCGCCGCCCATGCGGATCCCGCAGTTGGAGCTCGAGATCAAGACCGGAGCGGCGGCCGCGGAAAATGAGCCCGTCGGGTCGCTATTGCCGGAGAATTTGCCGGATTATGAGCCGACACTCGACCTGCGGGATTACAAGTACCCGACACTCGACTTGCTGGAGGCGCATGGCAGCGAGAAGATCGTCCAGGATGCGTCGGAGCTCGAGGCAAACAAGAATCAGATCATCAATACGCTGAAGAATTACGACATTTTGATCTCCAAGATCAGTGCCACGGTGGGCCCGACAGTAACCTTGTATGAGATCGTACCGGCGGCCGGGGTACGGATCTCGCGGATTAAGAACCTTGAAGACGATATTGCACTTAGCCTCGCAGCCCTGGGTATACGCATCATCGCGCCAATACCGGGAAAGGGGACGATCGGGATCGAGGTGCCGAACGTAAAGAAGACGGTGGTCAGCATGCGGACCTTGCTCGCGTCGGACAAATTCCAGCACAGCGCGTTCAATCTCCCGATTGCGATCGGGAAAAAGATCGATAACGAGAATTTCATTGTCGATCTGTCTTCGATGCCGCACTTGCTGATGGCCGGAGCGACCGGTCAGGGGAAATCGGTGGGGGTCAATGCGATCCTCGTATCCCTGCTCTACAAGAAACATCCATCGCAATTGAAACTCGTCTTGGTCGATCCCAAGAAGGTCGAGCTCAGTATTTACCGGATGATCGAGAAACATTTCCTTGCGAAGCTCCCCGGGGACGAAGAGGAACCGATCATCACGGATACGAAAAAGGTCATCCACACGCTGAATGCGTTATGTCTCGAAATGGACCGGCGATATGACCTGCTAAAAGAGGCTAATGCCCGCAACATCAAGGAGTATAATGAGAAATTCGTCAAGCGGAGACTGAATCCGAAAAAGGGTCATGAGTATTTGCCGTTCATCGTGCTGGTGATCGATGAGTTTGCCGATCTCATCATGACGGCGGGCAAGGAGATCGAGATGCCGATCGCGCGGCTGGCACAACTGGCGCGGGCGGTGGGGATCCATTTGATCATTGCGACACAGCGGCCATCGGTGAATATCATTACGGGGACGATCAAGGCGAATTTCCCGTCACGGATGGCTTTCAAGGTTTCGAGCAAGATCGACTCACGGACGATCCTCGATGCGGGCGGCGCGGACCAGCTGATCGGGAAGGGGGACATGCTCATTTCACACAATGGGGAGATCACGCGCCTGCAATGTGCCTTCGTCGACACACCCGAAGTGGAACGGATCACGGAGTTTATCGGGCAGCAGCGGGGGTACCCCGAGGCATATAAATTGCCGGAGTATGTGGATGAAAAGGAGTTGGAGGGGAAGGACTTCGATCTGGCAGACCGCGATCCGCTTTTTGAGGAGGCGGCGCGGCTGATCGTGTTGAACCAGCTGGGGAGTACGTCACTGATCCAGCGGAAAATGAAGCTGGGGTATAACCGGGCGGGGCGGCTGATGGATCAGTTGGAGGCCGCGGGCGTAGTCGGCCCGGGGGCCGGTAGCAAGCCGCGGGATGTGCTGATCAAGACCGAGATGGAGTTAAACCAATATTTGAACCACTAATATCTTACTTTTGCCGCATGAAAATGAACAAAATAGGTGCTTGTTTTACCCTGATGCTGGGCATTTGTCTTGGCGCCGTGGCGCAGAACACGAATTATCTCGGAAAGAATGACCCGGATGCCAAGAAAGTGCTGGATGCGTTAAGCGCAAAGCTGAATTCTTATAAAGCGGTTCAGGCAAATTTCACGCTGAAAGTGGAGGATGCGAAAGGGAAATTGCAGGGTAGCCGCACCGGGGTCATTTATCTGAAAGGGAACAAGTACCATGTGAGTGTGGTGGGCGGGCAGGAGATATATTGCGACGGAAAGGACATATATACCTATGACAAGTCATCCAACGAAGTGACGATTACGAAAAATGATCCCGCGACACAGACGATCTCGATCGACAAGCTGTTTACCAACTTCTATGACAAGGATTTCCTATACAAGCTTAACGGAGAAAGCAAGGTGGGGACCCGGACGGTGCAGGAGGTGGAGCTGACGCCGGTAGATAAGACGAAGAGTTTCTTTAAAGTGGTATTATATATTGACAAGGCGACACACGTACCGGTCAGCATGAAGTTGTTCGACAAGAGTGGAAGCCGCTATACATTGGATACGAGCAAGATCAATGGGGCTGCGACGTTCACGGATGCGCAGCTGGCGTATAATAAGGCGAAATTCCCCGGCGCGGAGGAGGTGGATTTGAGGAATTAAGCTCGCCGGCGCCCCGGCGTGAGGTCAGTCGGGATCGCTTCCCCACCGAAAGGTAGAGATGGATATTCCCGCAAGGTCCAGGACGCGGTCGACGACGGTGGCGGCGGCGGCTTCGATGGTAGCAGGCCGGCTATAATACGATGGGGTTGCCGGGCAAATAATACCGCCGGCGAGGGTAATCGTCTCCATGTTCCGGATATGGATGAGGTTGTAAGGGGTATCACGGACTACACAAATCAATTTTCTTCTTTCTTTAAGGATGACATCCGCCGCCCGGGTGATGAGGTCGGAGGAGATGCCTTGGGCAATTCGGCCCAGCGTCCCCATGGAGCAGGGGATGATGATCATGGTGTCAAATCGCCCTGATCCCGAGGCAAAAGGGGCCTTGAAATCCTGTTGGGTATAAAAAGTGAAATTCCGGTGGTCATTGTACGATTCGTCCTCGAGTTCGGTCTTCCAGACTTCCTTTGCATTGGGGGTCATGACGATGGCGACCGATTCCCATTGGCTGCCGAGCGCCGCGAGCTTGTCAAGAAGCAGTTTAGCGTAGATCGAGCCGCTGGCGCCCGTGATCGCAACGACAATTTTGTGCATTCTTAATTCGTTAAAGTTGAATATGCAAACGCGAAAATACGTTGAAACAGTTGTTTTGTGGGCGGGTTTGTTGATGGTTGTCCTGCTATCCGGTGGCGCGGCCCGGAAACCGTCGGGGTCGGCGGCGATCGGAAACCCGGTGGGGTCGGCGGCGGTTCCGTCGGGATCGGTGTCATGGATGACGCTCGATCAGGCTGCGGGGAAGTTGCAGCAGGAAAAACGGCCGGTATTGATCGACCTTTATACCTCCTGGTGCGGGTGGTGTAAGGAGATGGACAGAAAAACCTACTCCAGCAAGAAGGTGGCGGCCTACCTGGAAGAGAAGTTTTATACGGTAAAAGTAGATGCCGAGACCCGTGACGTGATCACCTGGCAGGGGCGGACGTTCGCCTATAATGCGCAGTACCGGTCGAATATGTTCGCCTTATACCTGACACATGGGCGGCTGGAGTTCCCGACGACGATTATTATTCCGCCGGGGCAGGAGCCGCAGGCGATACCCGGGTTTATGGAGCCGGGTGAGTTGGAGGCGGTCGTCCGATATTTTGGGGATGGTGCGTATAAGACGCAGGGATTCGATGCCTACATGAAGGATTTCAAAAAGACCTGGTGAACGCCCGGATCCGCGCGAAACGGGTTCAGGCCCAGCGGTGACCCAGGCGGAGACCCAGCGCGTGACTATATCGATTTAGCTGCAAAAGATCGATCGAATGCCTCTAAAGGATTACCTGTATCTCACGGCGTTGATCAGAATCAACATTATGGTAAGTGGGTAAAAAAAACCCGGCTTTAGTTGCTCTGGTTCAGGCCGCAGCCTATATCTTTGTTCTTTCATAGGATAAGGTTTAATGGTTAATGGTATTTGATTAGTGCGCCCCGCGTAAGCGGGGCCTTTTTTTGCCTTTTTTTGTATTTATGGCACTTAAATAAATGGCGATCGAACGAAGCCGGGAGGGTGTTTTCACGGGTCCCTTTGTAGTACAAAAAAGCGGCGCTACCGGTCAGGGTTAGTTGTTACGCCTCCGCCATGTCCGGAATAGCCTGCACCTTGTATTGACCCGCGTCCAATTTTCTTTTTGTCGCACGGAAAGCCTCCAGCGTTCGCTGGATATCCTCGTCAGTATGCACAGCGGTGGGCACAAGGCGATAGATGATATGTCCCTTGGGGATGACGGGATAAACGACGATCGAGCAAAAAATGTGATGATTTTCCCTTAAGTCCATGACCATTGCCGTTGCTTCAGGTACATCGCCTTTCATATAGACGGGCGTGACGGGTGAGTTGGTCTTGCCGATGTCGAAGCCGCTGTCAAGAAGCCCTTTTTGAAGCTTACGTACCACATTCCAGAGCTTTTTGCGGAGCTCCGGCTGGGTTCGCAGGAGGTCGAGCCGTTTCAGGTTGCCGATAGTGATCGGCATGGGAAGGCTTTTGGCGAAGATCTGGGAGCGGGTGTTGTAACGAATATAGTCGATAATGGCACGGTCGCCGGCCATAAAAGCGCCGATCGAGGCCATCGATTTGGCAAAGGTCGAAAAATAGAGGTCGATCTGTTCCTGAACGCCTTGTTCTTCACCGGCGCCTGCGCCCGTCTTGCCAAGGGTGCCGAATCCATGGGCGTCATCCACGAGAAACCGGAACTGATAGTCCTTTTTCAACGCGACGATCTCTTTTAGCTTGCCCTGGTCGCCGGCCATGCCGAAAACGCCTTCGCTGATAACCAGGATGCCACCGGCATTCTGCTTTTCTACCAGGGCCGTAGCGCGTTGGAGCTGTTTTTCGAAGTCTTCGATATCGTTGTGCTTGAATACGTAGCGATGTCCGGGATGGAGGCGGAGGCCGTCAATGATGCAGGCATGGCTCTCGGCATCGTATACAATGACGTCATGGCGACCGCAAATAGCGTCGATTGCGCTCATAATCCCCTGATAACCATAATTGAATAGCGTCGCGTCCTCTTTGCCTTCAAACGCCGCCAGCTCTTTCTCCAGCTGTTCGTGATAGTTACTGTTCCCGCTCATCATGCGTGCGCCCATCGGGGCCGCCATGCCAAAGCGGGCGGCAGCCTCGGCATCGATCTTCCGGACCTCGGGGTGATTGGCCAGGCCGAGATAATTATTGAGGCTCCAAACTATTTTCTCTTTTCCCCTGAAGATCATTCTACTGCCAATCTC
>Ga0206895_1119_pt1 | contig 21505 bp, 18 predicted proteins | sample Alteio_BWOrgHeat_51_FD_152967 | JGI IMG/M metagenome (GOLD analysis project Ga0206895, IMG submission 152967) | Enriched cells from forest soil in Barre Woods Harvard Forest LTER site, Petersham, Massachusetts, United States -... | ecosystem: Environmental > Terrestrial > Soil > Temperate forest >...
AGCACTTATTTACGTCAATCAAATAATATAACGGTACAAGTTAAAAAAGCAGACAGTAGTTTTTTCAGTTATGGTGGAATGAAAAAAGAAATGGCATTTATCGGCACAAGTTTAAAGATCCCTTATGCTGATTCAACGTTACGGACCGATGAGTGGATCAATATGAACGGTAAAGATGCATCTGTTGTACTGACAAAGAAACCGATCAGCGCTGTAATGAATACGATGCCTGAATTAAAAGGAATGGGATTGAAAGATGTGGTGTATCTGTGCGAGAATATGGGATTGAAAATAAATGTAAAGGGCAAAGGAAAAGTATCTGTGCAATCTATCGGAGCAGGGCAGCCGATAGTAAGAGGACAATTGCTCAATATTGAATTGGATTAATTAAATACAAATAACGGTTATCGTTTTATCAGAAGATGATGGCAAAATTACAGGACATATTATATAAGGTTCATCTTAAACAGGTGCAGGGCAGCACTGCTATTGATGTAGCGGGTATACAGATCGATTCGCGCAAAGTAATGACGGGTGATGTATTCGTTGCCATACGCGGCGTACAATCTGACGGACATGCATTTATTGAGAAAGCTGTTACACTTGGCGCCGTTGCTGTTGTGTGTGAAACGATGCCGGCGGTTACTGCTGATAATGTTACGTATTTATTGGTAAACAACTCGCAGGAAGCAGTTGCTTATATGGCCCACCAGTTTTATGGGAGCCCTTCTGAAAAAATAAAATTAGTAGGTGTAACCGGAACAAACGGGAAGACAACTATTGCGACCGTTCTTTTCAAACTGTTTACACAACTTGGTTATAAATGCGGTTTGATCAGTACTGTACAAAATCAAATTGCCGATACAGTTATTCCTGCCACACATACTACGCCTGATGCTGTTAATTTAAATGCTTTGCTGAAACATATGGCTGATGAAGGCTGTACACATGTGTTCATGGAATGCAGCAGCCATGCTATTCATCAGCACCGCATTACGGGTTTGCATTTTACGGGCGGGTTGTTCAGCAATATCACGCATGACCATCTGGATTACCATAAAACATTTGATGAATACATACGTGTAAAGAAAACATTCTTTGATCAGTTACCTGCTTCTGCATTTGCTATTTCCAATGCGGATGATAAACGTGGAGAAGTGATGTTGCAGAATACACATGCTAAAAAATATTTCTACAGTTTAAAAACGGTTGCTGCATTCAAAGGGAAAATATTAGAGAATGCATTGACAGGTTTGGTCATGACAGTAAATGATAAAGAAGTGCATTTCCGTTTGATAGGTGAGTTCAATGCGTATAATCTGATGGCTGTATATGGTGCAGCGGTTTGTTTGGGTGAAGACAGTGAAACGGTTTTAACCGCATTGAGTTTATTAACCGGAGCAGAAGGAAGGTTTGATTACAGCATCAGCAGCGGCCTGATCATTGGTATTGTTGATTATGCGCATACACCGGATGCATTGGAAAATGTTTTGATGACGATCAAAAAATTACGCAAAGGCCATGAACAGATCATTACAGTAGTGGGTTGCGGCGGCGACAGGGATAAAACCAAACGCCCCATTATGGCGCAGACCGCATGCGACCTGAGCGACAAAGTAATTCTTACCAGCGATAACCCGAGAACAGAAGACCCTGCACAGATCTTAAAAGATATGGAAACCGGCTTGAGCAGCGCTGCCAAACGAAAATATATATCCATCGTTGACAGAAGAGAAGCCATTAAAACTGCGGTAAGTTTTGCAAACAGGGAGGATATCATTCTAGTGGCAGGAAAAGGACATGAAAAATACCAGGATATCAATGGTGTGAAAAATGTTTTTGATGACAAAGAAGTATTGAGAGAAATGTTTGAACTGTTGGGGAAATAGATGAAAGATGACAGTTGCCAGATGACAGGAGAAAAAATTACCTGTCATCTGGCAACTAACAACTAACAACTTTTACTATGCTATACTATTTATTTAACTGGCTAAACAAGGAGTTTCATATACCTGGTGCGGGATTGTTCCAGTACCTGACGTTCCGGATTGCGATGTCGGTGATATTATCGTTGGTGATTGCAACGGTGTATGGGAAGCGTATTATTTTGTTTCTGAAGAAAAAAACAGATCGGTGAAAGCGTTCGTGACCTTGGTTTGGAAGGACAGGTGCAGAAAAAAGGAACGCCAACTATGGGCGGCATCATCATACTGCTGAGTATTCTGATACCAACATTATTGTTTGCCAATCTCGATAAAGTATATATCCGTTTGATGGTGCTGTGCACGGTTTGGCTGGGTGTGATAGGGTTTCTTGACGACCTGTTTAAAATACGTGCAAGACAGGCAGCAAAAGACAAAGGCGAAACATATAAAAAGAAAGACAGCGATGGATTGGCTGGCGTGTCAAAAATAATCGGGCAGATTGGATTGGGGATTATCGTTGGTGTGACACTTTATTTCAGCAATGCGGTAACCGTTGAGAGAGAAGTGATCACCACACCGCATGAACAGTTGCAAAAAGGCGAAAGGCTTGCGAAAGATTCTGATGTGGTTGTACGGAAACTAAATGGAATTGAAAAACGATTCGTAAAAGTAAAGACACCGATCACAACGATCCCTTTTGTTAAAACGCACCAGTTTAATTACTCGAGGTTAATAAGCTGGATCGGGCCGGGTGCGGAAAAATATACATGGATCGTTTATATACTCATCGTCACATTTATTATTACGGCGGTATCGAATGGCGCTAACCTTACAGATGGTTTGGATGGATTGGCCGCCGGCGTGAGTGCTATTATTGGCGCGGGTATCGGCGTGTTTGTGTATGTGAGCGGCAACTATGTGCTTGCCGATTATCTCGATATCATGTACATCCCTAACCTTGGCGAGCTATCCATTTTTGTGGGCGCACTGGTGGGTGCATGTATTGGATTTTTATGGTACAACGCTTTTCCCGCACAGGTATTTATGGGCGATACGGGCAGCCTTGCATTAGGCGGCATTATTGCTTCACTGGCCATTATTGTTCGTAAGGAATTACTGGTGGTGATATTATGCGCCGTGTTCTTTATTGAAACGTTGAGCGTGATCATACAGGTGAGTTATTTCAAGTATACAAAGAAAAAATATGGCGAAGGCAAACGGGTTTTTTTAATGAGCCCGCTGCATCATCATTACCAGAAGAAGGGGTTTCATGAAAATAAAATAGTGCTGCGGTTCTGGATCCTTACAATTATTTGTGTGGTGATGACGATTGTGACGTTGAAGATAAATTAGAAACTGGAGGCGTGAATCGTGAATCGTGAATCGTGAGGCGTGAGGCGTGAGTGGTGAGGCGTGAATAGTGAATAGTGAATAGTGAATAGTGAATAGTGAATAGAATGATAATAGGGACGCAATTTACTCACGACTGACGATTGACGACTCACGAAAAGCTGCTTAAGGAACTAAAGCACAAGAGTGCGACGCAACAGTTGATGCGTAAAGAAAAAAAGCCGAAACAAAAAATGAAACACAGATTAGTTATACTGGGTGCCGGTGAAAGTGGCGTGGGTGCGGCTTTGCTGGGAAAAAAAGAAGGATATGAAGTGTTTGTTAGTGATGGCGGATCCATTAAAGCGAATTACAAACAGGAGCTCTTTGATAACGGAATTGAATTTGAAGAAGGACAACATACGATTGAAAAAATATTGTCTGCCGATGAAGTGATGAAGAGTCCGGGTATTCCTGAGAAGAATGAAATGGTGAAAGAGATCAGGAAAAAGCAAATACCGGTGATCAGTGAGATAGAACTCGCGTACCGTTTTAAAGGCAACAGTAAAATTGTTGCGATCACGGGAAGCAATGGCAAGAGTACGACCACTGCACTGACCTATCATATTTGTGAAACGGCGGGATTGAATTGTGCGATGGTGGGCAATATCGGGATCTCATTTGCCAAACAGGTGGCAACGGCCCCGAAAGAATTGTATGTAGTAGAGATCAGTTCTTTTCAATTGGATGATATCAAAGATTTCCGTGCAGACATAGCGGTGCTGCTGAATATTACTGAAGATCATCTTGACAGGTACGAGTACAAATTTGAGAATTATGTAAACAGTAAGTTCAGAGTTATCGCTAATCAAACCAACAAAGATTATTTCATCTATTGCGATGATGATGAAGTCATCACAAAAAGAATCCCATTACTAACCATTCATACTAACCCATTACCATTCTCTATGAAACACGAAGTAAAAAAAGGCGGCTACATCAAAGGCGACCAGATGATGCTGAGAATCCAGGAAGAAAGAGTAAGCATGAGTATCTATGACTTTGCTCTGAAAGGTAAACACAACAACTACAACACTATGGCAGCAGGAATCGCAGCCGCTACGCTCGGCATCCGCAAAGAAAAAATCCGTGAGGCAGTGAAAAATTTTCACAGCCTGGAACACCGGATGGAATTCGTGGCCATGGTACGGGGTGTTGAGTTTATCAATGACAGTAAAGCAACCAATGTAAACAGTACCTGGTTTGCTTTGGAAAGTATGAATAAGCCGACGGTGTTGGTTTTGGGAGGCACCGATAAGGGTAATGATTACAGTTTGATCGCCGACCTGGTAAAAGAAAAAGTAAAAGCGATCGTATGTATGGGGCTCGATAATAAAAAGATCATAGAGGCTTTTAAAGATATCGTACCCGTAATTGTTGAAACCGATTCAGCAAAAAAAGCAGTGAATGCATCGTTTAAACTTGCTGCAAAAGATGATGTGGTTTTATTGAGCCCGGCCTGCGCCAGTTTTGATCTGTTCAAAAATTACGAGGATAGGGGAAGACAGTTTAAAGACGCAGTAAAGGAATTATAATAATTTTCAAATTAAACTACAGTATGAACGAACCACGAGATACCTTGTTTTCACAAATGCCCACCATTGGCGGGATGCGTGGCCAGCTGGCTGAACGCACAAGGGGCGATAAATATATATGGAGCATCGTTGTGCTGTTATCGCTCATTTCAATTTTGGTTGTGTATAGCGCAACGGGTTCGCTGGCGTATAAAATGTATAAGGGGAATACCAGCGTATATCTTTTTAAACAGGTATCGTTTTCGATATTGGGCTTATTGGTTATTTATTTTTTACACAGGATCAATTATACAATTTTTTCAAAAGTGGCTACGATATTGTTTTTGATATCGATACCGCTGCTATTATATACTTTATTTTTTGGCGCCAAGATCAATGACGGAAGCAGGTGGATCAAACTGCCCATCATCAACATGACGATACAAACAAGCGACCTGGCAAAACTTTCCCTGTTCATGTACATATCACGGTTGCTGAGCAAGAAACAGAATGTGATCAAGGATTTTAAAAAAGGATTTATTCCTGTGGTTACGCCTGTGCTGATCATTTGCGCGTTGATTATGCCGGCGAATCTATCCAATGCATTGTTAACAGGCGCTACTGCTTTGTTGCTGATGTTCATCGGGAGGATTAGCCTTAAACATATTTTTTTAACGATCGGTGTTGCATTGATACCCGTTGCGATCATTATTACCGTTGCGATGTTAACCTATAATGGAAAGCAAAACGCGGATCCCAAAAAAGCAGGCGTGGCAGAAAATGTAAAATCGTTTGGGCGTTTTGGAACCTGGGTAAAACGTGTGCAGGATTTTATGTATGCAAAAGATAATGAAACACCCTATCAGGTGCAGCAGGCAAAGATCGCAATAGCAAATGGAAGTGTATTGGTTGGTCTCGGCCCGGGCAACAGCAGGCAAAGAAATTTTTTACCGCAGGCATACAATGATTTTATTTATTCCATCATCATAGAAGAATATGGTTTGCTGGGCGGTGCATTTATGATATTTATTTACCTCGTTTTTTTATTCCGGTGTATCAGGATCTTCAGAAGATGCCCTTATGCATTCGGCGCATTCCTTGCATTGGGGTTGAGTTTCACATTAGTGATACAGGCAGTTGCCAACATGGCGGTGAATGTGAATTTAGTTCCCGTAACAGGCGTCACACTTCCGTTGGTAAGTATGGGTGGGAGCTCATTTTTGTTTACCTGCGGCGCTATCGGAATTATTTTAAGTGTTGCGAGAAATGTGGAACAGATGGAGGGAAGGGCTGAAACACCACTCGTTCCGCAACCCGTTAAAGAAACAGCTGAAGTAACTCCGCAAACAGGTGGTAAAATTTTTATTCAAAGCTAGATGGCTGATAATATTCATAAACATATCATCATTGCCGGCGGCGGAACCGGCGGACATATTTTTCCCGCCATCGCCATCGCCAATGCATTGAAGCAGGAAGATCCGGACATTAAAATATTGTTCGTTGGTGCTACCGGAAAAATGGAAATGGAAAAAATTCCGCAGGCCGGTTACCAGATAAAAGGATTGGATATAGCAGGGTTTAACAGACAGTCGGTGATCAAAAATTTTGCACTGCCGTTTAAACTGATAAAGAGTTTTTTACAGGTACGGAAGATCATCAATGAATTTAAACCGGATGCTGTGGTTGGTGTTGGTGGGTATTCTTCTTTTCCCATTCTGCGTTATGCGCAGACAAAAAATATAGCAAGTTTTATACATGAGAGTAATTCATTTGCAGGTAAGAGTAATATTTTATTAGGAAAGAAAGCAGTAAAAATATTTGTAGCAACAGATGGCATGGAAAAATTCTTTCCAAAAAATAAGATCATGATCACGGGTAATCCTGTAAGAAAAACAATTGCGGCATCAACGGCAACCCGGAATGAAGCGTTGGGTTTTTTTGGATTGAAGGAATCAAAGAAAACAGTATTGGCAGTTGGCGGAAGCCTGGGAGCCAGAAGCATCAATGAAGCATTGGCTGCGCACCTGAACGAGTTTGCAGCAAATGGCCTGCAACTGATCTGGCAAACAGGCAAAAGCACTGCAGCGGATTTTAAACATTTGGGAGAAGGCAAAGAAAATATATGGGTGAATGATTTTATCAAAGAAATGGAAATGGGTTACGCGGCTGCAGACATTGTGATCAGCAGGGCAGGCGCCATGGCAGTAACAGAATTATGTGTTGCGGGAAAGCCGACCGTGTTTGTTCCTTTTCCACACGCAGCGGAAGACCACCAGACATCCAATGCCATGAGCCTGGTAAATAAAGATGCTGCATTGATGGTAAAGGATAGTGATGTAAAAGATCAACTGGTGCCAACTGTTATTGCATTATCAGAAAATGAATCGCTGCAACAGAGCCTGCAGAAAAATATTCATGCATTGGCCATCACCAATGCAGATGAAATGATCGCAAAAGAAATTTTGAAAAATATTCAGTGAGCAAATTAAGTGAGATAAGGAAAATATATTTTATCGGTATCGGCGGTATCGGCATGAGTGCGTTGGCAAGGTACTTCAATGCCAAAGGTGTTCGCGTGAGTGGCTATGATAAAACATCTACGCCACTTACCCGCGAACTGGAAGCAGGCGGCATCGATATTCATTATGAAGAACGGGTTGAAATTGCTCCGAAAGATGTTGATGCGGTTGTGTACACACCGGCCATTCCGGCACAACATGCCGAGCTGGTTTATTATCGCGAACATAATTACACCGTTGTAAAAAGAAGCGATGTATTACAATGGATCACCGAAAGTTCTTTTAATATCTGTGTTGGCGGTACACATGGAAAAACAACGGTTACTTCCATGATCGCACATTTGCTGCGTCATTCAGGATATGGATGTAATGCATTTCTGGGTGGCATCGCTGCCAACTACAACACGAATTTCTGGAGCAGTGAAAAAAATGTAGTAGTAGTGGAAGCGGATGAATACGACAGGAGTTTTTTAAAACTGGTTCCCGATATCGCGGTCATCACAGCCATGGATCCTGACCACCTGGATATTTATGGAACACCGGAGGAAGTGGTGAATGCATTTATCCAGTTCTCACAAAAAGTAAAACCGGGCGGCTGTCTGATCACGAAATACGGATTGGAACGCGGCAACGAATTACAGGCAACGCATCATTACACGTATAGTTTTCATAATGCCGAAGCTGATGTGTTTGCCGACAATATAAAAGTAACCAACGGCAGTTATGTGTTTGATGTGATGCACAAAAACTGGTGCGTCAAAGAGGTGGTGCTGCATATGGGCGGACTGCATAATATAGAAAATTGTGTTGCTGCCATAACAGCCGCCAAATATCTGAAGATCGAAGATGAAAAAATAAAAGCAGCAGTGGCAGATTTTAAAGGCGTGAAAAGAAGGTTTGAATATGCATTAAAAAATGAACAGCATGTGTTGATCGATGATTACGCACATCATCCCGAAGAATTGCGGGCGTTGATCAGCGGAGTGAAAAGCATTTTTAAAGAGGAGAAACTTGTACTGGTTTTTCAGCCACACCTGTTCAGCCGTACGAATGACCTGGCAGATGAGTTTGCTGTGAGCCTGGATATGGCCGATGAAGTGATCCTACTACCCATTTATCCCGCAAGGGAACTGCCAATGGAAGGTGTAACAAGCGAATTGTTGCTGCATAAAATGGCCGGCAAACAAAAAATGGTTTTGGGAAAAGAAGAAATGAAAGACTGGGTTAAAAATAATCAACCCGGATTATTAGTGATGGCGGGCGCCGGTGATATCGATGCATTGGTTCAACCGGTAAAAGAATTGTTATTGAATAACTGATCATGCGGAAGTACAACTGGAAAAAAATATTGATCAATACTTGCTGGATCCTTGCCGGGATCGGAGCGATCGTATTACTCGGTGCGGCTGTACAGAAAAAAAATCAAAAACAATGCACCGATATTAAAATAGAGATCACCGGTGTGGAACGGCTGATGTTTATTGATGAAAAGGACGTACTCGAAATATTAAATGCAGGCGGCCCGGTAACAGGCAGTAAAACTGCTTCGATCAACCTGCATGAAATGGAAACAAGGGTTGAAAAAAATCCCTGGGTACGTAATGCAGAAATGTTCCTGGATAATAACCAGGTATTACAGGTAAGGATCGAAGAACGTCAACCCATTGCCCGTGTGTTTAACCTCGAAGGCAGTTCATTTTATGTAGACAGCAGCGCGCTGCGCTTGCCATTGAGTGAAAAAGTATCGGCGCGTGTACCGGTGTTCACGGGGTTTCCATCGGATAAAAAAATATTGGCCAGGCCGGATAGCATCCTGCTCAACAATATTGTAAAGATCGGCTCTTATATCCTGGCAGATTCTTTCTGGATAGCGCAGGTGGCGCAAATAGATATCACGCCACAGGCCGGTTTTGAAATGGTGCCTGTTATCGGCGATCATATTGTTGTATTGGGCAATGCCGACGACCTTGATAAAAAATTTAAAAGGCTTAATACTTTTTACCGGCAGGCATGGCTGCAGAATGGAATGAATACCTACGAAAAACTGGATGTGCAATATGATAACCAGGTAGTAGCCATAAGAAAAGGGGCAGGAAAAGCAATGATGGATTCAGCAAAAGCGCACGAGTTGATGAAAGATCTTCTGGCAAAAGCATCCATGCCTGACAGTGTTGCTGCCAATATTCCGGCGAAAGCCAGGATGGTAAAAGACAGTGCACAAATTGTTAAGCCGGTTATCAAAACAAATTCCGCACCTGTTTCAAACAATAAAACAGGTACAAAAACGTTAACGAATGGAAAGAAAATGAACGGTAAAAAAATAGTGAAAAAGAAACCCGCGGCAGGTAAGCCAAAGGCGGTGATGGAGAAAAATAAGTGAGTAAGCAGTAGTGAATAGTCAATAGTCAATGGTCAATATTTTTTCACCATTCACTATTCACCATTCACCATTGCCCATTCACTAAAAACAAAACACACAACCAAGCATAGAAACACAACGATCACAAACAACTAAAACACACACCTATGAATCACAATGAATCACCAATCATTGTTGGCCTCGACATCGGAACCACAAAAATTGCAGCCATTGCCGGGAGGAAAAATGAATACGGCAAACTGGAAATACTCGGTTTTGGCCGCGCCAACAGCAATGGCGTGCAGCATGGACAGGTTTTGAATATCGATCAAACCATCAAAGCGATACAACAGGCATTGGAGAATTGTTATGAAAGCAATCCGGATCTCGAGATCAGCGAAGTATATGTTGGTATCGCGGGGCATCATATCAAAAGCCTGCAAACGCGCGGCGATATTGTGCGGCAGGATCCGGATACAGAGATCAAACGCCCTGAGATCGAGCAACTGATCATCAACCAGCGCAAAACCTTTATTCCCGCCGGCGACCAGATCATTGATGTGATACCGCAGGATTTTCATGTAGATAATATCCAGAACATCAAAGACCCGGTTGGATACAATGGCGTAAAAGTGGGTGCGAATTTTCATATCATCACCGGCGACAGGAATGCGATCCGTAATATCAACCGTTCGGTTGAAAGAAGCGGGTTGACCACAAAAGACCTCGTATTACAACCACTCGCATCAGCCAGTGCAGTAATGAGCGATATAGATATGGAAGCCGGTGTGGCTATTCTGGATATCGGCGGCGGAACAAGCGACCTCGCCGTTTTTTATGAAGGCATCTTAAAACACACCGCAGTAATTCCTTTCGGAGGCGAAAATATTACGAATGATATCCGCATGGGATTAGGCGTATTGAAGAGCCAGGCCGAAGCAATGAAAGTTCAGTTTGGAAGTGCCCTGGCAGATGAAGCGAAAACCAATGCCTACATCACTATCCCGGGTTTGAAAGGAATGCCGGCCAAAGAGATCAGCGTAAAAAACCTCGCTGCGATCATACAGGCCAGAATGAGTGAGATACTCGATTTTGTTACCTATCATTTGAAACAGGTTGGCCTCGACAGCCGTATGTTAAATGGCGGTATCATTTTAACAGGCGGCGGTTCGCAGTTAAAACATTTGATCCAGTTAACAGAGTATACAACCGGTTTGAATGCACGTATCGGTTTACCGAATGAGCATCTTGCACCGAATCATATCGATGAGTTAAAAAAACCGATGTACTCAACCTGTATCGGCCTGATCTTAAAAGGATACAGCGATTATGATCACAAATACAAAGAGTTTACGGAGAAATTCAGGAAAGTAACGGTGCCAAGAAATTTAACAGTTGAGAATACAACTGCTGTGGCTGAAACCGTTGCTGCACCTGCATCTGTTGATGTAAGCGCAAGAAAAGGGAAGTTCTGGGATAAGTTCAAGAATAACCTGATCGACCTGTTCAAAGAAGAAGAGGACCATGTTATAAAATAAATGAGTGCTATTGATCGTTTGTAATAGAATTCGTTGGTAGTAATCCGTTAAATCACTAAATAAGCAGCTATGATTCATTTCGATCTTCCCAAACAAAAATCTTCCATCATCAAAGTATTGGGTGTGGGGGGTGGAGGAAGTAACGCAGTAAACTTCATGTTTGAACAGAATATCGAAGGTGTTGATTTTATCATCTGTAACACAGATGCCAAAGCGATAGAGCAAAGCAACATCCCGAATAAAATTCAACTTGGCCCGCATCTTACACAAGGACTCGGAGCCGGCGCCAATCCTGAAGTAGGTAAAAAAGCAACAGAAGAATCCCTTGAAGAGATCAAACGCATATTGGAGGTCAATACCAAAATGGCTTTCATTACCGTGGGCATGGGTGGCGGAACCGGAACCGGTGGAGCGCCTATCATTGCGCAGATCTGTAAAGAGCTCGGTATTCTTACAGTAGGTATCGTTACCACGCCATTTGGTTTTGAAGGGCCGCGCCGTCACCAGCAGGCAGAAGAAGGTATCATGCAGTTGAAGCCTTTTGTTGATACTTTATTAGTGATCAGCAACGATAAACTGCGTATGCAATACGGCAACCTGAAAATGAAAGAAGCATTTGGCAAAGCAGATAATGTGCTGGCCACTGCGGCAAAATGTATCACAGATATCATCAACAGCCGCGGGCATATCATTGTAGATTTTGCCGATGTATGCACCGTTATGAAAAATGGCGGAGTGGCAATCCTCGGAAAAGCAGAACTGGAAGGAGAAGACAGGGCACAACGCGCTATTGAAGAAGCATTATCATCTCCGTTACTGAATGATAATGATATCACAGGCGCCAAATGGATCCTGATCAACATCAACAGCGCTGAAGGCGAACATGAGTGTACGATGGATGAACTCGAGATCATCAATAATTACCTGCGTATGCAGGCCGGAGAAAATACGGATGTGATCGTGGGAATGGGTTACGACAGTACACTGGATAAAAAGATCGGCATTACATTGATCGCAACGGGTTTTGAACATAAGGATCCGTTTTCAAAACCGGTAGCAGTTAAAAAAGAAGAAAAACAACCGGAGAAGATCGTGATGGTATTGGGTATGGAAACAGAAGAACCCAAACCAGTTGCACAACAACCGGTGGTTGAAGAAATATTATCAGTCGTAGAAACAAAAGACCCGTTCGCACCAACCTTACAGGAAAGAGTGCCGTTGGAAGAAATGCTCACAGTATTCAACAAAACCGATTTTGCAGCCAGCGAAGTGCATGTGTATGAAGAAGTGAAAGAAGAAAAAGAATCGATGGTATTGCAGTTTGAACTGAGCACAGAAATAACACAGGAAATAAAAGTGGAAGAGCCTGTTGCAGAAACGCATGTAAAAACTGAAATGGAAGAATTGATGAGCTTCGAGGTAAATGAAAAACCTGCAGAACCTGCCATGGTAACAGGTTTCCTGAGCAAGCCCGTTAATATTTATGCAGCGCCCGAAAAACCTCTACAGCCTGAAGCGAGGCCGGCAGTAATTGAAATGAAACAACCCGATCCTGAACCGCAGCCCATACAAAAAGCAGAAGAGCATGATATGGATCTGCAGTTAGTAATGAAAGAAAATATCGCAGAACCGGTAGCAGTAAAGCAACCCGAAATACAATCTTCTTTCCAGGATGATCCGATGATGGATGAAGTAGAAGACCAAAAACGCCGCGCTGCCGAAAGGATCCAGAAATTACGCAACCTGTCATTCAACATGAATAATTCAGCAGATGCGAACGGAGAATTTGATGCGGTTCCGGCATACGTGCGCAGGAACATGGAGCTGTTTGGTAATACACTTACTTCTGTAGAAAATTTTTACAGCAAGTACACCGTTGGAAAAGACGAGAACGATCAAACACAGATATCTACCATCAATACTTTCCTGGATGGTAAGAAACCAGACTAATCCCTTGCTTGCTACATGTGTTTTAAACTGGTGATTTTAGTTGTGGCCCCCGATGATGAGTCGGGGGTTTTTATTTACAAAGCGTAAATTTTTATTTAAAACGATTGTTATTATTGCATTATGCAAACAATTTTAATCACGGGCGGAACCGGCATGATCGGTAAACGGCTTACAGAATTACTTATTGAAAAAGGATATGAGGTAATTATCGTGAGCCGTGAATCGTCAGTCGTGAGTAAAAGAAAAAGCGTTAGCTACGCTAACTGGAACATTGCCGATCAAACAATAAATAAAGAAGCCATTGCCAAAACCGATCATATCATTCATCTGGCCGGCGCAGGTGTGGCAGATAAAAGATGGAGTGAAAAAAGAAAACAGGAGATCGTTAACAGCCGCACGCAAAGCAGCGCATTGATCGTAAAAGCGCTAAAAGAAATTCCGAATCATGTTCAGTCTGTTGTGAGCGCATCTGCTATCGGTTGGTATGGCGCAGATACAAATGTGAGTAGGCAAAATGGTTTCAACGAAAATACACCCGCTGATAAAGAATTTCTCGGAGATACATGCCGCTTATGGGAAGAAAGTATTCAGCCGGTAGAAGCCTTAGGTAAACGTTTAGTGAAATTGCGCACAGGTATTGTACTAAGTAATAAGGGCGGCGCTTTGGCTGAATTTAGAAAACCGCTGAAAGCCTTTGTGGCCGCCATTCTCGGCAACGGCCAACAAGTGGTCAGCTGGATACACATTGATGATCTTTGCAGAATGTATATAGAAGCAATCGAAAATAAGAACCTGCATGGCGCTTATAATGCAGTTGCTCCAAACCCTGTAACAAATAAAATGTTGACCTTATCTCTCGCAAAAAAAATGCATGATAAATTTTATTTACCCATTCATATACCTTCTTTTATGCTTAAAATAATACTGGGCGAAATGAGCATTGAAGTTTTAAAAAGCGCAACAGTAAGCTCACATAAAATACAAACAGCCGGTTTCAGTTTCCTGTACCCGGCTGTTGAAAATGCGTTGGAAGAATTGATCGGGTAATATGATTGCTATTACTTGATCACATGTGTTTGAAAAAATTAAGCCGCAGATTCGCAGATCATTTCTTAACCAAATAATCTGCGAATCTGCGGCTTATAATTTACAAGTCCCTGTTTTTATGCACTCTGTAACAGATTAGCCAGATAACAGAAGTCAAAAGAATAGTATACAATATATGTTCAGGAATAGCGCTCACCGCATGATCATAACTCGTTTTGGCATCCTTTCCAAAATGACTGAAAAAAGCCGGTGCCGGAATAAGGCGGTCTGATATTTCAAAAGGCAAAAATCTTCCGATATCATTCATCTTAAACCTGGCATACGCAACAGCGATATTTTCCACGATGAGGTAATAAAAAAGAAAGATACCCAAGGCAATGAATGCTTTCTTCACCATATAACCCAGCAAAAATGCAATGGATAGCTGCGCAAATGTCTGTAATAAAAAAAGCGGTATATATTGTAACTGTTCGGCCCAGCGGTTTGTGGCGGTGCTGTCTGCATATAAGCCAAAACTCAATGCCACCAATAGATACACCAATGTAACAATAACAGAAACGATCAACACATCAAACAGTTTACTGGTAATGAATTGCGCCCTGCTCCATCCATCGATCACATTCTGCCTGTGTGTGCGGAAAGTATATTCATTGGTCACAAGCATGATCACCAATATAGACGGCAGCAAAATAAAGAACGAAGAAAAATACGCTACAGAATGCCATGATTCCGGAAATGAGAACGGGTTGCCCAATAAAAAACGCGCAGCGTTGTTTACCATTTCTTTTCCGCTGGTAGCTTTTAAGTAACCGTAATAGGTCATCATATTGATACCAGGATAGGTCAATGCCACAATACCCAGCATCCACCAGAAAGCGGGATATTTTTTTATTTTGAGCCATTCGATTTTTATAAGCGCGAGCATGTTATGTGTTTTAAAGTTAGTCGTTGGTTAATTCAAAGAATTTGGTCTCAAGGCTTTTCTTTTTCACGAGCAATAAATTAAGCGTGATGCCTTTTTCAAAACAAAAACGGTTAACGTCTTCCAGCCTTGCCGTACCTACAGGAAAAAATAACTGGATCAGTTTTCCGTCCTGTTTCATATTTGTGCAGCCTGGAAAATTGGCGAGCAATGAAAATAATTTTTCCGGATCATTTGAAGACACTTCAACGATATCTTCATTTGCCAGAACCTCATCTACATTTCCTGCAGTTAACAGCGTGCCTCTTTTCATAATGGCTACGTGTGTACAAACTTTTTCCACCTCATCTAATAAATGGCTCGCCATGATAATTGTTTTACCACGTCTTGCCAATTCTTTGATCAGTTCCCTGATCTCGGCAATACCAACAGGATCGAGCCCGTTCGTTGGTTCATCAAACACCAATACCTGTGGGTCGCCCAATAAAGCCGCAGCGATAGCCAGCCTTTGTTTCATTCCCAGGCTGTATGAACTGAACCTGCTTTTTTTGCGTTCAGATAATTTTACAATTTCAAGAACACGGTCAATATCTGCCGTGTTTCCTCTTCCGCTGATGGCATGAGTGATGTTGAGATTATCAACTGCAGATAAGTATTGATAAAAATTCGGAGTCTCAAGTAAAGAACCGATACGTTTTCTTGTTTCCGGAGAACCGGGATCGCCAAACCAGGCAAAACTTCCGGTATCGGGTTTTAAGATATCGAGTATGATACTGAGCATCGTGGTCTTGCCACTTCCGTTCGGGCCGAGGATCCCGAATACGCATCCTTCGGGAACTTCATACGAAACGTTTTTTAATGCTTTGATGGAACCATACGCTTTGGAGATCCCATTTAGTTCGAGAACAGGTTGCATATATCTTGGTTTAGGTATGACAATGCCATTGCGGCATTCATCACTGTTCCGAAGATAATCAGATATTCATGATTTCGCTGCAATAATGATGGGTTCCTTTTGCACTGATATCAGCGGTAAATTTTGCGGTTGAATCGATATTGCCGTTCCTGCAGCTCGCCAAAAAGAAATTTGCCGATAGCAGAAAATATAAATTCATCCGTAAATTACTGTCTATACAAGATCTACTGATGCTAAATCTTTTTAACCAGCGGGATATCAATATCATCACCGATGACCTGAAGATATTTCTCAGCGCAGTAAAAGGCCCGATCGATAAGCTCGATTATTTCACAGTTCTGCAACAAAAAACTGCACAGCCTGGAAATAGAGAACTAAGCTATCAAAACGCGCTGGTTGATATTATTCCCGATGTTGAGAACGCAGTAATTCAACAAATGGAATTGGCAGAAAAAAAAGAGTTGAGTGTGCAACTGCATTTATCTCCCGCATCATTTTTTATTAAAGCCGACAGGCTTTTTTTGCAACAGATATTATTCAGGTTATTATCCGGCCTTCTCGAAGCAAGCGAAAAGAGATCGGTGATCAGCGTGTATGTAACAGACAGCGACGGCAAATGCGTGATCGAAGCAGTTGATCACAAAGAAATTAAAAAAATAATACCCGTTGCAGATGACTATTTTAAAAAACACCGGATCACAAATGCTTTTCAAACAACCGGGTCACAGCCGGAAACGATATTAAATGTTTATAAAAAAATGGTCGAAGATATGGGCGGGGAACTGACTTATTCATTCAAAGAAAAAGCAAATTATTTCAGGTTGAAATTTATGCTTGCGTAGAACATTGAGTCTGGAGTTAGAAGTCTGGAGTCTGGAGTCTGAAGTTTTTTTCAATTCCAGACTCCAGACTTCTAACTCCAGACTTTAATTCCTGATCGGCCTTCCGCTCTTTAATACACTTTGAATTCTTTCCAGAGTTTTTTTCTCACCGCAAAGGCTTAAGAATGCTTCTCTTTCCAGATCAAGTAAATATTGTTCGCTTACCAGGCTTTGATTGCTGAGGTCACCGCCGCACATTACATACGCAAGTTTACGTGCAACCAGTGCATCGTGATCGGTTGCATAGCCCGCGCGCCACATAGCGTGAACACCGGCGTACAGTGCGCCCAATCCTAAACGGCCCATCACTTTTACATCTTTGCGCTGAACAGGAATTGAATAGCCTTCGTCCGACATTTCGATCACACTTCTTTTTGCTTCTGCCATGCGGCGGCCGGTATTCATCACTACTTCATCATGCCCTTTTCTCAAAATGCCCATATCAAAACCTTCCTGCGCCGAGGTAGCAACTTTTGCAGTAGCGATGGAAATGAAACGGTTTTTTAAAGTAATGGTTTCCGGTTCATCTTCATGCAATTCATCACCGGCGCGTAACGCAAATTCTTTGGTGCCGCCGCCACCGGGTATCAATCCAACGCCGAGTTCAACCAAACCGATATAGGTTTCTGCTGCTGCACAGATCTTATCTGCATGTAAATTCATTTCGCATCCGCCGCCGAGTGTGAGTCCGTGTGGGGCAATTACAACCGGCACAGAAGAATAACGTACGCGCATCATACTGTTCTGGAACATGCGGATGGCCATATCCAGTTCATCATATTCCTGCTCAATGGCCAGCATAAAGATCATTCCCACATTGGCGCCTGCGCTGAAGTTGGCGCCATCATTGGCTATTACGAGGCCCTTGAATTTTTCTTCGGCAACACTGATCGCTTTATTTAACCCTTCCAAAACTTCACCGCCGATACTGTTCATTTTTGAACTCCATTCAAACCCTGCCACGCCATCACCGATATCATATAATTTACAGGCGCTGTTCTTCCATACTAATTTATCGGCGTAATTATTTAAAATAATAAATGCTTCACCACCCGGAAGCGGTTTGTATGTTTTTGTGGGAACATCATAATATAAACGCTTACCGTTTTCTACTTTATAAAAACTGGCAGCACCGCTTGCCGGCATTTCATCGATCCAGCCTGCCACTTTATATCCTGCGGCTTTCATCGCATCAACGGTTTTTGCAACGCCCAGTACATCCCATGTTTCAAATGCACCGATCTCCCAGCCAAAGCCCGCTTTCATGGCATCATCCACGCGATAAATTTCATCGCTAATCTCGGGAATGCGATGCGAAATATATGCGAAGAGCGAGTAGTGAAACAGTTTATAAAACTCACCCGCTTTATCAGTTGCCGCACTCAGCATTTTGATGCGCTGCTTAAGATCCTCAATAGGTTTGGCTGCTTCAATGCCTGCAAACTTTGGTTTTACCCTTGCAGCATATTCCATCGTTTGCAGATTCAGCGTAAGGATCTCTTTGCCCGTGGCTGATTTTATTTTCTTGAAAAATCCCTGTCCTGTTTTATCACCAAGCCAGTTATTATTTACAACCGTTTCCAACCATGATGGAATGATAAACATATCTTTTGCTTCATCATCCGCACAATTATCTGCAACGCCTTTTGCTACTTTAACCAATGTATCGATGCCAACTACATCGGCTGTTCTGAAAGTTGCTGATTTTGGCCTTCCTATTATCGGCCCCGTTAATGCATCCACTTCATCAATAGTTAAACCCAGTTTATTCATGATATGAAAAATGCTCATGATACTGTATATGCCGATTCGATTGGCAATAAATGCAGGCGTGTCTTTGCACAACACAGTTGTTTTGCCGAGATACAGATCGCCATACTCCATTAAAAAATCAACAACTTCCCGATCGGTGTGTGGTGTTGGGATGATCTCAAGCAAACGCAGATAACGCGGCGGATTAAAGAAATGGCTTCCGCAGAAATGTTTTTTAAAATCATCCGTTCTTCCTTCAGCCATCATATGAATGGGAATGCCGGATGTATTCGATGTGATCAATGTTCCGGGCTTACGGAACTTCTCTGCTTTTTCATAAACAAGTTGTTTGATATCCAAACGCTCCACCACTACTTCAATGATCCAGTCGCAGCCGGCAATGTCTTTCATGTTATCATCAAAATTGCCGGTGGTAATTTTTTTCACCACATCCTTTGTAAAAACAGGAGAGGGATTGCTTTTGATGGCAGCCTGTAATGCATCGTTCACCAGTTTGTTGCGCTCTGCGGGTTTGGTGCTTTCTTCGGCGCCTTTCGGAACCATATCCAATAACAATACCTGCACACCGATACCTGCGAAATGACAGGCAATGCGTGAGCCCATCACACCGCTACCTAATACAGCGACTTTCCTGATAGAACGTTTCATATTTCTAAGCTTTGGGTAAAATTAGTTAGTTATGCAACTAATTATATCGAAGGTAGGGAATATTGGGAATAATTAATATTGGAGGAATGTGTAGTATAATCTGGAGCCTGGAGTTAGAAGCCTGAAATGAGAACTCCAGACTTCTAACTCCAGACTCCAGACTTTTTCAATATTTTTACCGGATGGACATCAACACAAAACTAGTCGACGGCCTGGCGCACCTTGCAAGGCTGCGTTTTGATGATATGGAAAAGGAATCGATCAGGGCCGACCTGCAGAAAATAGTGGCTTTTGTTGAGAAACTGCAAACAGTTGATACAACGGGCGTAGAGCCATTGCTTCATATAACTGAGGCAACCAATGTTTTGCGGCAAGATATTGTGCAGGGCTCCGTTTCACGTGAAGAAGCTTTACTGAATTCGCCCGTAAAAGATGACATTTTTTTTAAAGTTCCGAAAGTAATAAAGAAGTAATTTCAACCCGCTTACCGAAAACTGAATTTATGAGTGATGCAATTATCAGCTTACAGGATATCCAGAAAAGCTATTTCATGGGCAACCAGGCGATCCCGGTATTAAAAGGGATATCGCTGGATATTATGCCCAATGAATATGTAGCATTAATGGGCCCATCGGGCAGCGGTAAAAGTACATTGATGAATATTCTGGGCTGCCTTGATTCGCCAACCGGCGGAAAATATATCCTCAACAGCAAAGACGTAAGTAAAATGCCCGATGATGACCTGGCAGAAGTGCGTAATACCGAGATCGGTTTTGTATTTCAACAGTTCAACCTGTTGCCACGTTTAACGGCTGCTGAAAATGTTGCACTGCCATTGATCTATGCAGGCGTGAGCAAAAAGGAAAGGACAGAAAGAGCGATGGAAGCATTAAAGAAAGTAGGGCTTGAAGAAAGAAGCCACCACAAATCAAATGAATTAAGCGGCGGACAAATACAGCGTGTGGCCATCGCCCGCGCATTGGTAAACAATCCATCCTTATTACTTGCCGATGAACCAACGGGAAACCTCGATTCAAAAAACTTCAGTAGAAGTAATGGAAATATTCGGCAAGATCCAGCAGGGCGGAAACACGGTTGTGCTCGTAACGCACGAAGAAGACATTGCCCGCTACGCCCACCGAATCGTTCGCTTACGCGATGGATTGATAGAAACAGATACGATGAAAGAACATTCGATGATCACACATTAGTTAGCTAAAAGTGAATAGTTAAAAGTCAATAGTGAATTACAACTTTTAACTATTCACTTTTAACTATTAACTTACTACCATGTCCCTCAAGATCTATACAAAAACCGGCGACCTCGGAAAAACTTCTCTTATTGGCGGCACCAAAGTTCCCAAGAGCCATATCCGTATTGAAACTTATGGAACGGTGGATGAATTGAATTCGTATGTTGGTCTGGTGAATGATCATATTACAGATGCACATAGCAATTCAATATTAAAGGAAATTCAGGATCGATTATTCACTATCGGTTCTTCACTTGCCTGTGATCCGGAAAAAGAGCCGTTAATGAAAATGCCCGACCTCAAAGAAACGGATATCAGTTTGCTCGAAAAAGAAATCGATGCAATGAATGAAACATTGCCGCCAATGAAATCTTTTTTATTACCCGGCGGCCATGTGGCTGTTTCCACCACGCATGTTGCACGATGTGTTTGCAGAAGAGCGGAACGTTGTTGTGTAAATATGCAGCAACAGGAACTTTTTGTAGACCCGCTCGTGATCAAATACCTGAACAGGCTGAGCGATTATTTATTTGTACTCGCAAGATATATCGGGCACTTACTGAACGTGGCAGAAATTCCCTGGAAACCGAGAGTGTAGGAAATGATAAATGTTGAATTATGAATTATGCATGTGCGGTAAACCATTCATAATTCATAATTCAACATTCAGCATTTATACCGCTGCTTTTTTCTTCATTAACGAAGCAACAAGCGATGCCAGCAAAGAAATAATTATCCCACCGATAAACATAAACACAAAGAGAAAAACATACGACATAACAGAACCGCCAGAGGTCATATCCACTTCTTTCATTTTTGCCGCCACTGCATCTGCGCCTGCGTGCGCCGCATCAAGTTTTGCTTTTTCAAA
>Ga0206895_1120_pt1 | contig 21368 bp, 25 predicted proteins | sample Alteio_BWOrgHeat_51_FD_152967 | JGI IMG/M metagenome (GOLD analysis project Ga0206895, IMG submission 152967) | Enriched cells from forest soil in Barre Woods Harvard Forest LTER site, Petersham, Massachusetts, United States -... | ecosystem: Environmental > Terrestrial > Soil > Temperate forest >...
GGAAAATAATATTGGCTGACCATCATTTCGAACGTTTGTTTGCTTCGCTTAAGCTGATGCAGTTTCAGCAGCCCGTTTATTTTACTCGCCAATACCTTGAAGAGCAAATAAGTTTGCTGGCAGAAAAAAATTTTCATTATAAACTTGCGAGGATCCGTCTTACCATCTTTCGTGGCGATGGTGGTTTGTATGATGCCGATGATCATTTCCCGCATCATTTGATACAGACCTGGCAATTGAACCCCGCTAATAATGTATTCAATGAAAATGGCCTGGTGACGGGTATTTTCAAAAACGCCCGCAAAGTGTGTGATGATTATTCGCATATCAAAAACAATAATTACCTCGCCAATGCCATGGCAGCCCTATGGGTAAAGCAGGAAAGACTGAATGATGCATTGCTGCAAAACCCTTATGGCCGTATTGCGGATGCTACCATTGCAAATGTGTTCATCGTAAAAAATGGCATGGTTAAAACACCCGCATTAACCGAAGGCGCGGTGAATGGGGTGATGAGAAAATATTTACTGGAATGTTTGCGGAAAGAAAATATGGACGCTGCAGAAGCGAATATACATCTGGATGATATAGAGAATGCTGATGAAATTTTCCTGACCAACGCTATTTACGGAATGCGCTGGGTAAAACAATGCGGAGATAAAAAATATACAAACCAGCTATCATCCGGGTTGTATAAAAAATTTGTATTACCGCTTTTTTAATTGCCACAGAAGGCACAGAATTTCACAGAATTTTTTCTGTACCGAGCTGTGCCATCTGAGGTAATTTTTAGCCACAAACAATGAAACCAAAAGTAAATATCATCTGGCTCAGGCGTGATTTAAGATTGTACGACAATGCGGCATTATACCACGCACTCAGATCGGATCAACCTGTAATTCCCGTTTTTATTTTTGACAGGAACATCCTGGATAAACTGGAAGATAAGGCTGACAGGCGTGTTGAATTTATTCATTCTGCCTTGCAGGAAATGCAGGCCGAACTCAATAAGATAGCGAGCAGCCTGGAAGTTTATTATGGTTCCCCGCGAGAAGTTTATCAATCATTATTAGAAAAATATACAATTGGCAAAGTATTCACCAACCATGATTATGAACCATATGCGCTGGAAAGAGAAGTTATCATAGAAAAATTATTGCAGTCGCATAATGCATCGTTGCATACATATAAGGACCAGGTGATTTTTGACAAGAGTGAAGTGACGAAGGATGACGGGAAACCTTATACCGTCTTTACCCCCTATGCAAATAAATGGAAAGCGAAATTGTCCGAATTTTATTTGAAACCATATCCTACCAAAAAATATTTCAATAATTTTTATAAGCAGGAGGCTGTATCGGTTCCATCGATTGAGGCCATGGGTTTTCAAAAAACCGGCCAGCCTTGTCCTTCGAAGCAATTAGCAGATGCGGTTATCAGCCATTATGCAGCAAAAAGAAATTTCCCAGCTCTCGAAAACGGCACATCCAGGCTGGGTGTACATCTTCGTTTCGGAACCATTAGTATACGCGAATTAGCGTTGCGCGCACAAAAACTAAATACGACCTATCTGAACGAATTGATCTGGCGCGATTTTTATCATATGATCCTCTGGCATTTTCCGAAAGTTGGCAAAGGGCATAGTTTTAAAACCGCTTATGAAATGATCGAATGGAGAAATAATGAAAAAGAATTTCATCAGTGGTGCGATGGCATGACAGGATACCCGATTGTTGATGCAGGCATGCGCGAGCTGAATGCGACCGGGTATATGCATAACCGCGTTCGGATGATAACGGCTTCTTTTTTAACCAAACACTTGCTCATCGACTGGCGATGGGGCGAAGCATATTTTGCACAGAAATTACTGGACTTCGATCTGGCTGCCAACAATGGAGGCTGGCAATGGGCCAGCGGCAGCGGATGTGATGCCGCTCCTTATTTCCGCGTTTTCAATCCAACATTGCAAACAGAAAAATTTGATAAGGAACGGAAGTATGTAAAAAAATGGGTGCCCGAATCAGAAGGATCCAGCTATCCAAAACCAATAGTGGCGCATGAAGCAGCAAGGAAGAGAGTACTGGAAGTATATTCGAAAGCATTAAAGCAATAACCCGCGGCCAACATTTTTACTCAATAAAAATATTCACATCAGAAAACAAATGTGAAGGATTTAATTGCTGATAAACTTCCAATAATTTTTTCACCGCTTTTTTTCCGTCTTCACCAAGGTCAACAGAATAATTATTTACATACAGATCGATGTGTTGCCGCATAACGGATTCATTCATTTCCTGCGAATGTTTGCGCACATAATCTGTCAGTTCCGGATAATGATCAAAAGCATATGCTAAACTTTTTTTGATCAGTGAATCGATCTTCCGCTGAACAGCCGGATCGGTGGAACGCTTTGCCACAATACCTCCCAGCGGAATGGGCACTTTAATGGTTTCTTCCCAATATCCGCCAAGATCCATGATCTTATGCAATCCTTTTTCCCGGTAAGTAAAACGGTTCTCGTGAATGATCACGCCTGCATCAACTTTGCCGCTCAATACGGCTTCTTCAATTTCATTGAACACCATAAAGGTTTTATTTTTTGCCTCCGGAAATGCGAGGGAAAAAAGCATGTGGGCTGTGGTGTTCTCGCCGGGAACAGCGATAGAAGCAGTCTGGAGCCTGGAGCCTGGAGCCTGGAATTGGTTAACTTGTTTTGTAATCAGTAACGGGCCAACACCTTTTCCCAAGGCCCCGCCGCTGTTTAAAACAATGTATTCTTCAAGAACTAATGGTAATACGCCATAACTGATCTTCGAAATATCGAGCCTGCCTTCTTTGGCCCATTCGTTTAAGGTTTGTACATCTTCCAGCACCACATTAAATGCAAAACCTTCCGTATCAATTTTATGATTTACCAGTGCATCGAAGATGAAGGTGTCGTTGGGGCAGGGGGAGAAGCCGAGGGAGAGTTTCATGTTTCCGGTTTCCGGTTTTTTGGGAATGAAATAGATTTCTATGAGTTATCGATCGTGAGTCGTCAGGCGTCAATCGTGAGTAGTGAATAACGGATGATCAAATACTGACGCCTCACGATTAAACATTATGCGATCTTATACAACCTGTCAACATACTTCAATAAAGCCTGGTTAAGATTATCGATCGCTTCTTTTATTTTCCAGTTTGTTTTATTCCGTTCGCCAATATAATTTGATATAGCCCTGATCTGCACAAAAGGAATACCTGCTTCGCGGCAAACATAATGCAGCGCAGCGCCTTCCATACTTTCAATGAACGGGTCGTATTTTTTGATCAGTTGCTGGATCCTTTCTTTGTCGGTTGAAATTTCATTGATGGTTATTCCGTTTACCTCCGGCAATTTCAGCAGGTTATATTTTGCCAGCCATGGATTGGGCAGCTTTCTTCTTTCGAAAGGGTGGTAACTGCTTTTTTCCAGTTTGAGATCGAAGATATCTTTCCATTTTCCATCTTCTTCCACGCCCATATCTGCCAATGCTTCATCTTTGATCATCACCACTTTGCCCAATGCAGCTGATTGATCAAAACATCCGGCAATACCTGCCTGGATAATAAGATCAGGTTTATCTTCCAACACCATTTTTGTGATAGAAACTGCAGAGGCCAGCATACCCACGCCGCTTTGGTGAAACTGGATCTTTAACCGCCGGCTCTCACCGGTGTACAGGTGATCCATTTCCAAAAAGGAAGGCATCCACTCGGCAACAGTAGCAGCTGTAATGATCACTCGCATAGTTTGTAAAGGTGAGGAAAAAGCGTGAGCCGTGAGGCGCCAATCGTGAGTGAAAAATTATAAACTCTTCCTCACTGCTGATGCCTCACGACTCACGTTCCCTTACCTTTGCGAAAATTTCTGTGGAGAATGGTGTATTTAACAAGACAGGAACATTTTAATGCCGCGCATAAACTGTTCAATCCAAAATGGAGCAAGGAACAGAATGAAGCGGTGTTTGGTGTTTGCGCCAATGAGAACTGGCATGGGCATAATTATGATCTGTATGTAACGATCAAGGGTGAGCCGAATCCGGACACTGGTTTTTTATATGATGTAAAGAAACTGAGTTTGCTGATCAAACAATATGTGGTAGACAGGCTGGATCATAAGAACCTGAACATGGATGTGGATTTTATGAAAGACAAAATGTGCAGTACCGAAAACCTGGCAACAGCCATCTGGCAGCAACTGTCCCCGCATTTACCTGCCGAAGTAAAATTGCATTGTATTAAATTGTATGAGACGCCGAGGATATATGTGGAGTATTTTGGCGATTGAGAAGAAAGTTGTTAGATGTTAGTTGACAGATGATAGAAAAAAAATCTACTGTCATCTGTCAACTAACATCTGTCATCTCCTTCCGAACAAAGAGGATAAAACATTTTATTAAATCGTATTTATCTAATGAACAAAGTAGCTGTTTTCAGAAAAGAACACTTTAATGCCGCACACCGTTTGCATAATCCATCGTGGACGGAAGAGAAGAATGATGCCGTTTTTGGGTTGTGCAATAACCCGAATTATCATGGGCATAACTATGAACTGGAAGTGAAAGTGATCGGTGAACCGGATGCTGAAACAGGTTATGTGATAGATCTTAAAATGTTAAGCGACCTGATCAGGGAAGAAGTACTGGGCCGTTTCGATCATAAGAATTTAAACCTTGATACGGTTGAGTTTGCACAAGTAAATCCAACAGCGGAAAATATTGCCATCGTTATTTATAACCTGTTGCGCCCGAAACTGGATACTAAACTGGAACTGAAGATCAGGTTATATGAAACAGAAAGAAATTTTGTAGAATACCCTGTATAAAATACCAAACTAAATCAAGCGCCATGGCTTATTCAAAGATTGAAAAGTATGATGAGGAAACTACTTCGGGCCTGATGAAAGATTATCATCATGTGCTGTCATCATTGGGTGAAGATCCGGAGAGAGAGGGGTTACTAAAAACGCCTGAACGTGTGGCCAAAGCCATGCAATATTTAACGCAGGGATATTCGCAGGATCCGATGGCGATCATCAATTCAGCCAAGTTCAAAGAAGAAGTGAGCGAGATGGTGATCGTAAAAGATATTGAGTTGTATTCTATGTGCGAACATCATATGCTGCCTTTTTTTGGCAAGGCGCATATCGCTTATATCCCGAATGGCTGGATCACTGGATTGAGCAAGATCGCGCGTGTGGTGGATGTTTATTCGCGCCGCTTGCAGGTACAGGAAAGATTGACAACACAAATTTTAGAAGCCATTAAAGAATCACTGAACCCGATCGGCGTAGCTGTTGTGATCGAAGCCAAACATTTATGTATGATGATGCGTGGCGTGCAGAAACAAAATTCGGTTACCACAACTTCTGCTTTTGATGGCGAGTTTTTGAAGAATACAACTCGCAGTGAATTTTTGAAACTGATCAGCCATAATTTAGATTGATATTGGTTTACTTGTTTATTAGTTTATTGGTTTATTAGGTTGCTGTGGAGGTGATAAAACAGGCAGAAATAAGTATTAATACGCTAAAAACTGTTTTATATATGTTGTATGTTACCGGTTTATTGTGAAAGCGATAAACCTTTTTTATGCCGTTTATATTAGAAGACCTTGAAGTGTATGCATTATCAGAAAAAATCGGGAATGAAATATGGAAAATTGTAGGTGAATGGAATTCTTTTGCAAAATTTGGATTGGGAAAGCAATTGACTAATTCTGCTGATTCAATTTCTGCTAATATTGCAGAAGGATATGGCAGATATTTTATCAAAGAAAATATCAATTTTTGTTTTTATTCCCGTGGCTCATTGATGGAAACAAAAAGCTGGTTGAAAAAAGCAATGAACAGGGAATTGATACATGAGAAACAATTCGCAGATCTTTTACAGCAACTCGAAACGGTCCACAGAAAACTCAATGCCTATATAAAAATATTACAGCAAAACCTGCATAAACAAAAGATATAAGAATTTAAACAACCCAATAAACAAATAAACCAATAAACAATGCAACATGCTTATATTTTCCCCGGACAAGGTTCGCAATTTTCCGGTATGGGAAAGAACCTGTACGAATCAAATCCATCTGCCAAAGAATTATTTGAAAGGGCCAATAATATTTTAGGCTTCCGCATCAGCGATACGATGTTTAATGGTACTGATGAAGAATTAAAACAAACCAATATTACCCAACCCGCTGTTTTCCTGCACTCCGTTGCTGCATTTAAAACAATTGGTGATGCAAAACCAAATATGGTTGCCGGGCATTCACTCGGTGAATTCTCAGCATTGGTTGCAAACAATGTTTTACAATTTGAAGATGCATTGAAACTCGTCAGCATCCGCGCTAAAGCGATGCAGAAAGCGTGTGAACTGCAACCATCAACCATGGCGGCAGTGTTGGCTTTGGCTGATGAAAAAGTAGAAGAGATCTGTGCGGCTGTACAAACTGAAACCGGTGAAATAGTTGTTGCAGCGAATTATAATTGCCCCGGACAGTTGGTGATCAGCGGTTCCATAAAAGGAATTGAGATCGCCTGTGAAAGAATGAAAGCCGCAGGCGCAAAACGCGCATTGGTATTGCCAGTTGGCGGTGCATTTCATTCGCCATTGATGGCGCCGGCAAAAGAAGAGTTGGCGGCTGCTATTGAAGCAACTGTTTTTCATGCTGCTGTTTGCCCGGTATATCAAAACGTTGTTGCCAAAGCAGTAACAGATCCTTCCGAAATAAAAAAGAACCTCATCGATCAGTTAACCGGCGCAGTTCGCTGGACCCAAAGTGTGCAGGCAATGATTGCCGACGGCGCAACAAATTTTACAGAATGCGGGCCGGGAAAAGTATTGCAGGGATTGGTGCAGAAGATTTTTAAAGAAGCGATAGTAGCGGGAATCAATTAGTAATTAATAATTAGGGGAACAACAAATAAAGGTACTATGTCCCAATCTTCTGAAAATGGTGGTTTACCTGATTGGTATAAAGAAAAATATCCAAATTGGGCAAACGGTGTGTGGGTTTTAAAAAATCCTGAAAATGACAAAGAATTTATAACGGTTTCACATACTGACTATGTACAAGGATTTACTTACTTGGATTATGTGCGAATAAGGGAAACCGCCGGGCAAGTTTTAGATTAAGTTCATGGCTTGCATTCTCTAAATGGATGTGGTTGACTCCTATTTGGTCAATATACACACATACGGTTACATCATTATCATTTATTTCATTTTCTAATGTATCAAACCACATGGGGAAATTAAGTTTAATAGATGCTTGATCTTCTTTTGAAACTTCTGTTCCATCGTATTTATCGAATAGTATTTTATTTATCATATAGAATTTTACCACTAATTACAATTTAAAAACCAATAATCCAAAGACACAGCTATGTGCCAGTTAAAATCACACACCGAATTTAGGAACTTGATTGATTTGACGATGTACTTTAATAGTGAAGAAAAGTGTTTAAGATATTTAGAACAATGGGCATGGGGTGGTAAGGTTAGTTGTCCTCATTGTAAACATGAAATAGTTTACCGGTATAAAAGTGGCAAACGGTTTTTCTGTTATGGATGTAAGTATAAGTTCACTCTTAAAATGGGAACTATATTTGAATCAACCAAATTGCCGCTGATAAAATGGTTCATGGCTATGTACTTGGTTGCTAATAATAAGAAAGGAATAAGTTCATACCAGTTAGCAGATACAATAGGAGTATCACAGAAAACAGCATGGTTCATGCTTACCAAAGTGAGGACTGTTTTTAAAGACATGGATGATTCACAGTTGGAAGGAGTAGTAATGTGTGATGAAACATTTGTGGGCGGCAAGAATAAAAACAGGCATATTGATAAAAAATTCAAATATACAAAAGGAAGGGATTTCCCAGATAAAGTAACAGTCATGGGGTTAGTTGAAATGGATGGCAATGCACGTTTATTTGCAATAAGTAAAACTTCAAAAGAAGTCCTATTGCCCATCATTTATAAAAATGTAAAAGAGAATAGTTCAGTAGTAACAGATGAATGGAAATCTTATCGAAAATTAAATAAAAATTACGACCATCAAAAAGTAGATCATAGCAAAAAGGAATTTATGAATGATTGCGGATTTAGTACAAATTGCGTTGAAGGACTTTGGTCAATTGTTAAGAGAACATATAATGGAACATACCATAATATGAGCAAGAAACATATTCAACGATACATGGATGAAATAGCATTCAGGTATAATACCAGACAATATAATTCAGAAGAAAGGCTAAATTTGATAATGGGTAGAATAGCATTCACACTAACCCAAAAACAGATCATCAATGAAAAAGAAATCCCAGAATCTCTCATTCCCCCTCCTGAAAGAGTTAGAAGATCATATATTAAATCAGGAAAACATAAAGGAGTCTACGAAAGATTCTACAAAAATAGACATGGAAAAGGAAGTCAAGAAAGTAATTACGAAGCGTAAGCAAGAGCCATTAAAAACAACAGGTAAAGTAAACATGGCTTCTTTAATGCCTTTGGTAAGAGTTGATAAGAACAATAAGAAAGATTAATGTTTGCTTAAACCTGTGTGAACATTAATAAATATATGTATATTTAATTTCATCACATTCAAATACGCCAAAATTAATTGTTCCTCCCTACAGAGCGGCAATGTTACCTGTTTTACTCGTTTTCTTGAAACAAGGGACTGGCGTTCCTGAATGTGAGATAAATGTATGTATGTGCAGGGGCTTGCCGCTCCTTTTATGTTATCGTCGGTGAATATGGCTAAAAAATCTTAACTTAGTGAGGTCTGAAAATGACAAAGCACTTAGTTCCCGCTAAGTGCCATATATAAGGCTATTCTTAATTGACTTATAGTAATTCAAATTTAATGAATTACTATGAGAAATACTATTATTTTCCTGCTATTTTTTGTATTTATTTCCTGTAAAGTTAGAAAAGAGTTTTTGCCAAATTCATTGATATGTATTTGCGCTACGGGATCGAGGACTGTCCCTATTGACACAATAGGGAACTTAGATAAGTGGATACCAATTAAGGGAGCCAGAAAGCCCCCTTCAAAGTTACTTTCATTACAATAGTTTTGCCACCTACTTTAAGTTTATTGTACGCTGCGGATGTATCAATGAATCGTTTAATTACTGTAACAGGATTTGCAATCCAAGTTTTTTTATCTTCTAAATAAGGAGAGATTTCATCAACTTCACCAGCATAGAGCAAGTCTGTCCTGATCGACCTCTCGAATCTTATGTCTTGTGTTATGTTGTCGTAATATATTTTAATACGATACATAAAAAGACTATCTGCTTCTTTACCAAAGATTATTACTTGACTAATGGCCTTCCCCCATTCTTTAATGAAAGCGTTAAAAGTTCGTTCATCTTGCTTACGTAATGCCAGAAGTGTATTTCTCAATTTATATCCAAAATTCCTATAAGCTATATCCAAATAATTTGCGGTTGATGATTTAGTGCACTTCCCATTTAATTCATTGATCACTTCCGTCCCAAAACTGCCTATAACAGCATAGTTTACTTGTCCGCATTTATATATTTTTCTAATAGAACCAGTATCTGTGGTAATATCAGTCCCAAATGGTTGTTTATTAATTCTACTGTCCGCCCCAACATAAATAGCATCCTTTGTTTTCTTGGCTATTACGCATGTTTGGGAATACCCGCTTAAACGAGCGACGGTGATAGTTGCCAGAATTATTATGTATCTCATCCCCTAATCTACGTCTGTATTTGGATATATAAAAGGAAAGAGTATTTTTAAGGTATTATCTCACATTCAAAAACGCCAAAAAATGAAATTTAATCCTTCCGGTTAGTCTATTTAAGATTTACCAATTGACTATAAATATAGTAGCGTTTTAGCTATTTTCTGGTTAACTGAAAACTGGTACTTTTCAATTAAGCAAAACCAAAGAATTAGTGATAACGCTCATGCTACGGCGTGGGCTTATTCTATTTGGTTTTGCGGGTGCGTACCAGTACCTCAGTTACCGTTAGTTATTTGTCCCACGCTATTTTTATACACCATACCCAAGAAGGGACTGTATGGGTAGTACTTACATTTTTATTACAGTGAAAACTATACCTAAGAAGTGGCTTATAGCTATGGGAGTGGTATTTATATGTACTACAAATAAAATCATAGCGCAGGATTCATCGCTTTTATTATCCCAACCAAAATTTGAATGGACATACGTAGGGAAAGGGAATGATAATTATTCCATTTACATAAAAACAGAATATACCTCTTTTGAAAAAAATGCTTACCCAAATCCTTATTATAAAGGTTGGGTAAAAGAAAGTTACCCTACTTATACATATAAAGGAAAAACTTATAAAAATGCGTATTCTCTAACTTTATATGGAATAGACTGTAATAACAATAAAATATGCACGTTACAAGATATTTTATACAATGGTTCAGGTAATATGCTTAGTAGCTCTACTGGATATGAATTAATGGAAGATGTTGTTCCGGGAAGCGTAGGAGAAGAAATAGTAAAAAAAGCTTGTTTATTATATAAAAATAAATAAAATGAAATTTAAAACTATACCACTTATTGTATTCATTAGTTATTTGACATTGAATAGTTGTACTGAAACAACTGCCAATATTTCTGATAAAAATCAGAAATCAGTAGAAGAATCTGCCTTAGACTCTATAAATAAATTACATACCAATCTTCTTATACAGAAATACAATGCTATAAATGATTTGGACGAGCAACCGTATTATACTTATCATATTCAAGATGAAATAAATACAAAGCATCAGCCTATTCGTATTATCGGCAGGATAACCGATATAATAAAAGAAGGCAAAGAGTATGTATTAAATGTAAGAGACCAAAATAAGAAAATGTGTTTGGCAAAAATAAAGGTGGATAGCATTCTCTTTAAGAAGATGGAATCTGAATTTAAAACAACTGAGAAAGTGTTTAATGATTACTGTTTTATTGTTAATGTAAATGATATAAAATCATCGTCTCCTGTATTATCATCTGAATCAGATGAGGACGGTGGTGGAAAATTAACTTATGACTATCGACACACTATAACTTATTTCATTGGAAACTTAATTGATTATTACAAATACGAAGAAAAATGAAAACACTTATCATTTTGTTATTAGCCTTGTATTTTACAAACCCAACCTATGTTTACATATGTAAGGGAAGCAAGTCTTACGCTTGTCATAGTACAAAAACTTGTAAAGGATTATCAAGATGTTCCACACCATTAACCGAAGTCAGATACACATATGCCATTGATACTCTGCATAGAACACGTTGTAAAATATGCTTACGTTAAAAAAAGATTAAAATACCATTAAAATTTGTAGATTTGAAATGATAAGCCCCGGACTTCCGATCCGGGGCAATTTATAAACGCCTAAAATAAAAGACATGGCAACGTATTCTGTTCGTATTGAGCTTTATGGCTCTCCTTCCAGTGAGGTTTATACTAACCTCCATTCAGCAATGATATCTAAAGGGTTTTCAAGAACTTTTTTAGATGCAGTGGCAAACAAAAGTTTTGAATTTCCTCATGCAATGTATGGCTATTTCAACCAAAGCACTACTGCAAACGTAGTAGAATTAGCTAAATCTGCGGCAGCTACTATTTGGAAAGACTTTTCTGTGTTTGTATCCAGTACAGAGGTACGATGGGAATATTACAATCTTAAATCACCTAAGTAGATTGTTGCATTTCGCCGTATCCCGGACTATCGCCACTATTTTCCCATGTTTGGTCAGTAGTGGCGATTATGTTTCTGCCAATTACTGCACAATATACTTTATATCCCCATTTTAATATCTTACCCATAAAGACTTAAATTTAAGCCTTTGATGATAATAGTATGTTTGTATATTATCGCCATAATTAGTAGTTAGTAATTAATTAAGTCCGATTTGTGGATTCTTATTGAGTCTGCATCTCTATAATCTCATGACATATCTTTTAAAACTGGAATATAGGATGAATATACTTCTAGTGTTTTTATTAACTGTATCGTGCAAACAATCTGATAATAATATTTCAAACAAGCCATCTATTGTTGACACATCAAAATATTCGATAATTCAGTTCAGTAATTCTGGTGATTGGTTTTTTAAGGACGCAAAACCATCAAATTTAACAACTGCTGAAATTCAAAATGCCGAAGCGGTTTTATTAAAGTGTATTGAAAATTATAACTCTGAACAGCAAAAACAATTTGATAAAATATCTAAAGAACATCCAGAATATAATCTAAAACTTCAAGACTTCATTATTGATCTGAAAAAATATAAAAGGCAATACGTTCCAGTTCTTACTAAAAAAGGACAAAAAGAGGTTTGGATAAATTTCTTTTGTGAAACATCGAATAAAAACTGGAGAAAAGAAATAATACATGTTGACGACGGTGGAAATTGTTATTTTAATGTAATCATAAATTTGACAACGAAAACATATCATGAATTGATGGTTAATGGAGTTGCATAGAAAGCATACACTAATAATTACTAATTACTAACTACTAATTACTAATTCAACTCACAAGTTTTTCAAAAATCCAGAATGCCATTTATCCATCCACTATCTAAAGTGGCTTTATATTTATTATAGAAGTTGATCGCCGGTTCATTCCAGTCGAGCACCTGCCAGACCATTCTCGTGTAACCTTTATCTTTCGCTTCCTGGATGGTTCTGTCGAATAATAATTTGCCGGCGCCTTGTCCGCGTAATTTTTCAGTGACCAGGAAATCTTCGAGATACAAACATTGTCCCTTCCATGTACTGTAACGGATATAGTATAAAGCAAAACCTTCTACCGTTCCATCTATCTCGGCTACAAATGCCCACCATACAGGGTTTGCGCCAAAACCGCTTTCTTCAAAATGTGCAAGTGTTACGGTTACTTCCTGCGGCGCTTTTTCGTAAACAGCGAGTTCGTTGATCAATTGAAGCAATCGGGTGCAGTCTTTTTTTTCTGCACGGCGGATGATGATATTCATTGTTGCCTTTTTTGTTTAGCCGCAGATTCGCAGATTTTGTTTGACTTAATCTGCGAATCTGCGGTTATGAATTTTTATGCATGTTGCAAAGCCTGTTCAAGATCGGCGAGGATGTCTTCGATGTTTTCAATTCCTACGCTCATTCGGATCAGGCCATCGGTAATATCAAATTGTTTTCTTTCTTCAGGCTTCAAACCAAAATGGCTCATCGTTGCGGGATGTGAAACAAGTGTATCAACCGTTCCGAGCGAAACGGCGCGCACACACATCTGCAAGGCATCTATAAAACGGCGGCCTGCATCGAGCCCGCCTTTCAATTCATAACTCATCAATGCACCTGCATGGCGCATTTGTTTTTTTGTAACCGCATGATCGGGATGTGAAGGCAACCCATTATAATTTACATGCGCAACAGCAGGATGTTTAGCCAGGTATTCTGCCACTTTCATCGCATTATCGCAATGTCGTTCCATGCGGAGCTCAAGCGTTTTCATTCCCTGCGTTAATAAAAATGCATCGAACGGATTACTGTTCCCGCCAAGCAGGGCATGCCATTTCCAGCCTTTTGTACGCATGAATTCAAGATCCCTTCCGAGTAAAACACCACCGATCGCTGTGCCATGTCCGTTTAAAAATTTTGTGGTTGAATGAAAAACAAAATCCACATCATACTTAAACGGTTGTTGTAAATAAGGTGTGGCAAAAGTATTGTCAACAGAAACAAGGATATTTCTTTTTTTAGCGAGTAAAGTTACCGCTTCAATATCCACACATTTAATGGTTGGATTGGCCGGTGTTTCAATATGCACCAGTTTGATGGAAGGATCTTTTGCAAGCGCTTCTTCAACCAGATTGATATCACGCATATCAACGATCATTGTTTTTACACCGGTATCTCCCAAAACCTTGTGCAACAATTCATGTGTGCCGCCGTATAAAGAAAAATGCGAAAGAACCGTATCGCCTGTTTGCAATGTACTCATGAAGAGTGTTGTCATAGCAGCCTGTCCGCTTGCATGCAGCAAAGCTTTTACCTGTAACGGTTCACCATTTTTATCTTTGATGCCAAACGATTCCAGCGCAGCAATGGTTTCTTCAGCGGTAGTAAAAGTGGGATTGCCCCAACGGCTGTAGATGCGTGTTTTATCGGCACCGGCAAAACGGTCGGAGCCTTGTTGCGCTGTATCGAATGTAAAAGTGGAGCTTGCATAAATGGGCGTAAGATGCGAAAAATCGGCGTTCTCTTTTCCCGAAGCATGCATGGCAACAGAACTGATGCCTGTTAGCGGAAATTGTTTATTCATTATTTTTGAATTGAAGTAAACCTGTTGGTGAGCTTCTTCAAAAATAAGATTAAACATGAAGCAATTACTTGTCTCTTTTGCCCAATACGAATACTGGGCAAACAAAGCATTGTCGGAAACCATTTTATCTATCTCCGAAACACAACAGCAGCAGGAGATCAAAAGCAGTTTTCCCTCTATCTATAAAACCTGCCTGCACGTATGGGATGCCACAGCCATCTGGTGGCAGCGTTTGCAGAAGGCGGAAGAAATAATTATCCCAAGCCGTGTTTCGCAACCATCTATGCAGGAAGTGATCGATGGTTTATTGAATCAAAATAAACAATGGGTTGACTGGACGAATAACGCTACCGAAGCGGATCTGAATCATGTATTTGCCTATAAAAATATGAAAGGCGAGCCTTTTGAACAGCCGGTGAAAGAGATCATGATACATTTATCCAATCATGGCACTTACCATCGCGGGCAATTAGTAACGATGCTGAGAGAAGTGGGTGTTGAAAAAATACCGCAAACGGATTATATACTTTTCAGCAGGAGTTGATGCAGGGGTCAATAGAACCATAGAGCATGGTTCATGGACTATGGTCTATGACAATATTTGAGCAGAGAAGTTCATTCACTTTGGTGAAAAATACACAACCAACATGAAATTTTAATAAGCCCACTTAACCCATGTTGCGCCCCAGGTAAATCCACCGCCGAATGCGGCAAGTACAAGGTTATCGCCTTTTTTTAACTGGCTCTCCCAATCCCATAAACACAATGGAATGGTTGCAGCAGTAGTGTTGCCGTATTTCTGAATATTGATCATTACTTTTTCTCTGGGCAGCTCCATTCTGCTGGCAGTTGCATCAATGATGCGGAGGTTGGCCTGGTGCGGTACGAGCCAGGCAATATCTTCTCCTGTTAAATTATTGCGTTCGAGTAATTCGGCGCTTACATCGGCCATACCTTTTACGGCGAATTTAAAAACGGGCTGGCCTTCCTGGTAAGCATAATGTTCTTTTGCCAAAACGGTTTCCACAGAAGCAGGTTTTACGGAGCCACCGGCTTTCATGTGCAGATACTGCCGGCCGCTTCCATCACTTCGTAAAATGCTGTCGAGTATGCCGCTTCCATCTGTTGCAGGTTCTAATAAAACGGCGCCGGCGCCATCGCCAAAAATGATACAGGTGGCACGGTCGGTATAATCAACGATAGCACTCATTTTATCAACGCCTACCACCACTACTTTTTTATAACGGCCGCTTTCAATATACATAGCGCCTGTTGTGAGCGCATATAAAAAACCACTGCATGCGGCGCTCATATCATATCCCCATGCATTGGTTGCACCGAGTTTATCGCAGATGATATTGGAAGTTGCCGGAAAAACCATATCGGGTGTAACTGTGGCGCAGATCAAACAATCGATATCTTTTGGGTCGAGGCCTTTTTTACGCAACAGTTCCTGAACAGCCGGAACGGCCATATCACTGCTGCCTTTGCCGGGTTCTTTTAATATCCTCCTTTCCGAAATACCGGTTCGTGTGCGGATCCATTCATCATTGGTATCTACCATTTTTTCCAGGTCGAAATTGGTAAGCTTGGTTTCCGGTACATATCCTCCTATGGCTGTAATGGCTGCTGTGATCTTATTCATGAAATTGTTTGGTTGAATGCGTCTAAAAATTCTTTGGGTGTTTGTATCAATAGTTTTTTACTCTTGAAATGTTTGGGGTTTCTTGTTACCAATACATGCAGGTTGGGTATTGCCAATGCACATTCTAACTGTATCGCATCTTCAAAATCCGTATTGCCGCTTTCCAGCGCTTTACCAATTACCTGGTCGTCTACGGTTACTGTTTTTATCAATTCCCTCATGTCTTTGATCGCCATGAAAGCTTTTTGCTTGCCGTTTAATTTTGACAGAAGATAAAACACAGTTGTATAACTGATAGCAGAACAGAATAATGCCGCCTGTTTCTCGTAAGCAATTTCCATGATCTCTTCCGCCTCTTTATCAAAAGGTTTTCGTTCGGCAAAGAAATCAAACAACACGTTAGTATCTAAAAAGATTTTTGTCATGGGTTGTGTTTCTCCCATATCGCTTCCGATACGATCTCTTTATAATCGCGCGTATCTTCTGTTTTAAAAGCACCATGCCATTTTTTTAAATGCGGCGGCAATTTTGATTTCTTCTTTTTTGTGGGGCTTGTGATGGCTTTGAGATACGACTCTACCAGCTGTGAAACACTCCTGCCTGTTTTTTGGGCATATTCTTTCGCTTCCTTGATCACTGTTTCATCAATTGACAAGGTCAATTTGGTTGACATACGTATAAATTTTTATCAAAGATACGTATAGTTGGTATTTTTTTAAAGACTATTTTTGAAGTTGATACTTATGATCGCTTTCGTCAGAGGACATTTTGCTGTAAAAACGCCTGCCCGTGTTGTGGTAGATGTAAATGGTGTGGGATATGAGTTGCAGATCAGCCTGCATACTTATTCAGCCATCAGCAATAAAGAAAGCGGACAGCTCTTTACTTATCTCCATATCACCGAAAATGCGCAGACCTTATTTGGTTTTGCGGAACCGGCCGAAAAGGAAATGTTCCTCAACCTGATCAGCGTATCGGGAGTAGGTGCAGCAACGGCAAGGATGATGTTGTCAGGTATGAAGCCGGATGAAATAGCCCGTGCGATCATTCAGGGCAACACCAGGCAACTCGAAGGGATCAAAGGGATAGGGAAAAAATCTGCCGAACGTTTGATCGTTGAATTGCGTGATAAGCTGAGTAAACAATCACTCGAATCGGCCGTAGTACTAACCGGGTTTCAAAAAGTTGACTCGGATGCAGTAAACGCACTGATCGCTTTGGGAATCGGCAGGGCAGTAGCAGAACAGGCAATCAAAAAAACAATGGCATCCGTAACAGAAAATACAGCATTGGAAGATATCATTAAACAAGCACTAAAAAACTTATAGCTTATCGCCTCCATTTCTACTTAACAAGTCTATTGTATTTTTTGTACTTAACTAAGTCTAACTGTTTGAAGGCTATTCGTCATTTTCTAACGCTATCCATCCTGTTGCTTGTGGGTTTGTGTACCTATGCGCAGCAGAAAGATTCTGTTGTCCATTATCCCATTACCGACAGAAGGGCCGATCCATTGTCCAACCCCAGCTACAATCCGTTTGACTATCACGATACCACGCTGATCAAACGCAGCATTGAATATGATCCTGTAACAAAGTCTTATTACATTATTGAAAAGATCGGCAACAAGCTTTACCGCACGCCCACTTTTATGACCTATGAAGAATTCTGGGCAGAAGAAGCGCGCAGGGCCGAAGAAGATTATTTTAAAAAACGCGCCGCTGCATTAACCACGCTGAATTTAAAAACGCAACGTCCCAAAATGCAGGTCTATAATAAATTATTCGACCGGATCTTTGGAACAACGGCCAATGGTTTAAAAGTAGATATCAAACCGGCAGGCGAAGTAAATATCATGGCAGGATACCAGGGCCAGAATATTGAGAACCCCACATTACCCGAACGTGCAAGAAAGAACGGCGGTTTTGATTTTGATATGAATGCCAAAGTAAATGTAAATGCGAACATTGGCGACAAGCTTAAATTCCCGATCAACTACAACACATTATCAAACCTTGGTTTTGATAACCAGCTGAAACTTGATTACAAGGGTATGGATGATGAGATCATTAAAAGCCTGGAAGCAGGTAATATTTCATTTCAAACCAGGAGCACATTAATTCCGAGTGCGCAGAATTTATTTGGTATCAAAACACAACTGCAGTTTGGTAAGTTATTTGTTACGGCAGCGCTCGCAAATCAAAACTCAACACGCCAGTCGGTTGGGTTGCAGGGCGGCGCGGCAACAACCAATTTTTCGAAACACCTGGATGAATATGAAGAGAACCGCCACTTTTTATTAGGCCAATACTACCGTAATAATTATAACAAGGCAATGAGCAACCTGCCTGTAGTAAACTCGCAGATCCAGATCCAGCGGATGGAAGTATGGGTAACCAACAGAACAGGCGCAACAACCGATACACGCTACATCGTAGGTTTGATGGATCTTGCCGAACCGCAGCCTTTCAATCCCGCGGTCAGGTCATTAAGCTCAAGCCCTTTACCAGCCAACGGCGCCAATGATCTTTTTGCCGCGCTGGCAGGAAATCCAACCGCTACCAATCCTGCATTGATCAATTCATACCTGCTGGGCAGGGGTTTAAAACCTGTTGATGATTTTGAAAAAACATTTGCACGCAAACTAAACCCTTCTGAATATTATTATAATCCACAGGTTGGATTTGTTTCATTGAATGTGCAGTTACAGTCGGATGAAGTACTCGCTGTTGCTTATCAATACACGTATAACGGAAGGGCTTACCAGGTAGGACAGTTCTCGAGTGATGTGGCGCTTGATTCAACAAGCGGTGTACAAAAAGTTTTGTTCCTGAAATTATTAAAAGCCACTTCGCAAAGAACACAGTTGCCGATCTGGGGATGGATGATGAAGAATGTGTACTCGCTCGATCTTTTTGGCGGCATACAGAAAGATGGCTTCCAGCTGAACATCATGTACGATGACCCGAGCGGCGGATTAAAAAGATATTTGCCCGAAAGCTCACCTGCTGTTGATGGAAAATCATTGTTGCGCATTTTAAATCTCGACCGGTTAAACAGCCGCAACGATCCGCAACCCGATGGTATATTCGATTACGTAGAGGGCTTTACCATTTTACCAACGATGGGCCGTGTGGTGTTCCCTGTGCTCGAACCGTTTGGCCGCGACCTCGATACACTGGCTTTTGCCGGGCAATCAACGGCGCTTAAAAAGAAATATGTTTATTATCAATTGTATGATTCCATCAAAGCGATAGCGCAGACCTATGCGAACCTGAACCGTTTTGTAATGCAGGGAACAGTGAAAGGAAGCGCCGGCGGATCTGAGATACAACTCGGAACATTTAATATTCCACCGGGTTCCGTTACCGTAACTGCCGGCGGGCAAACTTTAAAAGAAGGAATTGATTTTACCGTTGATTATAATTTAGGGGTGGTTAAAATTATTAACCAGGGCATCCTCAGTTCCAATATTCCTGTAAAAGTTTCTTTCGAAAACAATGCAGGCATCGGAACACAGCAAAGAAGTTTTACCGGATTGCGGCTTGATTATAAAGCGAATAAAAAATTAACGGTGGGCGCTACCTATGCACGCCTTGCCGAGCGGCCTTATTTTACCAAAGTTGGTTTTGGCGAAGACCCGATCAATAACACGATGTATGGATTGGATGTAAGCTATCGTTCGGAACTGCCGGGGCTTACCAGGCTTCTTGACAAGCTGCCTTTTTATTCAACCAAAGCAAAATCATTTATCAATGCATATGGTGAAGGTGCGGTGTTGAAACCCGGCCATCCATCGCAGATCGGCTCGGGCGACGCGGGCGCAGTATACATCGATGATTTTGAAGGAACGAGTACCAGTATCGATCTGCGTTTTCCATTTGTTGCATGGGCGCTTGCCTCAACCCCGCAGGGCAACCCGTCATTTCCGGAAGCCACTTTAACAGATTCGATCGATTATAATTTTAACCGCGCAAAACTTGCGTGGTACAGCATTGAACCAAACCTGCAGGACAGGAACAGCCCGAATAACCCGCTCCGAGCAAACTTAGGCGAGCTGAGTGACCCGAGAGTGCGCCAGGTATTTACGAGTGAATTGTTTCCGCAACGCACAACAAATATTACGGATGTGCAGTCGGCAACATTCGACCTCGCATATTATCCAACAGATAAAGGCCCGTATAATTTTGAAAGCCGCAAAACAGAGATCGATGCAAATGGAAAATTATCAAGGCCTGCAGCAAGATGGGGAGGTTTGATGCGAGCAATTGATCAAACAGATTTTGAAACACAGAATATTGAGTTCGTGGATATGTGGGTGCAGGATCCATTTATTAAAAATCCAAACAGTAAAGGAGGAACCTTACGGCTTAATCTTGGAAACGTAAGCGAAGACATTTTAAAAGACGGAAAACGTTTTTATGAAAATGGAATGAACTCACCCAATATTCCTTCACAGGTAGACAGTTCAAATACATGGGGCAAAACACCGGTAAACCCGATCCAGGTTACACAGGCATTCAGCAACGACCCGGCCGACAGGCCCTACCAGGATGTTGGTTTCGATGGATTGGATAATGACGGCGAGCGCAGAAAAAAAGGATACGTATTACAAAAGCTCGCAAATAATTTTGGTACCAGTTCGCCCGTATATCAAAAGGCATTGCTCGATCCTTCGAATGATGATTATGTATGGTACCGCGATCCGGCTTTTGACCCGCTGGGTACGGGCATTCTCGGCAGGTATAAGAATATCAATAACCCGCAGGGCAATTCACCTATTGCAGCATCGAACAGCCAGTTTACTGCAGCCGCAACATTGTATCCCGATAACGAAGACCTCAACAGGGATAATACCTTAAATGAAACGGAAGCCTATTACGAATACGAGATCAACCTCACGCCGGGAATGGATGTAGGCATCACTCCTTTTATCACCGATAAAAGAAAAGTGATTGTAAATTCTGCAGATGGCGTACAACGCACAGAGAACTGGTTCCTGTTCCGTATCCCGATAAAATCTTATGTACGGAATGTAGGCAATGTGCCAGATTTTAAATCCATCCGTTTTGCGCGTATGTATTTAACCAACTTTGAGGATTCTGTTGTGTTACGTTTGGCATCATTGAATTTAGTGAGGAACACATGGAGACAGTTTACGTTCAATGTTGATACCACCGGATCGTATACGCCCATCAACAACAGTACCGGCACCGTATTCAACACACTCGCTGTAAACCTCGAAGACAACAGTAACAGGCAACCGGTTAACTATATACTTCCGCCGAATGTTGAACGTGTGCAGTTATTAAGCAATAATGGTGTTAACCTTCAGCAGAATGAACAGTCGCTGAGTTTGCGTGTATCAAATCTTGCAA
>Ga0206895_1121_pt1 | contig 21296 bp, 18 predicted proteins | sample Alteio_BWOrgHeat_51_FD_152967 | JGI IMG/M metagenome (GOLD analysis project Ga0206895, IMG submission 152967) | Enriched cells from forest soil in Barre Woods Harvard Forest LTER site, Petersham, Massachusetts, United States -... | ecosystem: Environmental > Terrestrial > Soil > Temperate forest >...
CCTTCGCAGCAATTTAATACGTGGATTAGTCCATTACAGGCCGAATATGCCGAAGGCAGGCTCACTCTATTTGCACCCAATCGTTTTGTGTTGGATTGGATTAATGAACGTTTTTTTGAGCGGATCAAAGAGTTAACCCATCAATTTAGCGGAGCCGAATCGCTTATTATTGCGTTAGAAATTGGTAGTAAGCGCGGTGAAACCACTAAGCCCCAGTTTGCCAATACAAACAAACCGCAAGCGCCCGCCATTACAACAACCCGTAAAGCGGCCCCTGTGGTTGAGGTGCCTAATCATCAAAGCAATATTAATCCTCTCTCGACTTTTGATAATTTTGTAGAAGGTAAATCGAACCAATTGGCAAAAGCCGCCTCATTGCAAGTGGCAGAAAATCCAGGGTTGGCTTATAACCCTTTGTTTTTATACGGCGGTGTGGGGCTAGGTAAAACTCACCTTTTACATGCCATCGGCAATTTAATTATGCGTAATAATCCCAACGCGAAAGTATTATATTTGCATTCGGAGCGTTTTGTTGCGGATATGGTTCGGGCATTGCAGACGAATGCCATGAATGATTTTAAACGGTATTATCGCACCGTCGATGCGCTAATGATTGACGATATTCAATTTTTTGCTGGCAAAGATCGCTCGCAAGAAGAATTTTTTCACACCTTTAATGCACTACTTGAAAGCCAACAACAAGTTATTTTGACGTGTGACCGTTATCCTAAAGAAATTAATGGCGTTGAAGAGCGTTTAAAATCGCGTTTTGGGTGGGGACTGACGGTTGCAGTCGAGCCGCCTGAGCTTGAGACGCGGGTGGCTATTTTAATGAGTAAAGCGGAACTTGCACATATTAATTTACCCTATGAAGTTGCCTTTTTCGTTGCCAAGCGGATTCGCTCAAATGTACGTGAATTAGAAGGCGCTTTAAAACGCATTATTGCCAATGCCCACTTTACGGGTAAACCGATTACGTTAGACTTTGTTAAAGACGCTTTGCGCGATTTGCTTGCCTTGCAGGATAAATTAATTACTATCGAAAATATTCAAAAAACAGTCGCAGAATACTATAAAGTCAAAGTTGCTGATTTACTCTCTAAACGGCGTAGTCGCTCCGTTGCTCGCCCTCGACAAATGGCCATGGCCTTAGCGAAAGAGTTGACGAATCATAGCTTGCCTGAAATTGGCGATGCATTTGGTGGCCGAGACCACACGACAGTTTTACATGCGTGCCGTAAAATTAGCGAATTAAAACAAGCGACGCAAGATGTGGAAGAAGATTATACGAATTTATTACGGATTTTAACGACTTAACCCAAATCGCATTAGATTAATTTAGAGAGTAATTATGAATCTAACTATTAAACGCGCGGCCTTATTAAAACCCTTGCAAATGATTGGTGGTGTAGTGGAGCGTCGCCAAACGCTCCCTATTTTGGCTAATGTATTAGCCACTGTAAAAGATCAAAATCTATTTTTGACCGGCACAGATCTTGAGATAGAAATGATCGGCGGCGCTCCTTTGGTTCAAGTCACTGAAGCGGGTTCCATTACCGTATCTGCCCGCAAATTATTAGATATTTGCCGCGCCTTACCTGAGGATGCTGAGTTGCAGTGGACGTTAGAAAATGATCATTTAATGCTACGCTCGGGTAAGAGCCGTTTTATGTTAACCACCTTGCCTGCGCATGATTTTCCGACAGTTGAGGAAGGCCCTTTTACCGCCCAATTTATCATTTCCCAAGCAAAATTTAAAAAATTGCTCAGCAAAACCCATTTTGCCATGGGGCAACAAGATGTGCGCCATTATTTAAACGGGGCATTATTTGATATTAATCAAGGAATTGTAAAATGTGTCGCAACGGATGGCCATCGCTTGGCCTACAGCTCTGTTAGCGATGTGGACGTTGGCACGATGCAATCGAAAGTTATTTTACCGCGTAAAAGTGTAATGGAGTTGATTCGTTTATTGGATCATAGCGAGGAGGATGTGACCGTTTGCATCGGAGATAACCATTTTAGAGTGATCTCCCCGCATTTTACGTTTACCTCTAAGCTAATTAATGCGCAATATCCTGATTATGATAAATTAATCCCCAGAGGTGTTGCTAATGTCGCCATTGCTAGCCGCGAAATGCTAAAGCAAGCCTTGAGTCGCGCCTCTATTCTGTCCAATGAAAAGTTCCGTGGCATTCGCTTACAGCTGGATCAAGATTTATTGCGGATAGTTGCAAATAACCCAGAACAAGAAGAAGCCGAAGAATTAATCCATCTTGACTATCAAGGCAATGGTGTTGAAATTGGATTTAATGTCGCTTATTTATTAGATGTTGTGTCCACAATTGCTTCAGAGCAAATTCGTTGGTCCTTTAACGATCCAAATGGCGGTGTTCTTATTGAATCGATGGGAAAAGAAGCCGTCGATAAAGATGACAGTTTGTATGTTGTGATGCCTATGCGTTTATAAAAATGCCGGTTATTCGACTCGATATTGCAGATTTTAGAAATTTTGTTTCTGCGAAACTTGAGCCGATTGTGGATGGGTTTAATTTTATATACGGCAATAACGGCAGCGGTAAAACAAGTCTGTTAGAAGCCATTTATTATTTAAGTTTAGGTCGTTCTTTTCGTAGTTCTGTGATGAGCCGTATTGTTGGCAATACGGCTCATAAATTTTCTCTTTTTGCCCATATTCTTAATCAAACTGCGCAAATCATTCCTGTTGGTATGGAGCGCCATGTGAATGGCGATACCAAAATCCGTATTTCGGGTAATGAGGTACGCTCCGTTGCAGATTTAGCAACGTTAACGCCTATTCAGCTGATTAATTCTCATTGTTTCAATTTGTTGGATGCCCCTGCCTTTCGCCGAAAATTTCTTGATTGGGGCGCTTTTTATGCCTATGGTGACTTTTTTCGTATTTGGAAGCAGTTTGAACGGGCTTTAAAACAACGAAATGCTGCGTTACGCAAACAAGTCGCTCCGCGCGAATTAGCCATTTGGACAGATGAGGTGATTCAATATGCGCGTCCATTAGATAAATTAAGAAAAGAGTATGTGCAGCATTTGCTTCCTTTATTAAATTCTATGGTGAGTGAGCTTTTGGCTCTCGATAATTTTGACGTAAGTTATCATCCGGGTTGGCGCGAAAATGCAGAGTATGCTGACGTTTTAGCGGAAACCTTAGAGAGGGATCGAGTCTTGGGTCATACTCAGTATGGGCCGCACCGGGCGGACTTTAAAATAGCGATTAACCATGCGCCAGCTAAAGATATTTTATCAAGAGGCCAGCAAAAATTGTTCGTTTGTGCTATGCTATTGGCCCAAGGGGCTTTATTAAATATTGATACGAATAAGCGCCCTATTTACTTGGTAGATGATTTACCGTCTGAGCTGGACATCACCAGTCGCTCTAAACTGCTGACCCTGCTTTCCAGACAAAATGCACAGATATTTGTAACTGCAGTAGAACAAGAAATTTTAAAGAACTTTCTTGTGCACCATCCGACGAAGATGTTTCACGTGGAACATGGTGTCATAGCAGAAAGGGTTTAATAGGAATTTGTGGTTCACCCAAACCGCATCAACTTTTAAAGATCCAAACAGTGGAGTGATCAAGCGTGAATACAGCAGCGAGCTATGATTCATCTAATATTAAAGTTCTTAAAGGGCTAGATGCCGTTAGAAAGCGTCCGGGCATGTATATTGGGGATACGGACGATGGGACGGGCTTGCACCATATGGTGTTTGAACTGGTGGATAACGCGATTGACGAAGCCTTAGCCGGCTTTTGTGACACGGTGAATGTCACTATTCATTCCGATGAAACGGTCACCGTGAAAGATAATGGACGCGGTATACCAGTTGATATTCATCCCGAAGAAGGGTGCTCTGCCGCAGAAGTTATCATGACAGTCCTACATTCAGGGGGAAAGTTTGATAATGACTCGTATAAAATTTCAGGCGGTTTGCACGGTGTGGGTGTCTCCGTTGTCAATGCATTATCGGAAAAACTTCGTTTAACCATACGCTTAAATGGAAAAGTCTACGAACAACATTATAGTATGGGTAATCCTGAGGCGCCGATTGGTGTGATAGGTGAAACGAGTGAGCGTGGTACTGAAATTCGCTTTAAACCGAGCGCTGAAACCTTTACCAACATACAATTTTCCTATGAAATCTTAGCGAAACGCCTCAGAGAATTATCATTTTTAAATTCGGGGATACGTATTTTCTTAAATGATGAGCGGACAGGCAAAAGTGATGCATTTATGTATGAAGGCGGTATTAAAGCTTTCGTAGAAGATTTAAATCGTAATAAAACTACTATTAATTCACGCGTTTTTTATTATTCTGTTGAGAAAGAACGTATTACTGTCGAAGTTGCCCTACAATGGAATGATACATTTAACGAAAAAATATTTTGTTACACGAATAATATACCGCAAAAAGATGGTGGCACACATCTTGCGGGTTTTCGAAGCGCTCTCACTCGTGTATTAAATAATTATATTGAAAATGAAGGATATTCTAAAAAAGCAAAAGTCACGACGACGGGTGATGATTTCCGGGAAGGCTTAACGGGATTATTATCAGTTAAAATGCCCGATCCTAAGTTTTCATCACAAACCAAAGATAAATTAGTATCATCTGAAATAAAAGCCATCGTTGAGTCCACGATGGGCGAAAAATTCCAAGAATTTTTAATGGAATTTCCTCAAGATGCGAAAGCGATAGTGACCAAAGTGATTGACGCGGCTCGCGCTCGTGAAGCCGCTCGTAAAGCACGCGATATGACACGGCGCAAAGGCGCACTTGATATGGCAGGATTACCTGGAAAGCTCGCAGATTGCCAAGAAGAAGATCCTAGCAAATCGGAGTTATTTCTTGTGGAAGGTGATTCCGCAGGTGGTTCTGCAAAACAAGCACGGAATCGTAAGTCTCAAGCGGTTTTACCCTTAAAAGGTAAGATTCTCAATGTGGAAAAAGCACGCTTTGATAAAATGCTTTCTTCTGCGGAAGTTGCCACTTTAATCACGGCCTTAGGCTGCGGCATAGGACGTGAAGAATATAATCCAGATAAACTGCGTTATAATAGCATCATTATTATGACCGACGCGGATGTCGACGGCTCCCATATCCGAACCCTTTTGCTGACGTTCTTTTATCGCCAAATGCCAGAATTAATTGAGCGTGGGAATGTGTATATTGCACAACCCCCGTTATATAAAATTAAAAAAGGTAAGCAAGAGCAATATATTAAAGATAATGATGCATTAGATGCATCCTTAGTGCAGTCTGCTCTAGATGGTTCCGCGTTATATGTCGGTGAAAATACACCCCCCATCACAGGCGCCGTGCTTGAAAAATTAATACTTCAATATCAAGCTGTCATGGGGACGATTAGCCGTTTAAGTCGTCGTTATCCGCGTGAATTTTTATTATCGTTGATTTACTTACCCGTGTTAGATGAGGCGAAGCTGGGTCGGCGCGAAGAATTAGAAAACTTTATTCAACTCGTTCAAGCGCATTTGGCAAAACAAAATGCATTAACGATGCAATATACGATTGAGTTAGTGGAAGATAAGGAAAAGTCTATTTGGATGCCAAAAGTAACATTAAATCATCACGGGCTTGATCATAACTATATGATTAATAAAGATTTATTTTTGTCAGGTGAATATCGAAAACTAACAGAGCTTGGCAGTAAATTAAAAGGATTATTGCATGATGGCGCATATATTAAGCGTGGGGAAAAGCAATTTCCTATTACGGAGTTTTCTCAAGGTGTTGAGTGGTTGTTAGCTGAGGCTAAAAAAGGCCAAACAATTCAACGCTATAAAGGATTAGGGGAAATGAACCCTGATCAATTATGGGAAACGACCATGAATCCTGATACACGCCGATTATTGCAAGTGAGAATTGAAGATGCCATTTCGGCAGATCAAATCTTTACTACCCTCATGGGTGATCAGGTAGAACCACGGCGAGAGTTTATTGAAACCAATGCGTTGGATGTGGTTAACCTGGATATTTAAGTAAGAGCTATGCTCGGCGCGCATCTATCAGGCGCGCTCCGCCGTGTGCATCTGCGCGATGTGCGTCTAGGGAAATGACAAAGCGAATAGCAGAATTAGAATAAAGATTTTCCCTCATCGATAAGATATAATTAAAGAGCTATTCGTGGGTCTCAAAGCATCTAACTTAAGAGGCGCAAATGAGATGAGTACTCTTTCTCCAGAAGCACTGGATCGGGAAAGAATGAGTTTACTGGAGCAATATGCTACCGCGACTTTAACTAAGGTTGCTACCAGTCAAAATGATCTTGATACCAAAGACAGGGTTATGTATGAAATGCTCGCTTGGTGTAAAGAGCAAGGTAATATTATTGTTTTAAAAAGTGCGACTATTCTTTGTTCTGATCCGACGTCCCGCAGTGTCCAAAATTGCAAATCACTGATGCTTAGCAAAGGCATTCATTCGGGGCAAGTGTATGCTGCGACCCAATCGTTGGTGAGTTTATTGCTAGCAAGCGGTCAAGAGCTGGACTCTGTCAAAAAACAAAAAGGTGAAACAACCAGTTCATTCAGCGATCAGCAAAAACATTTACGCGATTTAGTATATGAAGCTGTTCAACAAAAAGTAAGTGATATTCACATTCAAGTCCGTTCTGCATACACTAAAATTCGCATGCGCCAACACGGTGAATTACATTTATATGCCGAATGGTCAGAAAAATTAGGACGTGAAATTGCCTCCGTCGCCTTTAATAAAGAAACTGATCATGCCACGTCTCATTTTAATCCTTTAGTTCCCCAAGATGCCTCCATGCCACTAAAAATTCATGGGAAAGAAATTCGCTTACGTTTGGCAAGCGTTCCTGCCCATGGTGGCTTTGATATGGTTATGCGTATTCTTGCAACCGGTGAGGGGAAAACGAAAACGTTAGAAGAGTTGGGATATACTTTAAATCAAATTGACATTATTAAAACGGCATTGAAACTTCCCTTTGGCGCAATCATCGTCGCAGGTCCCACCGGTTCTGGTAAAACCACAACACTTGCAGCATGTATGGAAATGGTAGAACCCAGCTTAAAATTGTATTCTATTGAAGACCCCGTCGAAAAAGTCGTAGAAGCCGCAACCCAAGTTCCCGTTAACACGGAAAAAGAAGATAGAAGCTTTGCCAGCATGGGTAAAGCCGCATTACGTATGGATCCGGATGTCATTATTTTAGGTGAAATGCGTGATGAAGATACGGCTCATGTGATGGTGCGCGCCTCGATCACGGGACATTTAGTCTTAACCACGCTACATACGAACCGTGCCACTGCGATTATTACGCGATTAGTGGATATGGGAATTTCGCCGGTTCTTTTAAGTGATAGCAGTGTTTTACGTTGTTTGATTTGCCAACGCCTTATTCCTAAAGTTTGTTCAGGGTGCGCAATCCCTTTACGTAGCTCAGCGCGTCATCAAGCTTCAATTCCCGCGTGGGAAGAAGTATTGGGTGCAGCCATAATAGATACTGCACGCGCGCGAGGTCCCGGTTGTCCTAAATGCAATCGAACCAGTGTCAGTGGACGAACGGTGGTGGCCGAAGTGATATGGGTAGATGAAGTCGGCAGACAATTTATTCAAAATTGCGATACGCTTAATTGGGAAAAATACTTAAAACAAAATGGTTGGGTTGATTTTAATGGCCGTGCTATACAGTTAATAGCGGATGGAATTTGTGATCCATTTGATGCAGAAAAAGTGGTGGGTCCAATCAATTCAGCGACAAAAGCCACAACGTATAAATATTCTTAAGTGAGAAAGATATGGCCATTAACGACAATAGTGATATGAGTATTACTCAATTGATTAAGCGCTGGCAGTTTGGTGCAAAAGCGCAACTAGGCTTTTTGGAAGATTTTTATCTCTTAGTGAGTGATGGTATCCCTGCAAATCGTGCGATTGAAATGATGGCTCAAGTTACAACAGGCATATCCAGAGAAGTTGCTTTATCCATTGCTGAAAAAATTTCGCAAGGCAAACCACTCGCGACCGGAATGCGAGCATGGTTTCCGATTAGTGTGGTCGAAATTATTCACGTCGGTGAAGAAGGTGGTGCATTGAATGAAACAATTCGCTCCGCCATCAATACGATGGGCCAGCGCAGTGGCACGATTAATGTCTTAATTGGAGCAATTACCTACCCGCTTATGGTCATCCTAATGGCTTGTGTCATTATGATATATCTTAATAACTCAGTGTTTATTCAATTTCGTGCAATTAAACCCATAGAAGAATGGCCTCAAGCGGGACGTGATTTAATTGGGGTTGCAAATCTTGTTCAAAGTTGGTGGTGGTTATTTATATTAGGTACTGTGGGTTTGATGGTTTTTTTACGGGTTATGATGAGTAATTATGTCGGTGATTTTCGCCCTTTGCTCGATAAAATACCCCCTTTTTCGCTTTATCGACGCATCTCTGCAGCGCGGCTAATGGAAACCATGGGTCTATTAGTTGCAAATGGCGTCGTTTTTAAAAATGCACTTAGAGTCATGCAATATCAAGCCAATCCTTATGTAAACTCGCATTTAGTTGTCATGCAAAATTTATTAAGCACGGGTAAAGGGAATGTCGCTGATGTGTTATCAACCGGCTTAATCGATGATACTGATATTATGCGATTGCGAGTGATGGCTGAGGTAAAAGGTTTTGAGCATGGATTAATTCGTATGGGTGTGCGCGGTGCAGATCAAACCATGAAAACCATGAAGTTAATTTCAAAAATTGTAGGTGGTATCTTATTGGCTTTAGGTGCGTATTTAATTATTGTGATTGTAAAAGGCATTTATTTAACTGGCATGTCAATGGGTAATGTTTAGATGGATAAAACAGCTCAAACAGGCATGACGTTATTGGAAGCATTATTAGTGATCGCTGTCGCAGCTTTTCTACTGGTTATGGGGATGAGAGTCTATAAGTCATTTGAAATGGAGAAGGAAGCACAACAACTTAAATTGAATGTTAATATATTGTTTCAAGCCTTATCTAGTTTTTATCGAGCGAATTGTATTTTATATCGAAAACAATCGGGCGGCGTATTAAAAGCAGGCGAATTAGATCCCATTATCAATCGCGGCCCAAACTTTGCCATAACAGATATTTCCGCACAATTACAAACGCCAGGGTATTTAACAAAGTGGCCTTTTATACGTAATACATATGTTAATAATCAGGGTGTAGGAAATGGTTATGTCGTACAATTTAATCTTGCCACTGTCACTTCCCGTCAGCAGTTAATGAATGTCGATATTTCGCCGGCTAAACAACAATCGATAGGCTCAATTTATGTGTGGAAAGCACAAGTTGCGGTGCAAGTGAGCAATAGCTCGAATGCTAACATGTACCAAAATTTACTGGGCGCCGATTGTCTGTCGAGTTATGATGTGGGGAATAAAATTGTGAAACCATGTTCAGCGAATAGTACAGGAGATTATATTGTGTGGGAACGCTTACCTTCCTTTGGTTCGCCTGAAACCATGACGGATGTGTGGCCTTTGATGCCGACACTCAATGAGTTTACACAAATGTATACAACGAATCCTATTCTGACACTCACGAATGGTTCTGTGACAAATCAAGCTTACCTTTGTGGTGGGTAATCCATGCTTATGATGAAAAAAACGCAAGGCGTGACATTGCTTGAAATTTTATTGGTACTGGTGATATCTAGTTCCTTGCTAGTGATGTTTATCAGTTTTACGCAACAAAAAACCGATGAATTACGCCGTAATCGCGTCAGTTTGCAAATGCAGCAAATTTTAAATGCGGGTCTTGCTTATTACGTTGCAAACGCGGCATGGCCTCCGAATCTTGCCACTTTACAAAGTGGCGGCTATCTTCCCCCCGCATCCGTTAAATTCCAAACACCATGGGGTACTCCCTTTGCGGTTAACGGTGCAACGTCTGCTACAGCATATACAGGTCTTTTTTATGTGATGGCTAATGTTAAAAATTCTGGGACTGCACAAATCGTTGCCGGCAGATTACCTTTATCATTTGTGAGTGATAGCGCGGGCGCAGGAACGACACCTCCCACTCAAGGCGGATGTGCTGGAGGTATTACGGCAAATTGTACGTATGTGGTCGCAGGCGTCAATATTCCTGGGCAAAATTTGAATAATGCATCTGCTGTGAATTTTGCCGGACTTTATCATAATGGTGCATGTGTACCGGCCCCCACTTGTCCTGTCGATAAAAATGGCAAAACAATGAGAGCTGCGATTTATGTTGTCCCCGCTTCAGTCAGTGGTATCAATGATTTGCCGACTAATTGCACTAACTTGGGAAAAGGCGCAATTCCTATAAACTGTAAAGCAAATGTTTATCCCCTAAGTAGTTTTACGGCTTATGCAAAAGGTGATGCAAACCAAAATCCAGCGAGCGCGAATCCTGGTCCATTGGATTGCAGTGAAAAACAAACTTCCCGGCCTTTTGAGTGTAACTCACCCGCATTTTCAGATCTTCCCGCCACAGATCCTTCTAACACGAAGTATTGGAGAGTGTGTCTTTCAATCGATACCGAAAAAGGCCATGCGTATCCTACTAATAATTTAGGTAATCAACAACAAGGACTACTGATGGGAACTGTTTTAGCGATAACCCGCTGTGTGCCAAACAATGGTAATGAGGCACCCAGTGGTTCTGCATTTGATGTTTGGATACCTAACCAAAATGTGAAGCCCTAAGCATACTTAATTTTCTCTGTTTAATTAAAATAATAGCTCTTACACATTTTAAATAAATGGCTTATACTTTAACCCAACTCAATGGAAATCAATAGAAATCAATAGAAATACTGAATTAGGCAGCTATTTAATGGAGAATTAAAATGAAATGCCTCATTATAAAAGTAAGTGTATTTCTTCTCTTAATACCCACACTCACTTTTGCAAATTGGCAAGTATCTAAACCACAATGTGCCATTCCGAGTGAACCGTTTTTTCAAGGCGGTGCACAGCGCGGTGCCTCTATTCATAACGTTGGCACTCCCGTTTTTCCTATTCCCTCTGCAACAACGCTTACCAAACAGCCTGTGGGACTGTATGCGATTAGTGTCAGCGGTTCATTGAAGGAAAATATTGAACGTATTATGGATCGTTACCATTGGAGAGTCGTATGGAAAGCGCCATATGATTATAATTTTGATGGTCGCGTTACCGGCACGAGTTTACCAAGTGTTGTTCAAAAACTAATAAAACCATTTCCATTACAAGCGAAAATGTATATGTCAAATCGTACGATGCTTGTTGTTCCGAGGGATTCTTGATGTTCAATAAAGAAGTGTGTAAAACTATTTTCGTTTTTTATTTCGCGCTGGTAGCAATTTTAATAACGGGATGTCAGGGTCAAGTTCTTTATAACCAAACACAGGCCAATATTGCAGATACGGTTGAGCGTGCTGATGCCGCAAGGTGTAAATCGAATGCCGCTAAAGGGAGAATTCCGGCGCTTGTCGTCAATCAAGGTGATTATGTTGATCACACGCCTATCGATATTTCTAAAGAACCGACTTGGTTAAAAAATCATATTATCATTCGCGGCGATGAATTGCCGTTTGCGTATTATACCCGCCAAATAGTCAATGGTGGGGGTCGTTATGTGTTAACTCAATATCAAGTAGGTTTAGATCCTACCATTCGGATTTCAATGAATTATTCAGGCACTGTAAAAGGCGCCTTAGATTTGCTAGCCTCAAAAGCGGGCTATGTGTATTCCGTCAATTGCAATAATGTCTATTGGCAAGCCTTTGTCACCAAAACATTTGATGTGGCATTTATGCCTGGCTCTTCCGATTACATGATGGGTAAATCTCAAGGTGCATCAGGTGTCACGCAAAGTGCAGGCGGGCAGTCTGTCAGTGCCATATTAGATGATAGTGCTGCTTCTCAATATAGTAATTTAAAAGGGACTTTATCTGTGTGGCGAGATTTGGATGTAGCCATTAAGCAGTTGATGTCGCCTGATGGCAAAGTGATGGTGTCTGAATCGACAACGACCGTGACAGTACGTGATCGGCCGACCAATATTGATCTTATTTCCAAATTTATTGATAACTATAATCACAATCTTTCAAAACAAGTGCTAGTTAAAGTCCAGGTATTAGAAATCACTTTATCGAGTGATTATGTGTTTGGTATTAATTGGAATGTGGTGCAACGTTCCTTTGGTAATGGTAATTATATTTTAAATGCCAATTTTGGGACACCTGTGAGTATTACGACACTGGGTACCAATACTTCCATTGCGGAGTTTGGTCTAATGAAAGGGGCAGATCCCTCTTCAACCAATCTGTCAACGGGTGTTGGTGCGTTAATTAATGCGTTAACTCAGCAAGGCAAAGTGTCCGTTGTGACAGAACCACGGGTGGTATGTCTTAATAATCAAGTATCGACATTAAGAATTGTCAATCAAAGAGGGTATTTAGCGAGTGTGCAAAATACCACAACCTCAGGAGGTGCAAGTTCAACAGCTGGCAATACGATTACCTCACAGCTGACCCCAGGTACAGTCGTAACGGGTTTTACACTCTACATGTTGCCGAAAATTATGGACAATAAAGTCTATTTGCAAGCAAATGCGGATATTTCAGTCTTAAATGCCATTGAAAGTATTTCATCAGCAACCGGTGCCGTGCCTGTTGCGACCTCAACGACCCCTGGTTCTATCATTCAAGTTCCGAATGTCACTCAAAAGCAATTTAATCAACGCAGTGTGATTGCATCGGGTGACACGCTTATTTTGTCGGGTTTTAGACAAGTCTCAAATACGGCAAATGCAATGCAATTATTTGACTCGCAAGCGTTAGGCGGCAAAGGTGCAATGCAAAGTAATATAGAAACAGTTGTATTGATAACCCCTATTATTTTGCATGGATGTGCATAAATGCCCTATATCACTCGGGAAGATGGTGTACGTTTTATTATTCCGTCTTATCGCGATGTGTTAACCGCAAAAAAGCAATCCACTTTACGCAAAGAAATAATGACATTGAGTGCCAGCTATGGCGAGTATGTGGCGCTGCAACGAAAAAGTACGGATCAGTATGAAGTCGCATTTTCACCGGATATGGGTTACCTATTAGGTGAAACCGTTTGGCACTACTTTAAACGCCCTCCCGATTTAATTTATTGTGAAGAGATTCCGAATACGGCAGAGGCGATTTTAGTCATTGTTAGAGCTGGGATAGTTTACTTAGATGGCAATTTTCCTATAGATACCATTACGGATGAGCTTATTAGTTTCCGTACGCAACAAATTGATTTTGAAATTTATATCTATGGTGATGTGCCCATTAGCGAAACACCTGATTTTGAAAAGTTTGCATTGGATGCAGCATCGATAAAAAGTTTTACGGTCTTAGAAACTCCTATTTTTCCCATTTTACCCACGTTAAGTTCTTTTCAACTGCAATTAGTGGATGGGGTATTAAACTCGAAAGGCATTGCTGTATTTCCAACTAAAAAGATTTTATTAGCCGTTGCCGCTATAGCGGCTGTTGGTGTTACGTGGTTTCTATTATCTACCGGTAAAAACGAAATAGAATTTCCACAAATTATTTCAACCGTTACGAATCCCTATCAATCGTATATCAATAATTTATCGACGCCCAATCCTGCAATCCAAGTACTTTGGATAAAAAATAAAATTTTATTGTTACAAACTATTCCTGGATGGTATCCCGAGTTAGTTGTTTATAATAATGGAAAATTACAAGCGTCAGTCCGATCAGATGGTGCACGAACTAATTTATTGTTTGGTTGGGCTTCTCATAATAATAGCGAAGTGGAAGTGGCCGAAACGGGATTTGTGGTCACAACCTATATTGTATTTCCAAATAGAGCACCACCGCGTGATATTTATCGATTAGATAGAGTGGTTGCAGCGTTAATCGATTATTTGTCTTATATTATTCCCGGTAATAATCTGGTAGTAGGTGCGCCCATTGTGCATGGCAGTTATGTTGAGCGACAACTGATTATTACCTTTAGTAACATTACCGCCTCTACTTTAGATTTAATTGCGCAAAAGCTTGAAAATTTACCTTTAGTCTTACTCAAAATGTCGGTTAATATAAGTGATGGAAATTTATCAGGTTCAATTACTTTCAAAGCATTAGGAAGCTAAGCTATGGCGTCAGAAACACAGAAAGAAGGAATGCTTTCAGGGATGTCGACCAAACAAAAAGTGATCGCAGTGCTGTTGGTAATCATTACGCTGATTGTCCTTTGGCAAGTGATTGGTATGTTTAGTGGTTCTTCATCTGCCCCGATTGTTGCAGAACCTACCCACAAGCCGGCCGCGGGCACAATGAATTCGAATACGCCTGTTGCAAGTGCCGCGACAAGCCCGGTAAATACTCCAACGAATCCAATGATGGCGCAAGGGACTACCCCCACCATACCTCAGCTACCGCCAACGATGCCTGAGCAGCCACAAGTCCGAGAGTCAGCTGTTACAATGGATAATCAAATTTTGGAAATCCAAAAAAAATCGGAAGAAAAATATATTGATCAGTTGAATCAGTTACAAATGTTAAAAGTGCAACGTGAAATTGCCGAAACCAATCAAGCGATTGCATCTGCACGGTTAGCGACCGTAACGGCAGAAAAAAATGTAAGTGATTTGTTGACCCGACCCACGACTCCTCAAAATAGCGGTGCACCCGGTGCACTGACTATGTCGGGTGCGGAAAGTTATGCTATCTTGACAGGTCAATCAATCCCTACTGCCTCTCCGCCCCCCTCGCTATCTCCACCAGAGCCCCAACCTCAGCCGACAACAACCGTTGTGGTCCCGCCCCCTGTTATTGATGTGCCTTATTCGGTGATCTCGATTTCTATGCAGTTGGGTAAATGGAATGCAGTGGTTGCTTTGCAGGATAAGTTATTTAATGTTTCTATTGGTGATGTACTTCCCCCAGATGGTTCGATTGTGGCATCGATTAATAAGAATGGGGTTGTATTAATTAAAGATAGAAAGCGCAGACGGGTAAGTATTACTTCTTCTATCTAAAAATTAAAAATTTATAATGTAATGGTCCCTTCAAATACCCATTCAGCAGGGCCGCTCATTCGCAGAGGATAGCCCTTTCCTGCCCATTCTATCCATAAACTGCCTAGCGCCAATTCAACTTCAACTTTATTATCGAGCCAACCCTTTTCAATTCCGGCAACGACAGCCGCACATGAGTTCGTTCCACACGCAAACGTTTCACCTGCACCCCGTTCAAACGTTCGTAGTTTAATTTTTTTGCGATTGATAACTTGCATAAACCCAACATTAACTCCATTGGGAAACAGGGTATGTGTTGAGATTTTTAATCCTAACTCAACAACGGGTGCCAACTCAGTTGATTCAACGGGAAGAATAGCATGTGGATTGCCGAGAGAAAGCAGTGAAAGATTGAGTAAGGGTTCCGAGGGACTTAGTTGGATGGTGCACTCTTTTTCAAAACAGGGGATGCCCATATCAATGGTGATATGGGTATTGTTTTTAACGCATGCGGTAACTATTCCACCTAATGTTTCGATGGTAAATGTATTTTTTTCACATAATTTTTTTTCATAAATAAAATAAGCCACACAACGCATCCCATTCCCACATTGCTCTGCTTCACGGCCATCTGAATTAAAAATACGGCAAGAAAAATCAGCCAATTGTGATTTATCAATGAAGAGCAATTGATCAAAACCAATCCCCAAATGGCGATGACTCCACATTGGAATCGGTAAATTTTTAAGGGAAATAAGGGGGTCAACAGCATGTATGACCACAAAGTCATTTCCTAAACCCTGCATTTTAGAAAATTTAATGGTTTGCTTCATTGTTTACTCGGTTGATACCATCGATTGACATTTCATTTGGTTGAACATCATAGTGAGGGGTATTTTGACTTCCACAAGGTTGATGAGGCAAATAAAGTTTACCCGTTTGTCCACAACTGACCAAGCAAATCAAGCAACTAATACTAAGCAGTCTATACCTCATTTTCATTACTTTTTTCTCTTATGACAACGGGGTTTTAGAATAACTGATTTCACCTGAGTCGTCGATATTGACATGTATCGAGCGATGAAGCTTAATAGGACTTCAGATTGAAGGAGAGGGGAATAATGGAAAAAGTGATTCGATCTTTAGAAGTGCGTATTCAAGAGTTGATTCAACAATATGAAAATTTAAGGCAAAGTAAACTAGAATTGATGCGGGAAAAAGATTTATTATTAGCAAAGCATAATATTGCTGTCGCACAAATAGAAACCATGGTTTTAAAGCTTAAATCAATAGAGAAGGCATAATGAGCACGGAAGTAAATACAACAATAGAAATTTTAGGTAAAACCTATCAAATAAAATGTCCCGAAGCAGATGTTGCAGCATTACACCAAGCTGCTGAGTATTTAGAGCAAAAAATGACTGAAATGCGTGATACGGGTAATGTACTCAGTATTGATCGTATTGCGGTGATAACGGCTTTGAATATCTCACATCAATTTTTGAGCTTAGAAAAACAAACGACTCTTCAAGCCAATACCATTCAGCACAGTATAAAAAGCTTAGAAAGTAAATTAGAAAATGCGTTACTAAAAAGCATGCGTTTGGAGATTTCATCTGCTGAATAAAGCCCATCTTCGAAAAAGCTTACGTGAAAAACGGCTAGCCATATCGTTAGTTCAACGTCAATCAGCGGCCTTTGCTGCGGCGACTTTATTGACGGGGCATCCCATTTTTCAAACTAATAGACAGTTTGGTTGTTATTTAGCAAGTCAGGAAGAATTTGATACGGGACCTATTATTAATGCGGTTTGGCAAGCCAAAAAAAATTGTTATTTACCCGTCATTGCAGATGGGCCTGAGAAAAACTTACAATTTTTGCAATACCAATCACATGATATTTTGTATCCTAATCGCTATCATATTTTAGAGCCGCGCGCTACCCCGATGATTTTGGTTAGACAATTGGATGTTGTATTAGTTCCTTTAGTTGGATTTGATCGAGAAGGAAATCGTTTAGGAATGGGGAGTGGTTTTTACGATCGCACCTTTTCTTTTTTACGAGACAATAAAACCGCATCGCCTTGTTTGATAGGAGTGGCGTATCAAGTCCAGCAGGTGGAAAATATACTGCCGGATGAATGGGATGTGCCGTTAATGGGTATTTTGACAGAAAAAGAATTGTTTTTTTTTAAAAAATAATAAGTTGTTGGGTTTGCGGCTAAGCTCACAGCACTTACAGCAGCCGAGAACAGACAAACCCCGCCCAAACCGATACCCATTTGCAAGTAAATATCGCAGAATCAAACCAACTAAACCACCAATCCTCACTAATAAAAGGTTATGCATTATTTATTCTTTAACCATCCTATTAATTAAAGGAACAAGACTAAAACTAATTAATGTCATTGCCAATGCAATCAAACCATAAATCATAAAAGCATGGCTATAAATAGGCAAAGAGGCAGCCGCATTTAGCGTTGTAGGCACCGCAGCAATGTTTGCTAAAAACCCCCCAATTGCAAAAGAGGCTGCTTGGGAAAAAAACCATACTCCCATCATCATGCCGATTAAATGTTTTGGGCATAAAACCGTAATCATTGCAAGCCCAATGGGGGAGATAAGCAACTCACCGATCGTTTGAAGAAAATAGCTGCCACACAACCACCAGGAGGATGTTGCCCCATTATGGCCATAAAAGTGGGCGCCTATTCCCAATATAAAATAGCCTAGGCACATAAATAATACACCTAATGAAAATTTTATTTGGGTTGAAGGATTTAATCCTACTCTATCTAAGCGTATCCAAAAGCGACTCAGTAAGGGGCTTAATGTAATGATAAAAAACGGATTAAAAAATTGGGTCGCTTCTGCATCCAGAGGTAAACCTAATATATGCCGGTCCATATTGCGATCAGCAAATAACATGAGAGAAGTAAAAGTTTGATTATAAAGCGACCAGAAAGCAACTGAGATAAGAATTAAAATTAAGCTCGCTATCATTTTTCGACGTTGAATAGGCGCTTCTTTCATTAGAAAAAACAGTACCACACCCAATAAAATAACAGCAGTTGCTTCAACTATATAATTTGTGGTTTCAGGATAAGTAAAAGCCAGCTGACATAATCCAACAAAACCCACTAAGCCTGTTACTAATAATGCATAGAACTTAAGGGTTGGCGTATGCTGATGATTATATTTAGGCGTAAACCCTGCGGTGCCTAAACTTTTTTTGCCGTAGATAAAAGTCACCTGCCCAATCGCCATACCAATTGCCGCGGCTAAAAAACCAGAGTGCCAACCATATTTTGTTACTAATACCCCAGCAATAAGCGGTGGGATCAACGCACCAATGTTGATGCCCATATAAAATAAAGTGAAGCCCCCATCGCGTCGAGGGTCATTTTTTTGATAAAGCTCACCCACAATACCGGAGACATTGGGTTTGAAAAACCCATTTGCACAAATTAAAAGACTAAGGCCAATAAAAAAAAGTGTTGTATTGGAGGATGCGCAAATAAGATAGGCGGCAATGAACAATCCACCACCCAGCAGAATGGAACGTTGAAAACCAAGATAGCGATCGGCAATAAAGCCACCCATCATGGGAGTGATATAGAGTAACGCACCGAATGTCGCATAGAGTAAATTCGCGTGTCCATCGGGAAGATGTAAGCCTTTGGTCATATACAAGATAAGAATGGTTTGTAATGTATAAAACCCAAAACGTTCCCAGAGTTCAGTAAAAAATAATAAATAAAGCCCTTTAGGCTGCTCTATATTGTTCTTAGGATCAGATTTTGTATTGTGAATAATCACTTGATCTGGAATTTGAATTGTCATTATTAAGTACCTTTTTTAACTGCATTTAGCAGTCTAGCGATTTTTTTTTGCTTGTGGTAGTATTTTTAAGCATATATCGCTATTAATTTTGTCAATTCAATACTAAAAGTTATTTTTTTGTATTTACCCAGTTAGATAATTCACGAATTGCAATAAAAAACATGGCGTATTCCACCGCAGGTTCTGCATATAAGAGTTCAAGTAGCTTTGCCCAACGGTCCACTGCGTGTTGATTTTTTTGAATCCATTGTGAAATAAGGGTTGAAATTTTTGATTCTTGTGTATTACTTTGCATAATAACAATCGTCAATTGTTTTTGAAGAATATCCAGTTCATCGCGTATGGTTAACCGCGCTAATGTATTCCAATGCCCTTCGCGGTGGTCGCTCGCAATTTGATCTCGAAACCAGACTAAACTAAAGCGATTTCCCACCTCAAAGTACACTTTAGCGGTTTTAATTAAATCAAAATTATACTGAGTGGACACTTCAATAATATTTAATGCTGTATAAATAGCGCGTGAAACGGCAATGCGGCGCATTAAATCTTTCGGAATGTTGGCTCCTATATATTGATCATGAAATGACTCTAAAAAGGCTTTCGTTATGCCAGACATTAAGGGCGGTATAAGAACTTCTAACTTTTTTACCCGTTCAGCATAGTGCAAAATAATTTTTTCCGCATTACTTTGAAGACGTGTGCCGCGTAAAAACCAGCGAGTCGCAAGATTAGTAAGATTGCGAATATAATGTAATAATTCAAATTGAACTTTTGCTGGAATATTTGTTTCCGGTGAGGCAACTAACATTTGCAATTTTTGTGTTTCAAAAATACGTGATGCAATTAATTGCGCACGTATAATATCACTCACACTGGCCCCTGTTTCCATTTGAATACGATAGATAAACGTAATACCCATTAAATTTACAATTTGGCTGCCCACTTGGGTTGCGATGATTTCGCGGCGTAGAGGATGCTCTGATAATTGTTTTGGATAAAGCTTGCAAAGTTTCTTGGGAAAAGCCATTTCTAAATATTCTCGAAGATAAGGCTCATTCGGAAGATCAGAGGCGAGTATTTCATTTTTAATATGAATTTTTGTATAAGCGAGCAATATAGCAAGTTCAGGACTTGTAAGACCAAGTCCCGCAGCTTTGCGCTCAAGCAGCGCTTTTTCATCGGGTAAAAATTCAATGACGCGATCAACAATACCGAGTGTTTCTAATTCTTTTAAATAGGTGTGATAAAGCCCCATAAGTTTTGGAGAATGATTAACACTGGTGGCCATAGTGAGTGCTTGATCATAGTTATCACGTAACACAAGATCACTAATTTCTTGGGTCATGGAAAACAGCAATTGATTCCGTTTTTTTTTCTGTCAATGCTCCATTAATCATTTCTTTATTTAATAATATTTTCAAATTAACTTCATGATCGGAACAGTCAACGCCGGCAGAATTATCAATAAAGTCGGTATTAATAAGTCCGCCTTTTAATGCATATTCAACCCGTCCTAATTGCGTAAAGCCTAAATTTCCGCCTTCACCGACGACCCGACATTGCAGCTCATCACCATTGATTCGACAAAATTCGTTGGTTTTATCGCCAACATCGGCATGAGTTTCCGTGGTTGCTTTAACATACGTTCCAATACCACCATTGAATAATAAATCAACAGGGGCTTTTAAAATGGCACGAATCAGATCATTAGGAGGTAGCGCATCATCCTCAATGGCTAATGCTTTTTTTATTTCAGCTGTAAGGGGGATGGATTTTAGGGTACGACTAAAAACGCCGCCACCTTTTGAAATGAGCTTCGTATTATAATCTTCCCAGGATGAACGGGGTAAATTAAATAAACGCTGACGCTCTTGAAATGAAGGTTGCGGCTTTGGGTCAGGATCAATAAAAATATGACGATGATCAAATGCAGCGATAAGTTTAATATGTTCTGAATATAACATACCATTACCAAAGACATCACCGCTCATATCACCAACGCCCACCACCGTGAAGTCATCTTGATTCACGTGGATATTTAAAGAATGAAAATGACGTTTAACAGATTCCCATGCGCCACGCGCAGTGATGCCCATTTTTTTATGGTCATAACCTGCAGATCCGCCCGATGCGAAAGCATCACCTAGCCAAAAATCATATTCGGCCGATATGCTATTTGCAATATCAGAAAATGTCGCTGTTCCTTTGTCAGCCGCGACCACAAGATAGGTATCTTCTTCATCGTAACAAACAACCTGTGAGGGCCGAATGACCTTTCCTTTTTTCAGGTTATCCGTAATATCTAATAACCCATGCATAAATTCTTTATAACAAAAAATAACCTCCGCTTGTAATGTTTCGCGTGATGCACTCGCAGGTAGGGCTTTAAGAACAAATCCCCCT
>Ga0206895_1124_pt1 | contig 21161 bp, 22 predicted proteins | sample Alteio_BWOrgHeat_51_FD_152967 | JGI IMG/M metagenome (GOLD analysis project Ga0206895, IMG submission 152967) | Enriched cells from forest soil in Barre Woods Harvard Forest LTER site, Petersham, Massachusetts, United States -... | ecosystem: Environmental > Terrestrial > Soil > Temperate forest >...
AAACTGATCGTGCCGCGTTCATTTGTTTTCAACACAGGTTCATCGGGTATTTTGTATTTGCCCCATCTTTTTGTTCGCACCGAATCATCCGCACCAAACTGTGCTACAAATTTTGGCGGTACACGGTAAAATAAGGTATGGTCGTAGTAACCGTGTTTTATCTGTGCGTAGATCCTGTCGACTGCCAGTGGCGACCATTCCCGTACAAATTTCACTTCAACATTTCCCTTTGATGTTTCGAACATCGCAACAAAAGTATCGGGGGCTTTTTGTCTGATCCATCTTTCTTTGAACACCGCGCGGTGGCAGCCGGTAATGAAGCATACAAGGAATAAGTAAACAAAATATCTCATACGTATGAACAATTGGCTATTGCTACAATAAATAAATGAAAAAAATTGTGAGCCGCAGATTCGCAGATTTTTATTTAGGGTCTATCACTTCTAATCTGCGAATCTGCGGCTATATAATCTTACCAATCACCAAACTGATACAATGCAAATAAAAGTTACGTATAGAAAATTATTTATTAGCCGGATCTTCGTAATAAGGTATTGAATCTTTCGAGATATTTTCTTTCTGGTGCCAGTACGCTAAAGTAACCACGCGGCCCGATGGTGTTTTTAAGAGGCGGCCAAATATAGCATTAGTTGCATTGAACATTACATCTGTAACACCAATGGTAAAAGTTTCAGGAGCGGCAGGTTCAGTAACGGCGGGTGTTTCAACGGCTGGATCGGCAACAGGTGCAGGCGCTGCAACTTTGGGCGGCGGGCTGGCCTGTATCACAACCGTATAATTATTGAACTCAAGAAGCGGTTGTAAAAAAGCGATCCGCCCGGGCGACGCATTTTTTTCAACAATGGCGCATTTGATACCATTCAGTTCTTCAAATTCGTGGTTTTTATTGATGGCCATAATCGATGTTGTTATATTCCCGAACTAAGTGAAAAAATATGATCATACACCCAACTCAATAATCCTGTTACAATAATACCAATCACACAAATATATAATGCCAGCTTTGGCAATATTGGAATGGATAGTTTGCTGATTGGTTCTTCATTGCTGTCCATAAACATTGCTTTCACTACACGGAGATAATAATAAAAAGACACCACCATATTCAAAGCAGCGATACCGATAAGCCAGTAATTTCCTTTGGCAGCGCCGGCCATCAGCAAAAAGAATTTTCCGAAGAAACCCGCAGTTGGCGGCACACCTGCCAATGAAAATAAAGCGATCGTCAATATCCATGATAACAATGGATTGGTTGAATAGAATGCTTTGTAATCATCGATATTTTCTTTGCCTGTTATTGCGCTTACCAGTGATACCACACCAAATGCTGCAAGATTGGAGAACACATAGATCAAAATAAAATAAATCACCGAAGCCATACCCGCCTGCGAACTTCCGGAAATACCGATCAGTATAAAACCTACCTGTGCAATAGAGGAGAATGCAAGGAAGCGTTTAAAATTATTTTGCCGCAGCGCAAACAGGTTTCCTATGATGATGGTTGCCAGCGATAAAACAAACAAAATATTGTACCATACCGTTGCCAATGGTTTAAACACAGTATATAAAACCGAAACGAACACAAACAACACCGCCGCTTTTGATACCACCGATAAATAAGAAGTTACTGCTACAGGCGCTCCTTCATATACATCTGCTGTCCATAAATGAAAGGGGACAGCGGATATTTTAAAGGCGAATCCTGATATCAATAAAATAAATGCAAATAGGTGTAATGGATCAGCAACCAGATGCAAGGACAATTCTGAAAAAACCAATGTGCCGCTCACTCCATATACAATGGAGATACCAAATAATAATAATGCCGATGAAAATGCGGATGAGATGATCATCTTCATCGCTGCTTCGGAAGAACGCCTTTTATCTAAATCAAAATTGGCCGCTGCTGCGAGTGGAATGGTAGAGAGTTCGAGCCCGAGATAGAACATCAGCAAATTGCCGCTGGAGATCATGAAGAACATTCCCAATAATGTTGACAGCAGCAGCAAATAAAATTCGATCACATGTTTATGCATCTTCAGCCACGAATAGGATTGCATGGAAATGAGAAGCATTGCAAGATTGAGAATATTTTTTTCGAGTACAACCAGTTTGTTGGTATGGAACATTTCGCTGAACAGTATTCCTTCCTGGCTTCCAAAGAAACCGGCAACAAGGTTGATGAATAAAAACAGGTTTATCCAGTTCAGGATCGTTTCATTGCTCCTGTCTTTACCCAGTTTGATAAACAGTAATAAAAAAATGATCACTGTTATTACCAGTTCCTGTTTTAATAATATGAAGAAATCAGTCAGCATGGGTCAGTTTCATTTTTGCGTAATTAATTTTCCTACCTGCTGCATAATATTTTCCGTTCCGGGTGCAATGAGTTGATTGATGAGGAACGGCGCAACACCGATCAATACAATTCCGATCACCAATATCGCTGCCGCTAATTTTTCATTCCAGGTTGCATCGGTCAAAACCGCATATTCATTACTGATCGGGCCCATCACTGTTTTTCCTGCGGCACGTAATATATATACGGCCGTTACAACAATGGATGCGCAGGCAAGTATGGTTGCGAGGCGGTACCAGCCATCCGGGTTTTGCCAGGAGCCCATGAATACCGTCATCTCGGCAACAAACCCGCTAAAACCGGGAAGGCCCAATGAACATAAACCTGCTATCACAAATATGGTAGAGATGAATGGCATAACTTTTAATAAACCGCCTAACTGCGCCACCATTCTTGTATGTGTTCTGCTGTAGATCATTCCAATGGCGGCGAAGAATAGCGCCGTCATCAATCCATGCGATACCATCTGCAGCACGGCTCCGTTGATAGAAGTTTGTGTTAACATACCGATACCAAGAATGACAAAACCACAATGGCTAACAGATGAATAAGCGTTGATGTATTTCAGATCGGTCTGCATCATCGTAGCGAATGCGCCGTAGATGATGGCAATGGTTGCGAGTAAAATAATGATCCATGAATAAGCGTGTGCCGCTTCTGGCATGAGAAAAGTGGCCACACGCAAACAGCCGTAGCCACCGAGTTTCATTGAAATGCCGGCGAGAAACATAGAAGCTGCAGTTGGCGCTGATGCATGTCCATCAGGTACCCATGTATGAAAAGGAAACAGTGCAGCAAATATGCCGAATCCCACAAATGCAAAAGGGAAAAAGAATTTCTGCACCTCGAGCGGAATATGCATTTGCGAGATCTGCATGATATCGTATGAATGTGTTTGATAGTAAATGCCCATCAATCCAACAAACACCAATGCAGAACCTGCCATCAGCATCAATGCAAGTTTCATGGCGCTGTATTCTTTTTTGCCGCTGCCCCAGATGCCGATCAGTAAAAATTTAGGGATGACGGCGATCTCCAGAAAGAAAAATAAAGTAAAAAGATCGAGCGAGATAAAGAAACCATATGCACCCATGCTAAGCAACACCAATAAAAAGAAAAATTCTTTGCTGAGCTTTTCCATTGTCCATGAAACAAGAATCCCGGCAACAACTACTGATGCGGTCAATAAGATCATCGCAATTGAAATACCATCCACACCAATATGGTAATGAATATTCAATGCAGTGAACCATACATTATCCGATTCAAATAACATAGGCGAATGATTGCCCGCATTTTTTTCTTTCCAGTAAGCCACTAACAGGAAACAGGAAGCCAGCAACTGGATCACCGAACCTGCCAAAGCTACTGAACGCACCTGTTTCAGCCCTTTGCAGAACAGGATCACAACAGCTGTGACCAAAGGCAATAAAATAAGTAACGACAGGTTCATGCGATAATTATTTCCATAAATAAATAAACAATACGGCCAGTGCGGCTATGCCTCCAAAAAAATACAGTGCATAGCTTTGCACTTTGCCAGACTGTAATCCTTTGATCAGAACGGACATTTTTGCTGTAATGGTTGCCAGTAAATTCATCAGGCCATCCACAATATTCTTATCAACCCATGCAACCGGCCGGCCGATCAACGGGAAGATTATTTTTTTAGTGATGAACAAATACAATTCATCCATATAAAATTTACGGCTGGCCGCTTTATATAAAGCGCCAAAAGCAGCAGCTGCCTTTGCGGGTTTATCATTTTCATTTTTATACATGGCTGCAGCAAGTAAAATAGCTAGGATGGTTAATGTAACAGGTGCTATAGAAAACAGCATATCTGTATGTGTTTCCAAAGCCGATCCATCAGCTGTTACAAAATGCGAAAAAGGAATAAAACCAACACCCACTGCGCAACACGCTAAAATGATCAGTGGAAGTTTCATTGAAACAGTTCCTTCTCCGTGTGAATTATGATGATGTGATTCTTTGCTCCAGAAAATAGAAAAATATAAACGGAACATATAGAACGCCGTTAACGCTGCAGTGAACAATGCAACACCATAAATGATTTTATTGGAATGAAATGCGGCCATTAAGATCTCTTCCTTACTAAAAAAACCTGCAAATGGCGGAATACCGGCAATAGCGAGACAGGCAATTAAAAATGCGATATGTGTTATGGGCATTAATTTTCGTAAACCGCCCATGTCTTTCATTTCATTACTGTGTACAAAATGTATCACAGCGCCTGCGCCCAGGAATAAAAGCGATTTAAAAAATGCATGTGTAAATAAATGGAACATCGAAGCCATAAAACCCAATCCATTTTCGCCAACCTGTTTCGATACGCCCAATGCAAACATCATATAACCTATCTGCGACATGGTTGAATATGCCAATACTCTTTTAATATCTGTTTGTGTACACGCGATCACTGCGGCAAGCAATGCAGAAAATGCGCCCACATACGTTACGATAGTAAGCACGCTTGCATCCATCGAAAACACTGGGAACAGTCTTGCTACCAGATAAACACCAGCCACAACCATGGTTGCTGCGTGGATCAATGCAGATACGGGTGTCGGGCCTTCCATTGCATCAGGCAACCAGATATGCAAAGGGAACATGGCTGATTTACCAGCACCGCCGATAAAGATCAATGTCAATCCCCATGTAAGCATGGACACACCTAAAAAACCTGCAGTTGCAATGCTGGTGAAATGTGTTGACTGAACAGCAGTTAATCTCTCTATCAATGTGTTGATATCAAGTGTGCCGCTGTAAAATGCGAGTATTAAAATGCCGATCAGAAAACCGAGATCGGCAAAGCGTGTAACGATGAATGCTTTTTTGGAAGCGGCAACAGCAGAAGGTTTATCAAAATAATAGCCGATAAGTAAAAAAGAAGAAACACCCACCAGCTCCCAAAACATATATACCTGAAAAAGATTGCTTGACAACACCAGTCCCAACATTGAAAAAGTAAACAGCGATAAAAACGCGTAATACGTTGCAAAGCGTACCTCGCCTTTCATATAACCGAGGCTGAAAACATGCACCATTAAAGAAACAAAAGTTACCACTACCAGCATCATTATGGAAATGGGATCAATGATGATGCCCATATCGATGGATACATTGGGTGAAAAGGCAAGCCAGGTATATTTGAATGCAATGATCTTTTGATAAACGCCGTTTACTTTTCCATCAACAAAAAAATACTGGTGCGCTGCAATAAAAGAAATTACGGTTGAAGCCAGCAAAGCAAGCGTACCGATGATACCGGAAGTGTTTTTAAAATATTTTTTACCGAAAATGCCCAGTACCAGAAAGATGGCCAGTGGCAATAACGGTATCCATACTATGTAAGAATAGTTTGACATAGCTTTTAAAATTTCATTTCAGTGGCGTCTTCCACATCAATGGATCTGTGCGAACGGTATAAATTAATAATGATCGCAATCGCAACAGCCGCTTCGGCTGCAGCGATGGTTATGATAAATAGTGTAAAGAAGATCCCGTCTAATTTATCAGGATATAAATATTTATTGAACGCCACAAAATTGATGTTCACGCTGTTCAGCATCAGTTCAATGGCCATGAGCATGGTGATCATGTTACGGCGCGTAAACAATCCATACATACCAATAAAGAACAAAGCGGTACTGAGAAAGATGATATGTGTTAGCGGTATACCGTTCATTTATTTAACAATGATTTTATCTCCCGGAATTTCTGAAATAATATTTTCTTTATTCTTCATCGCGATCACGATACAACCGATCATAGCGGCAAGCAATAACATGCTCACTACTTCGAAAGGCAATATATATCCGTGTTCGGATGTACTTAACATTTGTGTGCCGATCTCGCTCACAGCCGCGCTGAACGGGCGTGCCGGTTGTTCGATAAAACGGTAACCGTTTATCAAATTATATATCAATGCAATGCCAAACACTGCGGCGAGTAAAGAAAAGATCTTTCTTTTCACAGGCGGCGCCGGCATTTCTTTTCCTGATTGCTGTGTTAAGAAAATGGAGAAAATGATCAGTACAACAATCCCACCCACATACACAACGATCTGCACGGCTGCAATAAATTCTACCTGCATCCAGAAATACAGCGCCGCAATGCCAACCAATGAAAACAATAACCAGATAGCAGAACGGAATATTTTACGCGAGGTAACCGCCAATAATCCCGCACCTAAAATAAAGGCAGCAATCAGATAAAATATAACGGCAGATGCACTCATTATTCAACGCCCTCCCTGATTTTAGATCCCGGTAAATTTAATTTCTTGGTGAGCTTGCTTCTGTCGTACACACTATGTTCAAAATTTTGCGCCATTTTGATCGCATCGGTTGGACAGGCCTGTATACATAAATTGCACATCGTACATAATTCAAGGTGATAGATAAATGTATCGATGGCTTTTTTCTTTTTTCCTTCGGGTGATATATCAAACTTGGTAATGATCTTGATCGTTCCATTCGGGCAAGCCAGTTCGCAGGCTGTGCAGCCGGTGCAGGCGTGTTCATTGTTCTCATCATGCGTCATCACCACTTCCCCGCGAAAGCGTTCTGATAATTGTAATGTTGCACGGTTATCAGGATATTGTTCCGTGATGATCTCTTTCGGGTGGAAAAAATAATAGCCCGTCTTCCGCATGCCTTTCAGCAAAGAAGAAACACCCATGTAAACATCCTTTATATAATCTTTCAAAAACATATACTGTAATTTCTCTGCGTTCCTTTGCGCGTATTCCTTCGCGGCCCTCTGCGGTTACATTTCCGTGGCTTTTAACCGCAGAGGGCCGCAAAGTTTTACGCAAAGATTTTAAAAATGCCAACCCAATATCGCGATCACTGTTACCAATAATAAATTCAACATAGCTATCGGCAACAAATATTTCCACTCTAAATTTAGTAATTGATCCACACGCAAACGCGGGAATGTCCAGCGGAACCACATGATCAGGAAGATCAGGAAAAATGTTTTTCCCATGAACCATACCGATGATGGAATATAATCCATCAAATGATTAAATCCTTCCCAGTGCCCAATATGCAATGGCATCCATCCGCCTAAAAATAAAGTGGCGCCTATGGCACACACAATAAATATGTTGATATATTCTGCCAAAAAAAAATAATGCGAACTGCATGCCTGAATACTCCGTATGAAAACCTGCGGTCAGTTCCGATTCCGCTTCTGCCAGATCGAATGGCGCACGGTTTGTTTCCGCTGTTACGGCAATTAAAAAAATAACGAATGAAATAATTACCGGTATATGCCCTTTAAATAACCACCAGCCATTCTCCTGTGATGCAATGATATCAGACAATTGAAGGCTTCCCGTTAATATCACGATCGTTAATACAGATAAGCCGGCAGATAATTCATAACTCACGATCTGCGCACCGCTTCTCATTGCGCCGAGTAAAGAATATTTATTGTTACTCGCCCAGCCCGCCATTAAAATTCCGATCACGGAAAGAGAAGAAATGGCAGAGACATACAACACACCAATATTAATATCCCACACCTGGAACCCTTTTGCAAATGCGATCGGCGCCAGTAACAACATGGCAACGATCATTACAATAAATGGTGCGAGGTTGAATAAAAATTTATCGGCAAGGTCGGGCGTCAACCCTTCCTTCATTAATAATTTCAACGTATCCGCAACTGTCTGGAACATTCCTCCCGGGCCAACGCGGTTGGGGCCCAAACGGATCTGGATATGTGCCGCAACTTTTCTTTCCATCAAAACCAACACCAGTCCCAGCACTGCAAACAAACCCGTAACCAATGCGATCACGATCACGCACTCAAGCGTTAACGCAAACCATGGCTGGAACGTGTTGTACAGCCAGTTTTGAATTGAGTTGGTTATGCTTTCTAAACTAAACATGAATATTTTTTATGTCCGGGCTTTTGTAATCCTATTCAACTTCGTTGCGTCGCACACTTGTACTTTTTTCGTCAGTCGTCAATCGTGAGTCGTCAGACGTGAATTTTTACTCACGACTGACGACTCACGCTTCCTATCGATCAATATCCGGAATCACCAGATCCAATGTTCCCATCGTTGCCATCAGATCACCGATCTTACTTCCCTTCGCCATATGCTCCAGCGCCGACAGGTTCGAAAATCCCGGTGAACGGAATTTAATTCTGTAAGGTGTTGTTCCTCCTTCACTAACTATGTACACACCAAACTCGCCACGCGCTGTTTCTACCCTTGTATAAAATTCTCCTTTCGGTGGTTTCAATACCGCTTTTGTTTTTGCCTGGAAATCGCCTTCCGGAATATTATCGATCAACTGTTCAATGATCCTGATCGACTGGTTCATCTCGCGCACACGAACCATGTAACGGGCAAACGAATCGCCCGCTGTTTCGAGCACTTCATCAAACTCAACGGTATCGTACACTTCGTAAGGAAATATTTTACGGATATCGCAATGCACGCCGCTTCCCCTGCCCACTGGGCCGGTACAGCCATAAGAGATCGCATCTTCTTTTGATAACACGCCAACGCCTTTCATACGGTTTTGAAAAATGACATTGTTCGTTACCAGGTCTTCGTATTCGGTTACTTTATGTTTGAACTGTTTCACAAACGCTTTTACTTTCTGCTGAAAATCCGGGTGCAGGTCATACATCAAACCGCCGGGAACAATATAGTTCATCGTTAACCTGGCGCCGCAGGTATCTTCCATTATTTCGGTGATCATTTCTCTTTCCCTGAACGCATAAAAAAAAGGTGTGAATGCGCCAAGATCCATGGCCATTGCGCCCAGCCATAATTCATGCGAGGCAATACGCGTAAGTTCGCTCATCAATACACGGATCACTTTCGCGCGTTGCGGAACTTCTATCTGCATCGATTTTTCTACGTTATGTGCGCAACCCAGGTTATTGATATGTGATGAGAGATAATCCATCCTGCTCGTTACATAAATGAACTGGCGGTAACTCAAACTCTCACACATTTTTTCAATCGAGCGGTGAATGTACCCGAGATGCGGTTCTATCTTTTTGATCGTTTCGCCATCCAATGTGATCACCAAATGCAATACGCCATGTGTGGCCGGATGCTGCGGCCCAACATTGATCACCAGTTCTCCTTCGGTGTCACTCGTATCTTTTATGATCTCTGTTTGCGAATACATCTGTATTTATAATTTTATCATGTTGATAGGGTCTTCGAAATCTTTCCGCAACGGATATCCTTCAAAATCATCAGTCAATATTAATTTTCTAAGATCCGGATGATTGATAAATACCACACCAAATAATTCAAACACTTCCCTCTCATGAAATTCAGCCGTACGCCAGATATCCGAAACCGTTTCTATTTCAGGGCTTGCCCTGTCAAGGTTTGCTTTGACCACGATCGTATTCCGGTAAGTGGTAGAAGAAAGATGATACACCATTGTAAGATGTGTTTTCCAATCGATACAGGTAAGGCAAAATAAATAATCGAAATCAAATTTTGAATGACGCAGTTCTTTGGCAAATGATTTCCATGAAGAAGGTTCTGTCAAAATATTCAGCCACTCGCCTGTTTCATCGAAGGTTGCTGTTGGCTGAATGGAACTGATGTATTCTTTTATTTCTTCGTTGGCCATGCTGCTATTGCTCTTTTGGTTGCCTGATCTGTTCTCTTGTTAAACCGCTTTTTATTTTTTCCTGCAAACTGATCAGTGCATGCAGCAAAGCTTCCGGCCTCGGCGGGCAGCCCGGAATATATACATCAACAGGGATGATATGATCGGCGCCTTTAACCACGGAATAAGTATTGTAAAAAAAAGGGCCGCCGCTGATCGCACAGGCTCCCATCGCGATCACATATTTCGGATCGGCCATCTGGTCATATAATCTTTTTAATACCGGGCCCATTTTATTTACAATGGTTCCCGCGATGATGATCACATCAGCCTGTCGCGGCGTGGCGCGTGCCACTTCGAAACCAAACCTTGAAAAATCATATTTGGAAGATGCGGTAGACATCATTTCAATACCGCAACAACTGGTAGCAAATGTGAGTGGCCATAAAGAGTTGGCGCGCGCCCAGTTGATGAGCCCGTCGAAACTGCTCACCACGATACCGCCTCCCGGTGTGTCGATGATCTCTCCCGGAAATTCATTTTGGGCCTTTTCCTTTTCTGTTAACTCCATTTCAATGCTCCTTTTTTGTGTGCATATAAAAAGCCCATAAACAGTATGAAAATAAAAACGAGGATCTCAAATAGGGCAACCATGCCTGTTTTCTTTACCACCACGGCCCATGGATACATAAATACCAGCTCCACATCAAAGATCAGGAACAGGAGTGCGAAGAGGTAATAGCCAACATGAAACTGTTGCCAGGGTGAGGTTTGCGTTGGAATGCCACATTCGTAAGCCTGGCCTTTTTGCGGATTGTAACTTTTTTTGACCAGTATCTTTCCCAATAAAATGCCGCCGGCCGAAAACAATACCGCCGCTATGATCAGGGCAATGAGCGAAATAGCTCCCATATGCAATTCTTATTTTATGTAATGATAACTGAACAAACGTAAAATACGAATAAATGGAATTAAAATAAAAATGAGTTGGATAAACGTAAAATCATCGGTGAATGAACCAATTTTCGTACCTTACTTCCATCTTTTTTGCAAGTTGCATCACCCCCAAAACTTTAGGCTTTGAAACAACGGGATTTTGAATATATCACCAAACACAAAAGCAAGTCGTTCAGTGATGACAAGCAACGTATTACCTATAGCTTTAATGACGTGGAAAGCACCATTATCGGCCAGGTGGAAGAAGATGGCAATATGATCTGCTTATATGAATACCGCGGTAAATATATCGGCACCGAATTCCTGATCTCCTTCTCAAAAAATTCGGTTTCCTATAAACTGATCAATGTAGAGGAAAAAGAAGGTGAGATGGCGGCTGAGATCACTCACTGATAATATCGGCCATTTTGAAAATGTTTTTTTTACTGTGATCATTTTACCCGATCAGCCTCCTGTGATAATTGATCTGCCCCAAATGATAGTTCAGATGCGCGAGCAGATGAAGAAGAAAGTATTCAGTTGTCCATACATTATCCATAATTTTTTCAGGATAATTTTTTTCAAGATCCCCAGCAGATAATGAACGGATCGTTTTAGCAACCACTTGTGCAGTATGTTCGGCCGTTACACACATTTCGCTCACCGGAATATTTTTCAGGCTGAATTCTTCAGGCCGGTTTCTTACATAACCGCTGCCGCCCAATACGCCGCCGATAAAATGTTGCAGGTTGCCGAGCAAGTGCAGGCAAAGGTTTCCGCCGGAATTGCTGATGCCTTCAGCTGTTATCCATAATTTACTTTCATCCGGATAAGAACTGATCTCGGCCTTTAATTTAAGAATGTCTTTTTCAAATGCGCGGGCAAGGTTTTCTGTAAGCATTGTAAGCCGGTTAATGTGAAACGGGTTTCAAAAATACATCTTCCCGTCATTGTATTGATTGTTCGGTTCGCCGTTCATCATATTCACTGCAGTCGCTCGGCTCCGCCGAGTGACCACTATCCCAGGCCTCCGGCCTTATTATCTATCATATTTTAAAAACATACTAAAAAGGTCAATAACGAATATCATGCATTATTATACACTTTAATAACTGATTCACGCAATGGAGAAGCCTGATCAGAAACCACGAATTCAAGTATCTCCGCCAATGCAGCGGGTTTTACCCATATGCCCGGATCCGTATCAGGCATGCTTTTCCTGTTCAATGGCGTATCTAAAGTTGATGGAACAATAACGGTAGCCGTTACATTTTTTCCTTTTGCTTCTTCATTAATATAACCGGCCAGCGTAAACAATAATGATTTAGATAAACCATATGCCACTAAATTTTTTCCCTGCGCCGCTTCAATTGCCGGGCGCGCACCGATGTACACGAGCCGCCCGTTTCCATTTGCGAGCATATGTTGAAATAATGGGCGCGTAACATGGTAAGCCGTTTCAAAATTTAATGATACCTGTTTGTGTATATCGGCAGCGGGTGTTGCAGCGATCGTGCCCATCGCAAACCCGCCAACCAGCATCAATGCAGCATCCACTGTTTTATATTTACTGACCACTTCACTAATAAAAGAATCTGTTGTTTCTTCATTCATAAGATCTACCACACGTACATCGAGGTGTTCATGCGGGGCAAAGTCAGATAGCATCGCATCCGTTACTACAGTTGCAACAACCTGGTATCCTTTATGCAGGAATTCGTTGGTTACAGCCGTGCCGAGGTTTCCATTGGCGCCGGTTATGATGACGGTTTTCATATTTGATTATTTGAAAATGAAAGCTGGTAAAATAATATTGCCCATTGGCCATTCACTAAATCATCCTCAATTAAATTTACCACCAATAGCCGGTAAGCGGTTATATTTTTTTAGCAAAGACATTCAATGATATGCTCATGCTGTTAGAAAGATCGAGGCTGCTGACGCCAATCTTAAAATCAAGCCGGTTGATCCTCATCTCCCCGGTAAAAAGTATACCATCCTCTTTTTGAACAGCTGTGAAAGGAAAAGAAATTTCTTTGCTGATCCCTTTTATCGTAAGCGTTCCTTTTACGGTGAATGGTGCGGCTTTATTGATTTGCGTTACCTGCCTGGATACGAAACTTATTGCGGGGAATTTTTTTGTATCAAGATATTCCTCCCCTTTGATCGCATTATCACGTACATCGATACCTGTGTTGATCGTATTGGCATAAAGTGTGATCGCGAAAGAAGCATTTTTGAGATCGGCGGAATTGAATTGTATGTTTCCTTCAAGGCCCGTCAGCGTTCCATCGGTGGCCATGCCGTCATTTTTGATAATGATCTTTACAGAAGACTCTTTATCTACAGGCCTGTAAAGCTGCGCAGTGAGCGGTTCGCCGCACATAACAAGGATAACTGTTATGAAAACTGTAAGCGCCTTTTTCATCAATAATTCTTAAAAAGATTTTCCGTGTGTTTGCCGGATGAGCATTTTACTGAATGAAGGAAATGCATGCATCGCCCTTAAAAATACGGCGGTTGATAAACTTCCTCCAAAAAAATATTGCACAACCCTTCCCACACGCGTACGGGATCCGAATTCACTGTTCCATTTTTCGGTGTATTGTTTTTCCATTGCGTGCCTGCTGAGTTTGCCCGAAAGAAATAATTGTATGTTCTCCAGCGCGGTCTTTCCCGAATGCATGGCCATACTCATACCATTGCCACATAAAGGTGTGATCATACCCGCCGCATCGCCCAGCATCAGTACATGATTCTCAACCTGCGTTTTCTGCTGGAAACTAACCTGTGAGATCACCAACGGCTGATCATACAAATGCTTTGCTTCTGAAAATATTTTTTGCAGCTGTTTATTCTTCGATAAAATATTTTTTTCCATTGCGGGAATGGAATTGCCCGAGTCTTGCAGGTTTTTAGCCGTAGTGAGATAACACAAACAGGAAATATCATTGTCGATCTTAGACATACCGCAATAACCATTACTGAAATTATGCAATGCGATAGTGTCAGTTTCGTGCGGATATTGTATATGGTATTTAACACCGATAAAATTGTTGATCTTATTGGGTTTGGCCAATGTAAAATCCCTGTTCCATTTTACATCCATGTTACTGCGTTTGCCAAAACAACCGGTTGCAACCTGCGCGGTAAATTCACCGGCATTGGTTTGAATGATAAAATGATCATTGGTAAAAATGATATCATTCACTTTGCAATTGGTTTGAACAGCCACGCCTTTGCTTAGTGCGAGCTCATATAAAGCATTATCGAGCCGGTACCGGCTGATGCCAAAACCGCCAAGTGGTAAATTAAAATCAAACAATTTCCCTTTCGTATCGGAAACCTGAAGCTTACTGATCATTGGCAGCGACCAATCTTCTAAAGCCAACCCGCAGCGATGCAGAAAATGCCAGCTCTCCATACTGATATATTCTCCGCATACTTTATGAAACGGATAGTTTTCTTTTTCAAATAAAATTATCCGGTAACCTGCATCAGCAGCTTGTATAGCCAGTGTGAGGCCCGCCAGGCCGCCGCCTGTAACGGCAATATCATACGCACAGTTATGCTGCATGTTTACTGGTAATTAAATGACGGAAAGCCCATTTCCATTTGATCACTGCATGGCTGATATGCGCCTGTTCGCAAAGGGTTTCCCATTCTGTTTTCAGGAAACCCCGCGCAACACTTAACGGCGCATCATTTTTAACAAGGTAAGATGATGAAAATAATTTTGTAAGGATGCTGATAGCCTGATATGCCAGCCAATGCCTGTGCAGGTCATTGATAAAAAAACCGATCTGGCTGTTCAACTGCATCCACTGTAATTGCCTGATCAATTGTTCATTGGTAAAATGATGGCAGAAAAGGCTGGAGAAAATGATATCCGGCTTGCTGTCAAATATAACATCTGCATAATCACTAACGATCCACGTGGTTGTTCTTTTTAAAAACGGCTGTTCTTCAGCAAAAGCAATGCATTCGGCTTTCATATCAATACCGATGCAGGTAATATCCACTCCCTGTTTATTGCACCATTTTACGATCGCAGTTAAGTTATCGCCTCCGCCGCAACCTATTTCGCAGACAGTTATTTTTTTACGGCCACCAAGCAATGCTATAAAGCCTTTCAGCGTAATGGCATGGCCGCCGAGCAATGTATTGATCGTATTCAGCTCCTGCATATTTTGTCTGATATCTGCAAAAGGAATATGATCGCCGTCCAGTAATTCTTTTTGATATGAGCGCGAAGTGAATCTCATTTACTTTCTGCAATAAAAGTTTCCATCGTTAATCCCGGGCCGAATGCCATGCCCAGTATTTTGGCCGGTTCGCTGTTTCGTTGATCCATCATTTCTTTTAATACAAATAAAACGGTGGGAGAAGACATGTTTCCGTACCGCGATAAAACATCGCGCGAATAAGCAAGCGATCCATCGCATAACTGAAGCTGCTTCTGGATCATATCCAGTATTCGTTTACCACCGGGATGAATACACCAATGCGTGATATCCTGCACTGATACATGATTGTGTTTCGCTGCTGCTTCAACCAATCTATTGATATCTTCCTGTATCAGCTGCGGTACATAACTGCTGAGTGTCATTAAAAACCCTTTGCTGCTTAACTGCCAGGCCATATCGGATTTTCCTTTCTGTTCAACATGCGAATAAAATCCGCGCAGCGACAACGCATTTGCATGCTGAATATTATTTGATACAAGCACTGCCGCACAGCCATCTGCAAAAAGCAAACTGCTGGCAGCATTATCTTCCGTAAATTCTTTTTGAAAATGCAGTGTACACAATTCCGTACAAACCAGTACTACTTTGGCATCTACCTCACTGTCGCAGATCATCTTTGCAAGTTTTAATGCATGTATGGCCGCATAACATCCCATAAAATTTACTGATGTGCGGAAAATATCCGGTGGCAGTTTCATTTCTTCCATCAAAGCCAGGTCAAGCCCGGGCGCACTCATTCCCGTGCAACTTACTGTGATCAGGTGTGTGATCTGTTGGGGTGTAATAATATCATGCAGGCATCGGCCGATCGCTTTCACTGATATGGACAGCGCTTCTTTGTCAAAGATCTTCATACGCTGTTCCAGCGATGGGAATGCGGCATCTTTCTGTTCGGGAATAAAACTGCGGTGAGCTGTCGATCCATAATCCGCAATAACCGAATAACGGGTATCGATACCGCTATGGTCGTACAAAAATTTTAGTTTTCTTTTATCCGCATCATCCAGCGAATAAATGTCCTGCATAAAATGAAGGATATCGGATTGTTTATGACAATGATCCGGAACCGAGGTTGCTATAGAAATGATATCAGCCAAAATAATGAAGGATTAAAATTGTGATAAAACCAAGGTTGGTACAGGTTGATGCGATCCAGTTCATCCGCATGGTGTGTGCAAAATCAGCCATCGCCACATTCTGCCAGACCTTCGATACCCAGTAAAAAAAATATACCAGCACGGGTAAAAAAAAGATCTGCAGCACCCCAAAAAATAATAAACGGCCCTGCTGGCTGTAATACAAAAAGAGTACCGCGAAGGCTGCGAGATAGAGTACTGCACTAAACAGGAATGTACCTTTTCTGCCAAGCAACATAGAAATGGTTTGAACCCCATCGCGTTTATCCGATACATGCTGGTACACCTGTGTGATAGGATAAAAACCACCGATCAGGAAACAGGCTGCAAGCACACCGGCCCATGGCACGGCTGCATCCTGGCTGATACCCGCACCCATATAAACCATCAGGAACATCAATCCACCCTGGTTCAATATCACTGTCAGGTAACCGATCACGGGATATTTTTTTAACCGTACACCGCGATAACTGTATAAACGCGAACAAATAATATAACAGGTAAGCAATCCCGTAAAAAATAAAGACACGAGTAAGGATAAACCAATCGCAAGAATATCCATCATAACCGTAACATAAAACAGTTCTTTCTCAGGAGCCATAGGATGTTCGATGCCGCCAATGCTGTCCGTATCCCTGTCCATATAACTGTTATACCCATTGCTCGACGGATATAATAATATATGAACAATAAAAAAGATGAGTATCGCTTTGGCCGCATCGATGCCTTCTACGCAACTGAGGGCAAACCAAAATACCGGCATCAGGAAAAAAGAAAAAGGAAAACGGAGTAACTGTATGGTGGATCGTTTAAACATCATGGCATCTTCCGAAAATAAACAGGTTAACCTGAATGCTGTTACAGTTTACCTTGCATTTTTTGTTTATATACGCAGGGCCGCTGCGGTTGGTTGCGTGTAATGCGGAATACCTGTTAAAGATAATCAATTGTGAAGTGCTCATGGTTTTATCCAAAAACTGCGCCTCCGCGCCTCTGCGTGAGAAAAAGCACGCAGAGGCGCGGAGGCGCAGTTTTGAATTCTTAAACTAAACATCTATCAAAGTTCCGATTGTTAAAGCGGAAAAAATATGATCGTTCTTTCAACTTAGGATTTATCTTGCAAGACAATTTTATGGGGATGAAAAAACGCTTTCTACGCTTACTGGCAACCATTCTTACTGTTTTTATTGCAGAGATGGGATTTTCGCAACAGATCGACTCAATGATGTCTGTTTATGCCGACCAGTTTCCAACTGAAAAAATACATATCCATTTTGATAAATCGATCTATAACAAAGAGGAAACGATCTGGTATAAGATCTATATTTTATCGGGTACAGAACTAAGCAACCTCAGCAGGAATGTATATGTGGAATGGTACGACACCACCGGCCGGATGATCAAACAAACCGTTGCGCCTTTGTACCAGGCCACTGCCAAAGGTTCTTTTGAGATACCCGTAGATTATGTTGGCAACTTTATCCATGTAAAAGCCTATACACGCTGGATGCTGAATGATGATCCTGCTTTTGCGTACGACAAAGAACTCATCATCAACACAAGTGTTGCCAACCTCGCAAAAAAACCGGTAGTATTCAAAACAAGGGTGGAAACATTTCCGGAAGGCGGTTTCATGATACAGGGGCTCAACACCCGTGTTGCTTTTAAAGCCACCAACCAGTTTGGAACGCCTGTATTTATTAAAGGTGTGTTGGTGAATGATAAAAATAAAGTACTCGACTCACTAAAAGTAATGCACGACGGGATGGGAAGTTTTCTCTTCACACCCAACCCGCAGGAAACCTATAAACTGAACTGGACCGATGAGAACGGGAAAACAGGCACAACACCCATTGCCATTACCAAAACAGAAGGCGTAAAATTAGCCATCGCAACAACAAACGATAAAGCTTTGGTTGCAGTGGAACGAACGCAAACCGTATCTGACAATTTTAAACACATGAACCTGCTGGTTCATATGAATCAAACATTACTTTATAAAGTAAGCTTGAACCTGTCGGAAAAAATATCATTGACCGCACCCGTACCGATCGATGAATTGCCAACGGGTATACTGCAATTCTCCTTGTTTACTTCCGATTGGATACCGGTAGCGGAACGCATTATTTTTGTGAACAACCATTTGCATGAATTCAATGTAAAACTGAACCTTGGTTTGGTGGGATTAACAAAAAGAGCAAAGAATGATTATGAAGTATATGTGGCCGATACCGCTTTTACCAACATGTCTGTTTCTATTACCGATGCAACGGTGGTTACACCCGATGCGAATACGATCTATTCCGACATGTTATTAAGCAGCGACCTGAAAGGAAAGATTTATAACCCCGGTTATTATCTCACCAGCGATGCCGACAGCGTTACCGCCAACCTCGATCTTGTTATGTTAACCCACGGCTGGCGAAGGTTTGATTGGGATAAGATCAAAGCAGGCACAACGCCAACACTTACTTACAAAAGAGAAACAGATGTGATGAAACTAAGTGGTAAAGTATTTGGTGCAAAACTGGCCAACCCAAATAATGCACTGATGCTGAATCTGATCATTGTAAAAAAAGACAGCAGCCGCACGTTTGCCTTTATCCCTATTCAGAAAGACGGAACCTTTGAACAGAAAGGCCTGTATTATTATGACACGGCAAAAATATACTACAGCTTTAATGGCAATGATAAACTGGTTGATGTTACACAGGTACAATTTGAAAATGGATTATTAAGATTTGTACCCAAAAAAATTCAGTTCGGCGAAAGTTATCATTCATTGGGATGGAGCGATAGCCTTGCGCGTGTAAAAATGAATTTCTTTCTTACAGAACAGGAAGCATTGAAAAAAAGAATGGCCTCCACCACTTTACAGGAAGTGATCGTAAAAACAAGGGCGAAAAGCCCGGAACAGATCTTAGATGAAAAATACGCTTCGGGAATGTTCACAGGCGGCGATGGAATTGCTTTTGATGTGATGAATGACCCTTCGATAGCCGGTGTACAAAGCATTCTTGCCTACCTCCAGGGAAAAGTGGCTGGCCTCACGATCACCGGTTCCGGCCAACAGATGACGCTGAGCTGGCGCGGTGCAACACCCGATCTTTTTGTAAACGAATCGCCGTCTTCCATTGATCAGGTACAATCCATTTCGGTTACTGATATCGCTATGGTAAAGGTTCTTCGCCCGCCGTTCTTTGGATCTATCGGCGGTGGCAGCGGTGGCGCTATTGCGATCTATCTGAAAAAAGGCAATGAAGGAAGAAAAGCCGACCCTAATGCGAGAAGCCTTGAATACACAGTGCTGGGCGGCTATTCCAGGTTCAAAGAATTTTACAACCCAAGCTATGATAAACCCAATGAAACGGTTGATATCGATATCCGCACAACTTTATACTGGAACCCTTATGTGATCACTACCAAGAAAAGCCCGCGTACGCGCATCCAGTTTTATAACAATGATATCAGTAAAAAATTACAGCTTGTTTTAGAAGGCGTGAATGGAGATGGAAAGATGGTAAGGATTGTAAAACTGCTGGAATAAAAATATGTGTATAATGTTCCGGCAACAGAATTACTATTGGGCTCTGTTGTGTCACTCACTTTTACGTTCGGTTCACTATCCAGCATTTATTTCGCTACTGATTCACAGATTTTCACTGAATAACTGTGCCAATCTGTGAATCAGTGGCGAACAATTTTTGCTGTGCTAATCTGCATTAATCTGAGATTTTAAATGATGCCCATCTTCTGCATCAAATAAGTAGCGTTCCTGCTTTGTGCAACACCGGTCCGCATTTTAAAATCAAACGTTAATCCACGTTCTGATAATTCACTCTCAAAACAAAAATTCTGAATAGCAGTTGGATGGCTATCGGCCAGAATGCCAAGTTCCGTATCATGTGTAGCGATCAGGGCGAGGCATGGATAGTGCAATAATTTTTTTATCAGCAATGCAGTTCCATCATGTTTATCTGTTGAATTGGTACCACGCATCACTTCATCCAGCAAAACCAAAGCAGGCACAGGTTCTGCTAATGATGCAATGATCTCCTGCAGGCATTTCAATTCTGCATAGAAATAAGAAGTGCTTTCTTCCAGCGAATCAATATGATGAAAAGAAGTTAACAAACGCATGGGCCTGAACACAAATGTTCCGGCAAATACCGGCGCACCGGTTTGCGCCAATATCAAATTCAAACCAAGCGTTCTTAAAAAGGTACTCTTGCCCGACATATTGGAACCGGTGATCAAATGCAGTGTACCATTCTCTCCTATCGAAATATCATTGGTAACTGCTGTACCTTCTTTCATTAAAGGGTGTCCCATTGCTGACGCTTTGACCAACAGTTGATCATGCACACATTCCGGGAAAATAAAACCTGTATGATTATATTGAAATGTTGCCAGTGAATTCAACAGTTCCATTTCACCCATGGCTGCAAACCAGTTCTTTATTTGTGATTGGTATTGATTACTCCATCGCATATAAGAACGTGCGCAAAGCAATTCGTGTAAGAACAAACCATTTAATATGAATGAAAGAAGGCTCATGCGAAGATCATACAAGCCAACAAGCTTTGATAAACGTTTAAATGCGCCTGCGGCATCAGCTACTTCTTTTTGTTTTGATGATACGTATGGATGCTGAAACGATTCTGAACAGATCAGCCGGAAACATTGCGCATATTGATTAAAAAGGTAACTGCGTTTGGAAATATGGTTATACAAATGTGATGTTTGACGGAAAATAAATGACATCAGCAATAATCCAAACAAACCAAATGCGATCATCCATTGATAGTTTCCGCTGATCAATGCATACACGATAAGC
>Ga0206895_1125_pt1 | contig 20727 bp, 21 predicted proteins | sample Alteio_BWOrgHeat_51_FD_152967 | JGI IMG/M metagenome (GOLD analysis project Ga0206895, IMG submission 152967) | Enriched cells from forest soil in Barre Woods Harvard Forest LTER site, Petersham, Massachusetts, United States -... | ecosystem: Environmental > Terrestrial > Soil > Temperate forest >...
TGCGCGGTAAGGATTCTGCTTCGAGGCTTTTTGATAGCTTTGGATATAGATTTCAGGGGCCATTTTCAGCAGTTCTTGCAACCATCCGCTGGAAAAGAGCGCGAGAAACGTTTCATCTTGCTCTCCAAGCATGGATGCTCTTTGTTCGTAATATTTGAGGGCTTTGGCAAATTCTTGTTCGGCTACGCAAGTCTGAGCAAGATAGAAGACATAACGACTATTGTTGGGTTCAGTTTTTAATGCATCTTCAAGGATTTTAATATCTTTTTGTCTTTTTTGAGGATCTTGGCATCTATTGCCGTCCTGCACTCTCTCTATGATCAGCGAAGTTAGTTTTTGTTTCGTTTTCTTCTTTGAAGAGATGAGGTATTCATGAATAACGTCTGTCCAGCGCCATGTTGAATTGTTGCGGATGAAATTAGGGCGATAAAATGCTGTGCCATCTGTGTTTTGCGCTTCAAGAAGATAGCAATCCTTATCCCATTCGCTTTTATTAAGAGGTTCGATTTCTACAATTTTTTCGTCTGCATCTATGATCAAGAGATAATCATCTTTGCCTTGGGCTAATATAAGCGCTTCATTACGGTTATGAGCAAAATTCACCCAGGGGCGCTCAAACAACTCGCCGGGGATGTCCTTCATGAAATTTCGGATAAGTTCTTGCGTTCCATCGGTTGATCCTGTATCGACGATCACCCAATAATCGATAAATGTTTTGACTGAGGCAAGACATCTGAGGATAACTTGATGCTCATCTTTAACGATCATATTCAAACAAACTGTTTTCATAATTTAAGAAAAATATAATTGTTCAAAAAAATTGGGATTGAGTGCGAAACCCAATCCCAGGTAACAACAGACCCCGGTCGAAGATCGGGGTGTATATTTAAGGAAGAGTTTTTAAACACTCAATGTTAATCGATGCGATAGTGATTGGGAACACCGATCCGTTAATATTTGGATTGAGAAGCGCTGTAGATATACTAGTATTTCTCAATCTCAGCAAAGCTCCGGCCTGAATTTCAACAATTACTTCGCCAGAGGAATGACTTGCGTCATCGCCGGGCGCTTGGGTAAAGCCGGAAAAAATACTTCCTTGAACAAGAACGCCGTTGATCCAAAGGCCAAAGCTCCAAGAAGGTACAGGATCTGGAATGGGAGGCTGAATCCTAGCTTGCAGAACCCATGTAAGCTGATAAATACCATGGTCTAAGATCCTAATGTCTCCCGAAATGTTTGCGAGGGAGAGATCGAAATCGCCGACAGAAACTTCATTTTGTTTATCGAAAGTAACTGTATCGGTCGAAGAACTATAAGGGCCAATTGCCTGAGGCAGGCTTGCAAAGATGCTGCAGTATTTTGGAGTGCAGCAGTCCATATCCTGCGTGCAATCGCAAGCTAATCCTTGAATCCCTTGAATCCCCTGAATCCCTTGAGGACCTGTAAGACCCATTGGACCTTGAGGTCCTACTGATCCATCATGTCCGTCCGATCCTGCGGATCCTTGAGATCCCGTTGGTCCCACTGAACCTTGCGAGCCTTGAGCCCCAGCAACACCTTGCGGACCTACTGGACCTTGAACTCCTGCTGAGCCTTGAGTGCCTGCAGCACCTATTGGACCGATCGGACCCATTAGACCCATTAAACCTTGAGCTCCTGTGGCTCCGTCTGTTCCATTGGTTCCATTGGTTCCATCTGATCCATTTACCCCCGCTGGGCCTTGAGGACCTGTTGAACCGATCGGACCCATCGGACCTGCTAGACCTACTGGACCTTGAGCTCCCGTAGCTCCATCTGACCCATTTGTTCCATCGGTTCCATTTGTTCCGGCTGGACCTTGAGATCCCATTGGGCCTTGAGACCCCTGAGCTCCTGTAGCCCCGTCTGTTCCGTCCGCTCCTACTGGGCCTTGAGGTCCCATAACGCCTTGAGGACCTTGAGATCCCATTGGGCCTTGAGAACCTTGAGATCCTGTAGCCCCGTCTGTCCCATCCGTTCCAGCTGGGCCTTGAGGCCCCATAACACCTTGAGAACCTTGAGGCCCTACAGTGCCATCTAGTCCACTTGTTCCAGCTGGGCCTTGAGCTCCTTGAATCCCGGCTACACCTTGGTTTCCATTATTTCCTGGAATACCTTGTACACCTTGTTGACCTTGTAGTCCTGATAAGCCTTGAGGGCCTTGTGGTCCTACGCAAGCGCATCCGCAATTATCATTTCCGTTACACATAATAGTTCTCTACTTTTACTTGTTAATAATGTTTATTAACTGCGAAGTTAATTATTTTTTTTATTTTAAAATCGCAGTAGCTCATTTCTGTTATTAATCTTATTCGAAAATAAAGCTAAAGGTTTTGATTGATTTGATTAGGTTTTCTATGCCGTTTCTATCAATGACCGATGGCTTGATTTAATCCTCTAAGGGTACCCTTCGAGGATTGAGGAAGACTCGTTGTGAGCTACTAATTTGTATAGTTTAATGTCATGTATTTATTCAATGTATACGGTTATTAAGTATGTATAATTTATCTTATCTAATTGCGTTTGTTAATTATATGTATATTTTATTATTACTGTGTTTGATATGTTATTTTTATTTTTTCTGTATTTTTTTAATTCCTCAGGGCTCTTTTATAATAAATCCATATTACCTTTTATAAAGAAATGTTCAGATTACGGTCTCATTTGATACTGTTCACAGCAGTCTTCTGTGGGATTTGAAATTTTTTACAAGACCTGAATCACTTGACAAAGATCTTGGAGGTCTTTTACTCTTGAGTGTTTTCAGATAGGGATTGGAAGATCCTAAGTTTTTAAACATTTAACAAAGGAGCAGCGCCTTTTAGCTTTGAAGGGTTCTTTCAGGGGCTAAATTTTTCGCGCTGTAATTAGAATGAAAAAATTTTGTTTGCTTCTTGGCTTTGCTTATTCGGTTCACGCTTTGGAAGAGCATGAGTTAGTTTGGGATGTTGATATCCCCCCGATGACTGAATTGCATGCCGCTCTTCAAAATGCGATAGCGGCGCAGGATTGGTGGGCTGTGATCGATTATGCGGACACAATCGCTTATCATTATCCCGATAGTCCATTTGGGCAAGAAGCGGCTTACCAATGCGGAGAGACCTATTTTAAAATGGGGCAGTATGAGTTGGCCAACCAATGTTTTAGCGTGTATTTGAATCAATCTGGCAGTCCCAAATACTTTGAAGAGGCGATCGAATATAAGTTTACCATGGCGGAACTTTTTAGGAATGGAGTGAAACTGCGCCTTTTTGAATCTCATAAACTTCCTAGATGGGCTCCTTCCGAAGAGATGGCGATTACTTTGTACGATGAAGTGATTACCACACTTCCTCATCATGAAGTTGCGGCCAAATCTTTACTCGGTAAGGGTAAGATTCAAATGATTTTAGAAGATTTTAAGGAGAGCGTAGAAACTTTTCAGTTATTGATCCGCCGTTTCCCAAAACATGAGTTTGCTGCAGAAGCTTATTTGGAAGTCAATCGAGCCTATATCCTGCAGTGCAAAATAGAGCATCTAGATCCGGATCTTTTAGATTTGGCTGAAATGAATTTGCGTAAATTTCAACTTGCTTTTCCTCGAGAGGCTCGTCTGGAAATGGCTCAGCAATTGCTAAACGGGATGCAAGATTTGTATGCGGTGAATCTTTTTGAGACGGGCTGTTATTATGAAAAAGTAAAAAAAATTCCTGCATCCGTCATTTATTATAATAAAGTGATAGCAAAATACCCTGCGACGGAAGCCGCTGGGCAGGCCCGAGGGAAGTTAGATCAAATGCAAATCGATGGTAGGCTGTAATTTTTTTTTCTATGCTCACAAATGGTTTATGAAAAAACTTTTTCTCATACAGGCTGCTACAGGTTTGGTTTTTTTATTGTTGACCGGCTGTGGATACCGATGGCAGCCCGATTATCCGCAAGCTTGTCGTCCTTCTATTACGATCCCTTTTATTTCTGGCGATGAAGATGGCTCCTTTACGAGCGAGATGGCGCGCGCGATTGCAGTTTCTGGGATTGCCGATGTTCATTTTAAAGATGGGGATTATCGTCTGGAAATAAAAATTCTTAAAACCGTTCGCGAAACGATCGGTTTTAGGAAAGACAAGCAGAAAGTGGATGGGCAGATCAAAAAAAATATGGTCGCCTGCGAAGCTCGCAAAATAATTTCCATTGAAGCTACCCTATTTCAAGGTAATTCAGAAGAAATCGCCTACGGCCCCTATTTACTTACGGGAGACGTTGATTTTGATTATGTCGATGGCGACTCTTATCAGGACCTTACCTTTGTTAATCCTCATGGCATTGCACAAGCTGTGCTTCCTTTTTCTTTAGGACAGTTGGAATCCTATGAATCGGCTCAAGAGGCAGCTGTGAGGCCTCTTTATTCTTCTCTTGCGCAAAAAGTTGTCGACGTGATTTCCTCAGAATGGTAGAACGACTAGTTCTAATTAATATTTTAGTTGCATTTGAACAAGCAAAAGACTTTTCACGCCCAAATAGACCTTCTTCACCGGATGCTTCATTGGATCCGTGAAACGCTCATGGACATTGGATTTGACGAATCGACGATCCGCAAGGTAGAGCTATCTTCCGAAGAAGCTCTTGTGAATATCATTTATCATGCTTACCGGGAACGAAAAGGAGATATTCAGATTCAGATGGCTGCGGCTAAGAATCAGGTTGAAATCATTTTAATTGACCAAGGCCCCCCTTTTAATCCATTAGAGCAGCAGATTTCTGCTGCATCCCAGCTTCCTGTAGAAGATCTAAAAGAAGGGGGATTAGGTATCCTTTTCATGAAGCAATACATGGATGAGATTCATTATGAAAGGAAAAACGGAAATAATATCCTCACCCTAATCAAAAAACTAAAAAAATCTTACTGATTTTTTTCCATTGATGTCAGAGTAGCTTCAGTCTCTAGCATATCAGCAAGAAAATGTTGCAGCACTTTTAGCACATAACGAGGCGTATTGTAGACGCCGGCTGTAGTAAATACAATCTCCAGATGCGCCTTATCTAAATGGTTTAGGGCGATAAGGACAAGGGTCATAGGCACCTCTTGATCCATTTTTGGAATGATCCAGACCACAAATTGTTCATTGAAAAGAGTGACTTTCTCTGCGGATTCAATGACATGAAAATACTGAGTTAGATCTTCAGAATTTGACGTATCGTCATTCATCATCTCCAGTAACCCTAGATTATGAAGGATTTGCAAGTCAATTTGCAACACTCCATCATGAGCCCAGTTCCCTAAATTGGCCATGAATTCTTTATAAGTTTCTTCAATTTGGATAGGATTAAGCATAGGATCCTCCGCTATCACACCGTTCCTTCATTCTATGGTTTATTTCAAAGTCTGTCAAGTTCTTGATTTGCTTTTGCTCCTTCTATATGATCCTTTTTGATGATTTGGAGTTCGCATGCGTTTGTCTTTCCTGCTTTTATGTTTTGTATTTTTTTTCTCTCTTTATGGGAAAGGATTACAGATTGATGTTTCTGCCCGCTCAGCTATTTTGATGAATGCCGATACAGGGCATGTTTTGTTTGAAAAAAATGCTTATGCGCCTTCTTATCCTGCTAGTACTACAAAAATAGCGACTGCTTTATTCGTTTTGGATGGGAAAAAAGCAGAGCTAGGGCAAAGCATTTTGGTGTCAGAGGATGCGCTTCGTATGAAATCTCCAGGGCCTGGCGAATATCCTCCCTATTGGCTCGATGTTGGAGGAACAATGATGGGAATTAAAAAAGGAGAGATTTTGCCTTTGGAATCGCTTTTGCATGGGATGATGATGATTTCTGGCAATGATGCGGCCAATGCGATTGCAGAATCCCTTTCAGGTTCTATTCCTGAATTTATGGAAGAAGTAAATGGGTATTTGAGAGATTTGGGTTGTCTGCAGACGCATTATCGCAATCCGCATGGTCTTCATGATTCGGAACATATGACGAGCGCGCATGATTTGGCTTTGATGTTAAAAAAAGGGCTGGGAATTCCGGCTTTTCGCGAACTTATCTCCAAAGTCTCTTATTTAAAGCCCAAAAGCAATAAAAGCCCCTCTTTTGAGATCATAACATCTAACCCTTTGATTAAACCGGGTTCTCATTACGATTCTAGGTTTATTGGAGGAAAAACAGGATATACTTCGAAAGCCATGGCTACTTTAGTCACGGCTGCGGAATCTTCGGGCCGTACCCTCATTGCAATTGTATTAGGATGCTCTAAAACATCTCGGTATGAGGATGTGAAAAAGCTCTTTAATGCAGCTTTTCAAGAAATTCCGCTGGAGCGTTTGTTAATTCAGGCAGAGCAAGTTTTTACGCAAGGCATTGAAAATGCGGAAAAACCTTTTTTATCGGCTTCTCTTCAAAAGGATCTGATGATTCGTTATTTCCCTTCGGAAGAGTCCCAATGCCGGGCGTTTATTCATTGGAATCTATTAGAGCTGCCCATTCAAAAAGGACAGATGGTGGGAGAGGTCCGCGTGATAGACGCTTCGGGAAGGCTTCTTGCAGTCGAAGATTTGCTTGCTACAGAAGATTTACAAGGAACCGTTTCCTTTAGGATAAAAAAGTGGTTTTCGGAGTGGTTTTAGGGAACGGTCTCATAAAAAAATATTGAACAAAAACGGGGCTCCTCTTATCTTATCGAATCTTTCATTAGAAGATTCAGAAGGTATGGATGTCTTTTAGGATCTGTTTTTTAAATCACATAAATGAGGTTGTTATGCCAATGGATTTTTTGTTGGATGCTTGCGACGAGATAGGTTTTTCTTGGGACAGTTTAAACAGTTTGCAGAATGTTGCATCTGCTGATTGGATGGGCCGCGAAGTAAAAGTGCAAAAGGATTGTGATCCACAACGGACCTTTGATTCCTTACGGCCGCTGAGTCTTCTCCCTTTCACAAATAGTCCGATGGCTGGAAGAGTAAATGTAAATCCAAAACCATCTCAAGAAAGTCGTTTTTCGACTCTGCTTTGTCACGGAACGTACGGCCATCAATCGGCGGGCGGTGCGAGTGGGGAAATGGGATTCGTTGGAACTTGGGGTGGTAAAGAAGGAAGGCAATACGGTTTTTATGGAGAAGCTAAAGTACAGGATAAAAAAGGAAATAGCGCTCAAGCTAAAGTAACCCATAACAGTGATGGTACTGGGGATGCAAAAATTTCTGTAAAAATTAAAAAGGGGGATTAACGTTCCCGTTTAATTTATAAATAAAAGTGGAGATTTGTCTCCACTTTCTAAATGAGATGATGAGAGATGAAGCTAATAGCAAAGTGTTTATTTTTTGTATTTTTTTTATTTTGTTTATATGTTTCCTTTTTTGAAATTAAGTTTCGAAAAACATCTAATAAACAAGAAAGTGTTGGTTATTTTGAGGTGGTCCCGATCGAAAAATATTCTGTTATTGGGACTCCTTGTATATCTATTCAGTTAAATGAGAAAAATTTTTTAGCTGATCTTGATCTTGGTTTTAGTGGTGGAATTGGGGTTTCTTCTAATTTATTGGAACAGTTGAATGAAAAAAAAATAATTGATGATTCAGTGATGTATGGAATTAGCGGGAAGGAATTTCATGTCAGCAACTATTCTATTTCCAGTATTGGGATTGGGGGCCTGCATTTTACTCCTCCTATGATTCAAGATGGGAATGATGTAGATTTTTTTCAAAGCGCTTTAATTGTCCGTAAACCTAATTCTACTTCTAGAGCGGAAGATGCTCGGATTGGGTGGGGAGTTTTTGTTTCTGCAAATTTATTATTGGATTGTAAAAATTCGAAGATAGCGTTTTGTGATAGTATTGAGACTTTGCAGGAGCATGGATATTTTTGTGGGCCTTTTGTTAAAACGCCTCTTTTTTTAGATCGTGGGCTAGTAGAAATAGATGCTGTTACTTCGAGTGGAAACTTAAAATGTTTTCTGGATACAGGAGCTACATGGGATATCATCAATCGAGACGTAGAAAAAATTGATCCTGAATGTGTGGAATACTATCCTACCTTTGCAATAGGTGGAAAAAATTTTGGACCGATGCATTTACATCCCGTTCCTATCAAATTACCTATTCATATTGAAGCTGTATTAGGCATGGAGTTTTTTTCGCAACATATAGTGTTTTTGGATTTTAAAAACTTGGAAGCTTATATTTGCGAAGCATCTGAAAAGCCAGATGCTTGTTTGGATCTGGAGAAAAAGTGAAAAAAACTGTTTTCGATATCGAAGTGTATGATCAACAACCCGAAGATTTTTGTCCTCAGGTCGAAATCGCAGCTTGCTATTTGGAAATAGAGAACAAAATTTTGCTGCTTCAGTGCGGCGTTCATAAATCGGAACCTGGGAAATGGGGCGTTCCAGCAGGGAAAATCGAAGAAGGGGAAATGCCGCAGCAAGCTGCCATTCGTGAATTATTTGAAGAAACAGGGATTGAGGTGGAAGAGCCATCTCAAATTCACTATGTAACCAAACTCTATATGCGAAAGCCTACCTTTGATTATGTTTATCATTTATTTCAGGTTCAATTGACTGAAATACCGAGGATCTGTTTATCCGATGAACATCTAAATTATCATTGGGCCTCCGCAGAAGATTTGGAAGAACTCCCATTGATGGTCGGCGCCAAAGAAGGAATTCATTGTTATCAAAAAAATATAGATACTAAGTGAGAAGGTGAAATGGTTTCAAAAAAAGAATTTTATTTTGTAAGACATGGTCAGACTGACCTTAATCTGGGAGATGGCAAGAATAAACAGGATCATCCTAAAGAAACTCCTCTCAATAAAACAGGTAGGGAACAAGCATTCATGATTGAACCTATTGTTGCTTTGCTACCCATTCAAACCATTTGTGCAAGTCCCATGCAAAGAGCGCAAGAAACAAAAGAAATCATTGCAGCTCGCTTGCAAGCTCCGCATCATCAAATCCAAGATCTCGGAGAATGCACAGGTCAGGTGTGGAATAGTATGTCCAATTTAGGAATGTATTCCCTCATACCTATTGAAGGAGAAGTTCGATTGTTCATGGAGCGGGTCCGAGCAGGACTTAACCATGCGCTCTCTTTGCCAGGGCCTGCTTTAATTGTAGCTCATGGAGGAGTTCATTGGGCTATCTGTTGTTTAATGGATATTAAAAATCATGAGTGGGCCATTCACAATTGTGGCGTGGTGCATTTTTCGGTGAATGATCAAGAAAAATGGACCGCTTTAAAGTTAGCCTGATACAGAAAAAATGTGTCCTTAGGAAATAGAATTTTTTGTATTCGATAACCATTTATAAAGTGGGATGAGGTGGATTTTTTTTCCTTCTTTTAAAAGGGTGTCTTCCAAAGAGAGTGTTAAAATTTTTCCAGAGGGGAGTTGTAAATTCTGAAGACATTCTAATAGAGCGTTGATCTCGCGGTCGCGTGTTTTCTGATCTTCAAGATCGGAGTAGCATACCTGGATTGCGTCCATCGGCTTTCCTAATTCTGTGATCACGAAATCAACTTCTTGTACTTGTTTGTAATAGAACAACTGTTTGTTTTTGCGTCTTAATTCTAAATATACAGCATTTTCTGCCAAGCGGCCCCAATCTTCACGATCGGATTGTAGAGATACTGTACGTAATCCTGTATCAATCACGTAAATTTTTTTAGGATCGCGAGCCTGAACTTTCAGATTTGGATGATAACGACTCATTTCAAAAACAAGAAAAGCTTGAGTCAAATAATTGGTCAATGTGGAAGCGAGTTCAATAGAAATTCCAAAAGCTTTACGGAGAGAATTATAAGAGTGTAAGCAACCGAGACCGGTGAAATAGAAATTAACTATCTGGTTTAATGCTTGTTGGTTTTTTATGGTATGTCTTGCTACCACATCCCGCAATACAATATCACTAAGATATTGTTTTAATAAAATGACTCGATCATTTGCGTCGGATGTCAATACAATTTTCGGAAATCCCCCCCAGCGTAAATAGTTTTCTAGCTCACGTAGCCAAACTCCCTCAGAGGATGGATTCTTATTTAAAAATGTGATGTACTCAGAAAACGATAGAGGCCAGATTGTTTGCTCGATAACGCGTCCGGAAATTGCTGTCGCGATCTCGGAGCTCAGCAAATGGGAAGAAGATCCAGTTACTATGACCTGATAATGTCCTAGATCAATGGCTTTTCTTACCCATCGTTCCCATCCTTGAATATTTTGGATTTCATCCAGAATTACTAAAGCAGGCATTTTTCCTGTTTCTTCCTCGTAAATCGAGAGAAGTTGATTGAGCACTTCGACGGTGGCTCCTGGGAAAAAAATCGGATCCTCAAAATTAAAAAAAAACGTTTCTTCTAATCGTCCGAGTGCCAGTTGAACGGTCATCGAAGATTTTCCGGAGCGCCTCACGCCAGTGAGAGCCAAACAAAGATCTTTTTGTTGATTGAGATGAGAATTTCTGGGGACAATCAAATGGCTGTTTTTATGCAGCCACTGTTGCCAGTCCCGTAAAGCTTTTTTAAGTTCGCCTCGTGTTGCCATACCTTAATTTTAATCGATCAATCGATTAAAAATCACCTAAATTAATCGATCAATCGATCGATTAATGTATCTACTTGGTTTGGAGGTGATTAGGTGTCGGTTATTTTAGAAACCGACTCTTAAAATACGATAGATGCATGTTCCTATTTATGATAAACTTTTGTTGTGAAGACTCGCTACTTCTTCAGGAGTAGCTAAAGTGTAGGAAGTGAACCAACGCTCGCCATCTTTTTCAAAAATCCACGATGCACGACCTTTTTGGATTAGTTTAGTTAAAAAGGTGTAAAAAGTTTCCTGGATAAATCCATTTATTACTAAATCTTTTTCAGGAAGAGGATAGGGCTTGAGTCCTGGAAGATCACGCGTTGTCCAGTTAATTCCTTGTACTTGATCAGACAGGATAAAATCTGTAGGAAGATATTTTTCATAAAAAATGAGCCCGCGAAATGTTTTATCCGGTGTTTTTGCAATAATTGTAAAAAAATCTCGTCCGCCATCTTCATTCAAAGCGACTCCCGATACGATCGGTGCCTGGATATTTTCGATAGATAAATCTTCAATGTCTGCATGGTAATTTAGTAAAGAAAGCACAGGATAGACAGAGGGTGCTAATAGTGTGTCTAAAAAATCTTTATTTGAAAAAATTGTGGGTTCTTTGAGTTCTTTTTGAAGAAGTTTTAATTCCTCTAAGTTTTGTTGTTTTGATACTCGGTGTTCTTGTAGTACGTCTATGGATTTTTGCATTTCTTTTTGTTTTTCAACTTCTATTTTAAATGCGGGAAATAAACAGCAAAAAATCCGCGCAATGGTACTCAATAAGCAGTTATTTACATTGAGCTGAACTACTATCCATCCAAGCCAGGTTTTTTGAGTTGCGATGAGATTTTGTTTTGTTAGTGGAATCTGCTGTTTAGCTGCGGAAATATTTTTCTTGTTGATGCGTAATGCATCAAATGTATTTTCTATTTTTTGTCGCAATGTGTCCGGTTGCTCTGCACGAATATTTATATAATCTTGCAAAATACAAACAGCTTGTTTTGGAAATTCTTTTGTAGAGATGCTCATCGTTACCTAGCTATTCTGTTTAAAAAATGTATTTAGAATGTGTGAGTGGTTTTGGCTAATTTGACGGTAAAATGTATCTGATTTACATGTTAAATGTAAAACATTTTGAGTGGATTTTTTATGAGAGATATAAAAACAGTTGGCGCCATTGTGCAAGAGTTAATGTCTCGGGGCGGGCTTGAGTAGAGGCATGGGTTTGCTGCAGTGCTTTTCTGATTTCTTCTTGAGAAAACATTTGCTTCAACGAAGAGGTAATCATTTTTCTACGTTGTTGAAAGGCTCTTCGAACCATTGTGAAAAATTCTTTGGGATCGCGCTCTGCTTTAAAGACAAGTGTCAATACAGTGGAATCAACCGATGGACTAGGATGAAAACAGCTTCGCGAAACAAAAAAAGAATCTTTGATGTCTGCATGTGATTGCGTAAAAATCGTGATCGATCCGCATTGCCTGCTTCCAGGTTTTGCAATCAGCCTTTCAGCGAGTTCCTTTTGCACCATGAAGGTAAAAGAATAAAAAGAATTTTCACAAATTTTTTCTAAAATTGGAGTCGTAATGCTGTAGGGGAGATTGCCTAGAACTTTATAATTTGTGTAAGGCGTTAAATCAAAATCCAAAAAATCACCTTCAAGTACAGTGAGCCGGCCATTTTGTAGTCGTTCGAGCTTTTCTGCAAATAAAGTATCTTTTTCAATAGCTGTGACATGGGCTCCAGCTTCTAATAAAGCAGTCGTCAAAGCTCCAGGCCCTGGCCCGATTTCCAGCACGAGGTCGCCTGGTCGGATGGCTGCTGACTCTACGATTTTATGAACAATATTGGGATCGATTAAAAAATTTTGAGAAAGGCTTTTTTTAGGACGGGCTCCGATGCTTTCCAAAAAAGGGATTAGATGGGAAAGCTGGGCGACTGTCATTGGATTGAAAATGGATTTAAAGTGTCTGGCACGGATTCTTTTAAATGATTCGCATCATACCCGTAATGTTTACGAAGTTTGCCGAGATAGCGATCTCCTTCCGAAGCTACTGCTTTTTGAAGTAAATCTTGTTTGAGTTTTTGAGCCATTTGCTCGAAGGAAAGAGCTGGATGATCTTCTTTTTGACTAAGATAAAAAATCCTGGCAATTGTTTTTTTCTCTATTCGGCTTGTTTGAATATTTGGTTCGCCATATTCTCCGGGCGCTAAAGCTGCAAGAGCGGCTCGGTGAGCAGTCGATAATTCCAAATCTTTTGTCGTATATTCAGGGGAAACTTGAATTGTGCAGTTCGCATTGGCTATTTCAATTTCTTTTAACTGAAGGCCAATTGACTCTGGACTTTGTTTGTTTTCCACAAGAAATTGATGAACTTCTTCAGCGATTGGTTTGATCATTTGAAGATTTTCATGACGGATCGAAATGACCCGATAGGTCCATTCTTGGTACGAAGGGTTTTCCTTTAAATAAAAATGGTAGGCTTGGCGTAAATCTTGCGGGGTAACATTTTGAAGAGCTTTGGAATTGATGTAATACCAGGCCATTCTTTGAACAATCATTTCATTTTTTACCATTTTCCACGCTTCATCATAAGAAACACCCACTTTATCGAGCGTGGACATGACATTGGGACCAAAACGATTTTCCATCTCTTCTCGCACTTCGCCTTCAGTCACTTTTATTTCTTTGTCTTCTGCATCTGCTAAAATTAGCTCGTTGTCGACCATTTCTAGAAACGCACGGCGCCAACTGCCTTGATAAAATTGAAAACGGGCGGCGGTAGACTCAGCTAGATGGGGATAAGATTGGTGGAACGCAAGGTCTAGTTTTTTTTTGACATCCATGATGGAAATCGCGCTTCCATTAACCTGGGTTAAAATAGAATTTTGAACGCCAATTTTCTGATTCCCCTCGAAGGATGGCGCGGGCATTGGATTTGCAAACAGATGCGATGCGAGAAGAAGCGTAACAAAACTTGTCTTTTTCATTTTTCCCTGGACTTTCTTTTTGGTTCCTAGGTGAGCATATCAAAACACTGATTTTTGCGAACCTAGCTATTCATTTTTTTGAATACTACAGCAAAAAATCCGTCCATTCCCCCTTCTGACGGAAGGATAGAAAGAGGCTCTCCTTCAGGAATTAATCCGTGATGAAAACGAAAAAATTCTGCCTGATCTTGGTTTTCTTCCGGTAAAATGCTACAGGTGGCGTATACGATCCGGCCCTCAGGACGGACATATGTAAGAGCGTGTGCAAAAATTTGTCTTTGTTCTTCCCGGAGACGCTCGAGGAGAGGCTGATCGATTTTCCATTTCATTTCAGGATTGCGACGCAGCGTACCCGTTCCGCTACAGGGAACGTCTGCTAAAACCCAATCCATTTTCCCTTTTAATTGAGGAAGTTTTTTGTGGTCGGGAGAAAGAAATTGTGCATTTTGTATGCCTGCTCGTTTGAGCCGCTGTTTTGCTTGAATCAGCGCTTCCGGACGAATATCGTGGAGATAAATTTGGCCTTTGCCTTGCATGGAGGGTGCAAAGGCAAGCGATTTACCGCCGGAGCCACTGCAATAATCCAAAACATGGTGTCCGCTCTCAGCTGCCACAAGAGCCGCTACCAGTTGGCTTCCTTCATCTTGCATCTCAAAAAAACCTTCACGAAATTCAGGAAGAGCAAAAAGGGCTTCTCGCTTGGAAAAAAGAAGGCCGCATGGAGTATTTTTTGAAGCGGCCACTTGAAATTTTTCTTTCCATTTTTCCAGGAGATCGCTGCGGCTAATTTTTAATGTATTGGCCCGCACTGCAATGGGGGCCGGTGTAAGAGCAATGCGGCAAAGCTCTCTTGCCTTTTCGAGGCCATAGGCAAGGAGAAGTTTTTCGAAAAGAAAAGAAGTTGTGCCCAGGCGTAGCGCTTCGGGAATTGAGGCATCATCGGCTAATTTCTGCCAATTAATTTGTTGAAATATTTCCAAGCGTTTCGGGATAGAGGTCCCTTCCGGGCAAAGATAGTCTAATAGGGATTTCCATCGAGTCATTCCAAAGAGGGTTTCTCCTATTTGGCGACGATCGTGGGCGCCAATGCTTTTGTGCTGGCGGAGGTATTCGCTCAATGCAAGATCGAGCGGCTTGCCTCCCTGTACGTTGTAACGCGCTAAGAAGGTAGAAATATGGTGGTCGCAAAATGTAAGTCTCATAGTGCCGATGAGTTTAATGGAATGAGATGTTCGAATCTAGTAAAATATCATCTTATTTGCGATTCTGAAAAAAAAAGGTGTTGATTTATGAAAATGATCCGAGTTTGTTCGGTTGTTTTAGTTAGATTTATTTTAAGCTCTGTTTTTTTGGCGTCCGCTATGACTAAAATGTTTCATTGGCAAGAAACAGAGCATCAATTGCTTGCCATTTTGAGCGATTGGCAAAATTATATGAGTTTTTACGACCCTATTGCTAATTTTTTTGGATCTCTGACTCCCTGGACATCTTTGCTAGTTCTATTTGGCACGCTGCTTGAATTGGGTGGAGGGCTGTTAGTTTTGCTGGGGATTCATGAAAAATTTGGGGCTGGACTTTTGTTGTTTTTTTTAGTCCCAACGACTATTTTAGTTCATCAGTTTTGGTTTATGGATGGGGGGGCCAGAGAGCTGCAAACGGTCATGTTTTTAAAAAATTTGGCGATCATGGGTGGTTTAATTATGGTATTACTGCATGGCGCGCAAGCAAGTTCTCAAGAGAGCGGCCGCTCTTCTCTTCAGTTCTAATTATTTTTAGATCTTGGGGCTAATTTTTTTATGAGTTGTTTATGTTTGGATTAAGCCTTGGCTTAAGTTTTTTGTTGGTGGCGTTTGGACAGCCTGCACGGGTTGCGGCATTTGGCGTTTTGGCTGGATGGATAGGGCTGGCCTTGTTTTGGAAGTCTATGCTGCATCTTAGTTCGGCGCGGAATCGGTTTTGGCTGGCCTCTTTTTGGTTTGCAGGGGTGCAGATGGTTCAATTGTCTTGGATGGCGACCACGCAATATATGGGGCCTTTGATTTTAGCTGTTTATGTTTGCGTGATTTTGGCTCTCGGATTGCAGTTTGGCGTTTTGTCTATGTATTTGAGTCTTAAGACGAACATCGGCCAGCGTCCTATTTTATCGATTAACTTCCTTGGGATGCTTGCTATGGCTGGCACTTGGGTTTTATTTGAATGGGTACGGTTATTCACTTGCACCGGCTTTACTTGGAATCCCGTTGGATTATTTCTTTCCTGCTCCACATATTCTCTGCAAGCGGCTTCTTTATTCGGCATTTACGGTCTTTCATTTTGGGTGGTTTTGGTCAATGTGGCCGCGCTGCGAGTTTTGCTAGCCCCTTTTTCTAAGAAACATTGTGCTGTTTTCTGTGTCTTGGCCGCGTTGCCTTATAGTTTTGGCTTTGTGTACATGCACGTCTTAGATACTAAAGAAAACCCCTCTTTACAGGCCATTCTTGTTCAGACGGCCCTTATGCCGGAACAAAAGCAGTATGACCGAAGCCAGCCTATTGCCTTTATCCCCGTCATGGAACAATGGGACCGGATTTTGGAAATTGTTAGGAAAAATGATCGTAAAACCCCCGATTTAATCGTATTGCCTGAATCCGCTTTGCCTTATGGCGCTTACAAATACGGATACGATCTTCAACTTGTAAAAGAAATTTGGATTAAACATTTTGGAGTTGAGGCTTTGTCTGACTTGCCTCTTTTAAGGCGGCCCTTTGCTTTTTTAGAGAACAAGCGCTGGAAAGTAACCAATGCTTACTGGGCTCAAGCGCTTTCCAACCATTATAAGGCGGACTTGATTGTGGGTCTCGATGATGAGCAGTACAATGCCGCTTTTTTGTTCTGTTCAAAGGAGAAAATCCCGCAGCGCTATGAAAAAAGAATTTTAGTGCCAGTGGGAGAATACATTCCTTTTCAAAAAATCCGCTTCATCGGCCGGTTCATTGCCAGTCAATTTGGCATCAGTCAGTCTTTTTTCCCCGGAAGCGGAGCGAAAATATTGTTGGGAAAACTTCCTTTTGCGGTGTCCATTTGTTATGAAGAGACGTTTAGTGCGTTAATCCGCGAGGCTCGTTTGCAAGGAGCCCAATGCTTTGTCAATATCACAAATGATGCTTGGTATCCCTCTTCGAAGCTGGCTCAACAGCATTTTGATCATGGAATGATTCGTTCTGTGGAAAACGGAGTCTCGGTGATCCGAGCTAGCAATACAGGGGTTACTGGAGGAGTGGATCGTTTTGGAAGAGTCATTGCATTATTAGAGCCTCATGAACAAGTGGCCGCAGGACTGGCGATTACAATTCCTGTCAGTTTTCATGATACCCTTTACACTTTGTGGGGAGATGCAGCTATTCTTGTTTTAAGTTTATTTTTTATTTTAATTTTTTGTGCAATGCGCCTTTTTGTGAATAAAAAGTTGCTCTAAATCTGTCTGCTCGGCTACCTTTTTCTGTTAGAGCCTATTTAAAAACTAAGGTTCTGTCGATTTTCTGGTTTTTTTGAGCCGCTTTTCGATTAAAATTTCAGAGGTCATATCGACACAAGTATATGACCCCTGAAATTTCAATCGAAAAGCGGCCAAAATAATCCAGCAAATCGACGAACCCTTAGTTTTTAAATAGGCTCTTAGTGAGTTTACCTATTTTTTGGGATCGATGAATTTATTGATGTTTTTTTACCTAGCAGAGGTGAATTTTGCAGGAACCTGAAATTTTTGAAAAAACTTTTCAAAAGGCAGTTTCTGTTTCTGGAGTTGGCCTTTTTACTGGGGAAAAAGTTTCTTTAACATTTCTTCCGGCGGATACGGGATCGGGGATTGTATTTCAGAGAGTAGATTTGCCGGGCGCCCCAGAAATTCCAGCCGTTTTGTCTTCAGTAAGAGAGTGGCCTCGATGTACTAAGCTGGAGACGGAAGGGGCCAGTGTTCAGATGGTCGAGCATCTTTTGTCTGCCCTTTCTGCATATGGAATTGACAATCTTCGCATTGAAATGAAAGGGCCTGAAATTCCTGCAGGAGATGGAAGTGCGCTTTTGTTTGTCAGGGCCATTGAAGAAGCCGGAGTATTAACGCAGCTTGCAAAACGGCAATATATAAAAATTCAAGATCCAATTTATTGGTCTGAGGGCGATGTTCATCTGATCGGTCTTCCTGCGGATGCGTTTTGTATTAGTTATACCCTGCATTATCCTCAGTCTAAAATCATTGGTTCTCAATTTTACTCTTTTATTTGCAATGCTGAAAGGTATAAACAAGAAATAGCTCCTTGCCGGACCTTTTCTCTCTATGAAGAAATAGCCCCTTTTATCGAAAAGGGATTTTTAAAAGGAGGGGGATTAGAAAACGCCCTTGTTGTGAAAAACGACCTCATTTTAAATCCTGAAGGAGCTCGCTTCCCGAATGAAATGGTTCGGCATAAAGTGCTGGATTTGATTGGAGACTTGGCATTGACTGGATTTCCCATTTTGGGTCATATCATCGCTGTACGATCAGGTCATTCAAGTAATTTAGCCTTTGCCAGAAAGCTTGCGTCAGCAAGCCAAGCTCGAGAAGAGTATTTTGAAACTTTTGCTAATTCTTATGTTTTGGAGAATCGTTAATGGCAAAACCATCTGATCAATCATTTGTGTTTGGTGCAAAAGATATTGAAAAAATTTTGCCTCATCGCTACCCCTTTTTACTCCTGGATCGTATTATTTATATGAATTTGGAAGAAAACGAAATCATTGGATTGAAAAACGTGACGGTGAATGAACCGTTTTTTCAAGGTCATTTTCCTGGAGCCCCCATTATGCCTGGCGTGCTGCTCTTAGAGGCGCTTGCGCAAGCTGGCGGAGTTCTTGTGCACCAAAAAGGATACGATAAAAAAATTGCCCTTTTATTGAACGTGACTTCTGCAAAATTTCGGCGCCCTGCACTGCCTGGAGATGTACTGCATCTTCATGCCAAGGGGATTCATATAAGTGGCAATGGAGGAAGGTTTAGGGCAAAAGCTATGATTGGAGATCAGATAGCCGTAGAGGCGGAACTGAGTTTCGCATTAGTCAGTAAAGAACAACTTTGAATGGAATCGCATGTTTAAGTCTAATATCCATCCCCTTGCCTTTATAGAGCCTGGTGCAAAGATTGGCAACAACGTCACGATTGAGCCTTTTGCCGTTGTAAAAAGCACTGTAACGTTGGCAGATCATGTCGTGATTAAGTCGCATGCCTATATCGATGGGTTTACAAGCATCGGCGAAGGGACGATCATTTATCCTAGTGCTAGCATTGGAACAAAGACCCAGGATTTGAAATACCGTGGAGAAAAAACATTTGTCACCATAGGGAAAAATTGTGAAATCCGAGAATTTGTCACAATCAATTCTTCTTGCCAGGAAAATTCAACAGTTTGTATCGGAGATAACTGTTTGATTATGGCTTATTGCCACGTTGCTCATAACTGCGAGATTGGCAATCAAGTCATCATGTCCAATAGTGCTATGTTAGCCGGGCATGTTATCGTTGAAGACCATGCGATCATTGGCGGAATGACGCCTGTACATCAGTTTTCTCGTATTGGAAGCTATGCGATGGTGGGGGGGGGTTTTCCCGAGTGCCTCGCGACATCCCTCCCTACACTGTCGGAGGGGGGTTTCCTTATAAATTTGGCGGCGTTAACATCATTGGTCTAAAACGACACCGCTTCCCCTTAGAGGTAAGGGCTTCTTTAAGTAAAGCGTTTAAAATCACCTATCGGCTTGGTCTTCGTTTAGAAGATGCAATTCGGATGATTGAACAAGAAGTGGAGCCTCATAAGGAAGTACAGCATTGGATCGAATTTTGCCGCACTTCTAAACGAGGTCTAGTGGGGTTGCAAGGAATCACCAAACGTTCAGTAGATTGCGAAGATGATGATGAAGAATTTGTCGACGAATGAAGATTGTTTTTTTTGGCACCCCTCATTTTGCTGCAGAAGTCCTTCGTTATTTGCTTAAATCTCAGGTAATAATTAAGGCAGTGGTTACTCAGCCAGATCGTCCGAAAGGTCGATCTGGAATTTTATCTTCTTCAGAAGTAAAGCAAGTAGCCCTTGAAGCAGGGCTTCATGTATTACAGCCAGAAAAGGCTTCTAAAGAAGATTTTTTAAGGCAACTAGCTGAATGTAGCGCAGATCTTTATGTTGTTGTCGCATTCGGGCAGATTTTGCCCCAAAAATTGCTCGATCTTCCTCCTTTTGGGTGTATTAATGTTCACGCAAGTTTGCTGCCACATTATCGAGGCGCGGCTCCTATACAGCGCTGTTTAATGGACGGGGTAGAAGAAACGGGCGTTTGCATTCAAAAAATGGTGCGCCAGCTAGACGCTGGAGATGTGATCGCAGCTAAGTCTATTCCAGTGTCTTCAGATGTGACATTTGGACAATTGCATGACAAACTGTGCGATTTATCAAAACCTATGCTATTAGATGTGATCCATTCTTTTAAGCAAGGAGCTCCTCCAGCTAAAGCTCAAGATGCAAATCAGGTTACTTGGGCGCCAAAAATTGAAATAGAGGAGTGTCAGCTTGATTGGAATTTTCCTGCTGAAAAAATTCATAATAAAGTGAGGGCTCTTTCTCCTCGTCCAGGCGCTTGGTGTTGGTTAGAGGGCGACAGCGGGAAAAAAAGATTAAAAATTTTACGCACCAAATTATCTGTAAAAAATGGCTCTCCTGGACAATGGAGCTTGTTTGAAAAATTAGTTTATTGTGGAGAGGGAGCTGTAGAATTACTTGAAGTTCAGCCTGAAGGAAAAAAAAAACATGCCAGCTGCCGAGTGGCTGCGGGGTTTAAAAAATCCTCCTCTATTTTCTGTGTAAAAAGGCCTTTTTCAAAAAGAGTCTTAAAAAATTATTCGCTTTACAAAAACATAGCCCCCTCCTATCATCTCTGTGATTCTTAAAAAGAGCTTCGCTCAAACTTAACAAATTAATAAAGGAAATGATTATGGGAGTAGGTACTACGCGATATTTTCTAGCGCCGAACGTGAATGCTTGGAATTTGGGTGGAACAGTTGCGGCGGACGACGTTGTCTCCGATTCCGGAGCTCGTTGGATTCGTCAAGCAGCTCCAAATGAAGGGAAGAAATCTGCAGGGCGTCAGTTGTCTGATAGCCTCAACAAAGTTTCTAGT
>Ga0206895_1122_pt2 | contig 20540 bp, 20 predicted proteins | sample Alteio_BWOrgHeat_51_FD_152967 | JGI IMG/M metagenome (GOLD analysis project Ga0206895, IMG submission 152967) | Enriched cells from forest soil in Barre Woods Harvard Forest LTER site, Petersham, Massachusetts, United States -... | ecosystem: Environmental > Terrestrial > Soil > Temperate forest >...
CACTATTCGAATATGGAATCGGAAAAGTATGCGCTCATGGTTTCAAATTTGTTAGTGGATCGGATGTCGGAATCCATCACGAGTTTTAAGAGTAAACTGGATTCTGAAAAAACCTACGAGATTCAAGGAATCGTGATCAGACCCCAGCTGATGCGCCCGGATAATGAACAGGCCTATTTGGGGTTTGAATTGCGTACCGATAACGGTCAAACCTACACCGTGAAGGATTATATTTATCCAACCATGCACATCAAACCAGGGCAGGAGATGCAGGCAGGTAGGAAGTATATTTATAAAGGACCAGTATTGCCGGATCCTAGCCATTATTCTAAAGGCATTTTGATTAAGAAGGCGCTTGCTGCACGTTAATCGTCAATGAGTTGACCGGCGGTGGTCGAATTCTCCCCGTTTTCTCAGCATTTCCCCTGAAAATACCGATAAATAGGGAAGATGACTGCGAAATTTTCGCTAATATTTTTATGGTTTTTATTGCTGCCTTTTTTTGTTGGGCAGCAACTCGTCGCGTACGCAGCATCGGGCGAACAAGCGCTCTTCATCGACAACCCGGCCTTGGCAGCAAAAATTCGACTGGATCTGATCGCGGGAGCAAAAAATGAGATTCTGGTGAGCACTCATATTTTCAAGGAAGATATGGTTGGATTGAAATTGCTTTCCGCACTTCAGGAGGCTGCTCAGCGGGGGGTGAAGGTACGCTTGATCGTGGATGCATACGGTGATGGTATCAGTAAGGCGATGAAGGCCGCACTGAGCACCAAAGAATTTGAGATTTATCGCTTTCGTCCTCTAGATTTTAAATGGCTATGGAATTTCAACAAACGGATGCATGACAAACTTTTTATTGTGGACGGAGACAAGATGGTATTGGGCGATCGCAATATCAAAGATGCCTATTATCGAGTTTCAAATAAATCATTTGTTTCCCATGAGGTTTACATCGAGGGTCAGTCGGCAAAAGACGCGACCGACTATTTTCACACATTTTTGAAAGACGAATCCCTAGATCAGTTTTTCCCGGTGAAGAAAGTGACTCCCGAAATGGCTGAAAAGGCGAAGTTGTTAAGGCAACAAGTAAATCGAAGCAAGATGGTGAATTATACTGGTAACAATGATTGGAGAAACCATCTCCGAACCGTAGAATCGGCCCAGTTTATTCATGATGATATTCGTCTTAAGGGTAAGGTGCCGGGCATCGAGGAAGATATCGTTCAGTTCATCGGACGACAGAAAAAAACTTTACTCATTCATAATCCCTATATTGATTTGACCCCAAAATTAAAAGAGGCGATCAAGGCCGCAGCGGCTCGAGGCGTAAAAATCACCATCGTCACGAATGCACCTCTGTCAAATGACGTAAAAATGATCGGTGCCTTATGGGAGAAGAACAGACCATTTTTTGGCGAGATCGGTGCAACAGTTTGGGAATTAATCGGCCCCGACTCCTTAGAAAAGCGGCCATTTCGTCGACTTAAGCTCAGATCCCTCAAAGATTTGGATCGCAGCGAGAGTGCTGTTCATAGCAAGGTGTTTGTCGGCGATGACGAAACGATTGTTTCCAGTGTTAATCTCGATTATCGATCGGAAAAACTGAATTTAGAAACGGGCGAACTCATTAAAAGCGAATCTTTTGCCAATGAAGTCAAATCGGTCATTAATCACGAGCTATCAGTATTACCTTATTTGAAGACAGTCAGTAGTATCGGAATCATCGACGCATTGCCGGGATCAGGGTGTGTCGTTCGCATGATGTCCAAATTATTCAGGAAGAGCCTCTAGCGACGATGGTGATGTTTTTTTCCCAAAATGAGACACGCTGATGAGGCGTGATTTAAGCAGATCTGCCGCAACCCAGATGTGCCCGTGGTTGCATTCGAGGCGCGGATCATATTTACTACAGCCGGAGCCGCGACTATTTCTGATGAGGTACTCACAAGAGTTTGTTTTGGCATTCATCCGTCTGGCGACGATACTCGATGTGTGTAGTCCGCCGATTTTTGCGTCGAGGTTGTAAAGAAAAGTAGGGAAGTATTCGATACCGGCGATATCTCCGGCCTCCAGGATTTGATCGATTTCTTCCATGCTCTTTTTATTTCGGTAATGATGGATGGGAAGCAGATCGCCGAAATCCTTAAAGCGTGATCCTTGGCAGGCCTTTTCAGATAAATTAAAAAATAGATCGTGGATATCGCTTTCTTTCAGCGCTTTGAAATAACTAGCCTGATCCACGTTGGGAAAAGAGTAATACGAACTCATCGGAACCAGTTCCTGGAGTCCCTCGTTTTGATCGGAAGAAATTCGGGTTAAAAAATCAGACGGAAAATTCTTCTCCGCGCAAACTCCCCTCGACATGGAGGTCTTGAGAGCAATTTGCATAAAGCCGGTAGTGTGTTCAGTGTTGAGTAGTTCAGGGCGGAACATCTTGAAATAAACTTCGTAAATTTTTCTTTGTTCTTCGGCAAGGGGGGTGTGGTTGTAGGTGATGGCGATATCGGCAGCCGATAAGCGCGGAAGATGATAGTGATGGGCGATCATGTCGGAGATCGTGTAGGCGTAGCACCAAGAAACATCTTTTTGATCGCGAGGTTCGCCCAGAGTTTCGTTTCGAAGATCGATCGCGGTACAATCGGCATATGCCGACCTTGCGATGGTCATCATGATCGTCAGGAGTGCCAGGTTTCTCATCATCGGATTTAAGCTTTCTTTAGAAAACAGGTTTTGAGGACCAGAGTACTACCGTTCACATTGCACTCGATATTGTCGGGATCGCCGATGAGGTGGATTTTTTTGATGAGGGTGCCTCGCTTCAGGTCGCTTGAACCACCTTTAACGTTCAGGTCTTTAATCACCGTTACGGCATCGCCTTCACTTAAAGAGGCACCGTTGGAATCTTTGACCACGACGGAGTCACTATGATCGGCACTGTTCAATAGTCCCAAGATTTTGCCCATCCAGTCCCGCGCTTCTTCTGCATCTCCAAACCAGCGATTTGCTTCCATGCCCAACACCTCAACTAAGGCATCTGAGTTCAAGAGTTCTTTCGCCTGAAGGATCACCTGGCTTTGTTTTTCAGCCGTTGAAGATGAAATAAAGGATTGAGCGGTTTGTAGGTCATTTTCTGGATCTGCGCTCGAAAAGTAGGTGGTAAAAAATGATTGCAGTTCCGGTGATTTTCTTAAAGCCATGATGGAGGGACCATATCCCATCGAATGCTGCTAATCAATAGTGGTGTGGAACACTCGACCATATTCGTGGGTCATTGACATCATGAATCAGGAGGAGTATGGTCCGCTCGATCCTAAAGTTTATTAAATGAGATATGGAGAGAGAAATGAAAAATAAAATTAGCTTTTTAGTGACCTTGTTGATGGGTGTTGGTTTGACCTCGTTTGCACATGCATACACGGAAGCATGTTTCACCGATTCAAACGGAAATTTCTATCGTGGTGAAATCGTAGAAACTTATTATAACGGTGGCATCGATTACGCCGATATTCATTGGCTTTATATCAACGGTGCTCCCGACTATCAAAATAGAGCGACTGCTCTTCCATTCGGAGAGTTCTACGCTTGTAACTCTTTAGGCCGTGCAACCATCGTTGCGATTGAATGGTTCGCATTTGCTCGTCCGGTAGGAATTCCTATTTATGTTCGTTATGAGCCACACTATTATTATAATGGTGTTGTTTATCATGAGTACTTCCCTGAGCACAGAATCTATCGTCCAGTTGGATACCATGTGACGATCAATCACACGACGGTGATTCGTCCGGCGCATCCTCCAGTTCGTCCGGTTCATCCAGGGACCGTCCACGGTCGTCCTGCTCCACGCGGCGGCGGACATCATCATTAAGTGGTGATTTGAATTTATAAAGAGAAGGCACTGATCGAGAGGTCAGTGCTTTTTTTTGATTAAAATCCGGCGTCGGTAAAGGTCCAGCCTTTTGCCGTGAGCGCCGCATGGGCAGCATTTCCGCCCCCTCCGTAATGAGAGCCAAGTCCACCGTCAAAGGCGACGCCGTTGAGTGGAGAAGTGGCGTTAAGGCGGATCAGTATGGCGTCATAGGTTGCGGTCGGAAGCGAGACTCCATGAAACATCAATGGAAGGGTGAGCACATTTGCAAAGTTCCAACTTGTTACGTTGGGTGCGGCGCTCGTGGCACCGTAAAACATGTAAGACATATCTGTTACCGCAGAAGTATTCCAGCCCGACGTGATCGGATTTGCACTCGTTGCACTGGAGAACATGAAAGACATATTTTTAACGGCTGAAGTATTCCACCCTGAGGTATTGGGAGCTGCATTGGTCGCGTTGTAAAATAGGTAGGACATATCAGTTACTGAGGAAGTATCCCAGCCAGCGGTATTCGGATTCGCACTGCTTGCCTGATAAAACATATTAGCCATATTTTTTACTGCCGAGGTATTCCAGATATTTCCAATAGTGGTGGTCACCGGAGTTGCCGCAGCTGCATTGGTAAACATGGAAGACATATCGGTAACCTTAGCGGTGTTAAAACCCGAAACATCGGGGTTGCCGGCGATTCCGTAGAACATTGCACCCATATCGGTAACCTGTGATGTGTTCCAGATATTCCCACTGGTAGTCGTAAGCGGGGTCGCACTGCTTGCACCGATGAACATGGAATTCATCGTGGTCACCTTTGCGGTATTCCACAAATGGGTGTCGGGATTGGCGGCCGATGCATAAGCAAACATTTGAGACATGTCGGTGACGTTCGAGGTATTCCAGTTGGTCGTGCCATTTCCCGCCAGCGTCACGGCGTAGTCTCGGTAAAACATATAGTTCATCAGCGTGACCTTGGAGGTGTCCCAAAGGTGAGTGTCGGGGTTCGCATTATTTGCGTTCGTGAACATCGCGGACATATTCGTCACGTTCGAAGTATTCCAATTCGTCGTGTTGTTTCCGCCGAGGATGGCACTCGTCGCTCCGTCAAACATCGCGGACATATCCGTTACCGACGAGGTATCCCAAAGATGAGTATCGGGGTTCGCGGCTGAAGCGGCGACGAACATGCTCGACATATCCGTAACCGCAGAAACATTCCAGTTCGTCGTATTCGGATTTGAGGTGGCGTTGTAAGCGAACATATTACTCATGCTTGTGACGGAGTGGGTGTCCCATGCATGCGTGTCGGGATTGGCACCAATTGCTCCGTAGAACATGACAGCCATGTTGGTGACCGCAGAAACGTTCCAAAGATGAGTGTCGGGATTGGCGGCGTATGCATTTTGAAACATGTAACCCATGTTGGTTACGTGCGAAACATCCCAATTCGTGGTTACTGGATTGGCCACCGTTGCCCCTGCAAACATATAAAACATGGTGGTCACGTGCGAGGTATCCCAGTTTGCAATATTTGGGGTCACGAGAGGATCGCCCGCAAACATCCCGTACATGCTGGTCACTCCGGATGTCACTCCGCCCGCAAAAGTACTGAGATTAGCACATCCATAGAACGCATATTCAAAAAAGGTCCAGCCTAGATCGCCAAGTTCACTGACCTGAAAAATTTTATTGTGATCGCCTGCATTGTTGAAATACCAGGACTGGGCGGTTCCCATGATCGTGATGGTATGAGTACCGGGCGCGAGATAAGAATGCGTGATACCCGGATCATTGAAAGCAGTGATGAGGGTTTTAGGACTGGCATCTCCCCAATCGATCAACGCATGATAATTGTAACCACCTCGAGTGGGAATCGTAAGCGTTTCAGCAGCGACGCTGGTTTGCCACACGGATACCATTGGCGTTCCACTGAGTTGATATGGTGCTGGCACTGCCAGACATGGTCCTATATTTCCTGCTGCGTCGGTTTGTAATGCATAAAAATTGTACTGGCCTTTTGTGATGGCCGAGCTCGTGAGGTTGATGCTCGCTCCGCTGGCGACTCCGCTTCCCACTGGAGTCACACAAGCATCCGAAAAGAGTTGAACGGTTGCTCCTACTTCGACTCCAGACACTGTGAATTGAGGAACAGTACTGATCCCGATCGGATCGACAGGGCTCAGAAGAGCGATGCTCGGTGCTACGGGGGCGATATTGTCGATCGTGAATGTGGCACTCGGCCCGGCAGGCGCTAGTGCGTTTCCGGAATTGTCTTTCGCGCCGCTGGAGGAGATGGAAATCGTATTTCCCGCACTCGCACCGGCCGAGCACCCGGTGATGCTCACTGTTCGTGAGGTTGCCCCAACTCCGGTTACGCTCACGGCGCAATTAGTGGTGTCCGCACCCACGAGTAAGATTGCACTTTGAATGGTTGAATTTACGAGTGGTGCAAGATCGTCATCTGAAAAAGTCAGGGTATAGGTGATGGTGCCCGCGGCATTCGTGAGTGAATTTCCGATTGGCCCCGCAATCAATACTGTGGGAGAAGTCGTGTCGACCAGTGCACTGACGAGATCGACGGAACGGATTTCCAGCGATGATTTGCAGCCAGTGCCGAGTATCGAAAGAATGAGAGTGCTGAGAATCGAGCGTTTGTTTTTAAGCATGGATAAAGGTTAGATTTTTCTCCTAGCTTCATTGTCTCTGTAGCAAATCTTGAAGGTAACTGTGTCCGAACGGATTCTGTCGTTATTTAACTGAGTTATACTGAAAGGTGCGCAAAATCAGCTTTTTAAAAGCGAGATTTTCAATGGTTTTCATTGAATGCAAAAACCGGTACGGATCAATTTGACCAGTACCGGTTCGTGGTATGCGGAGGGATTCTTACTACTGAAGTTTGATCTGGCGAGGAGCACCCAAGAAAAAGTCCACTAGATCGTGTTTTGTTTTTGGACTGAGTTGATCGATTTGTTGATCTTTATTGGTATCGATATTTTGCATGAGTGAGGCAGCGTTAGCATTGTACTCACCAAAAACCGCGATTCCATTTTGTGCCACCGTGGAGCTGGTATAGAGACCAGCGACGCCGAGTAGATTAGTCCCAAAATTTCCGCTGAAGAAAATATTGAGGGGTAGACCGATATCGGACATCACTTGATCCAAGCCAGGGATTCCGAGAGCAACTCCGGCATAGATTGATTGCTTCAGATCTCCACCCAAGTAGATGATGGAATTGCTGAGGACCGGGATTCCTAACATATTGCCCGTACCTAAAACCAGAGGAACCGCGTTACCATTGGGTAAGGTCGACCCAAGTGTAGCGTCTGCGTTCGCAATCACCGACGCGTTGACGTTGAGTGCTATTTGGTTTTGGCCATTGCTGAGCTGTGAAAAACTGAGCGTCCCTACATCTTGTTTAGTTTTCGGGTCTTGAACGTTTACCTGAATCCCCTGGAGGCTGACATTTCCGAGATTCAATGTCGCAGTGAGGTTAATATAGGATTGATTGTTACTCTGAGTGACGGATAGATCCATCGCGTTCAGAAAGGTGGTTGCGGTAGTGCCAGTTTTGCAAGCGCTCAGGCCCGCAGTGAAACTGAATGCGAGCAATCCCATTGCCAGCGTTTGTTTGGTGATCGATTTCATATTTTCTCTTCCTTAATTATTATTAAATACAAAATATTTAATTCAACAGCAATTCACTTCCGTAATTCACTGTCATCCGGTGTATCGGGGGGAGAAATGAGAAACTTAATTTATATTTTTTCAGATTTAGGCCTGAAATCTGCATCATTTTTGATTGAACACATGAAGGTGCTGAGCGATATCGGCCCAAATCGTGGGTTCAAACGCTTTGCGGAAAAAACCGAAGTGATCGATTTTCTTCGCTTTCAGCTCTTCAGGGCGGTAAATCTTAAACCAAATCCCCTCCTTGCTGATCACGTGTGACCAAAAGCGCTGCACTGCTTTTTCATTGGAGATTGGATCGTCAGTCGCTGAAATGACTTGGATCGGAAAGTTGAGAGAAGTATAGTTTCCCTTGGGAATGGTGTTTCCAAAGAATTTTGAATCAAAAAAATAATCTGGCTCAGCAGACCATTCTTTCCATTCCTGGAAAATATTCTTGGGGAGGTCTTCCATCATTCCGAATTTTTTTGCGGCAACATAACCCTGAAGTCGAATACTGATTGGTCCAAAAATATTTAGAAAGTACTTTGCCTTCATTCGATAGCTTAGCGGCATATAGGGCGCATAACCCACAGATGTCGCAACGGCGACGAGCCCACGAACCAAATCATTATTCGGAACTAAGCCCATGAGCTGAGCACCGACACTGTGGCCAACCACCAAAACAGCTAACTCCGGAAAGGATTCTTTGAGATGAGAAAGTACTCTCGGAATGTCTTTTAAGCCGAAGTCATGCATCCAATAATTACAATCGACGAGGGATTCTGGCGCGGATTCACCCATTCCTCGGTAATCCCACAGACAAACTGCAAAACCATTTTTTACGAGGTATTCGCCGAAGGGCCGATAGAAGGATTGCTTGGCCCCCGTTGCCGGGTTGATGAGCACCACGGCTTTAGGGGGAGTCAGCGGCGTGAAGACGACGCCCTTGATCCAAACGCCATCGACGGTTTGGATTCGAAACGGAGCTGATTTCAAATCGGATTGAATTTTCTGACTCATGAGTTTATAATATAAGTAATTACTTATATTATAAACTTACATCCTGGGATTGAAGAATATGCCAAAACCAAACAAGAAAAATCCAATCATTACACCGATTCAGAGTCGTGCGAAAGATACCTTTGAAACGATCTTGAAAGCCACGACTTACTTATTGGAGTCAAAAGGCTTGAATGGCTTCACCTCAAACGACATCGCGCAAAAAGCAGGGGTCAATATCAATTCATTCTATCAATATTTCCTGAATAAGGAGGCAGCAGTGCTAGAAGTGGCCTGGAGATTTTTAAAAAATGATGATCTGATTTTTGCATCGGCCTTGGTCTCCAGTAATGCACTCCCTCAGTCCAAAAAAATCCCGATGATTCTCACTCAAATGAATAAACTCATGACCACCGATTTGAAATTACGAAGAGTGATTTTACCCAATCTCGCATCGGTCATTGGTGGGGCCAAGCTATTTGAAAGAAGACGCCGTCTTGCGATTGCATTGGCACCGTTTCTTCCTGATCGATATCAAAACGACGATGATCGGCTCTTGGCCGCACAAGTCGTGGTTCACACTTTTTCCAGCGTGAGTGCCGGGTTTTTAGAGGGAGCGGTGAAAGTGGTGGAAAAAGAAGCAATTCAAGATGAAATTAACAAATTGATTATCAGTTATGTGGGTTGATGCTATGGTTTGTTTATGCAACTAAAGCATGAATGGCATTTATCTCAGTCTGGTTCTACGCGCAAAACCTTGATGATTGTCCTGCACGGACGGGGAGACTCACCGGAGGGATTCGCATCATTTCCATCTGAACTCGCGATTCCTGAACTCAGTTATCTCATGTTGCAGGCACCCGATCCCTATTACGATGGATACAGCTGGTATGAGTTGCCACCGAATCAATTGCCTGGAATATTGCGTTCACGCAAATTGCTGGCTGAGGTTTTTGAAGAAATTGGAAGAGAAGGTTTCAAACCAGAGCAATGTTTTCTCTTGGGCTTTTCTCAGGGCTGTTTAATGACTCTCGAATTCGGTTCTCGTTTTCCTCATCTCTTGAGGGGGTACATCGGCATCAGTGGTTATTGCTACGACGTGGAAGCCTTGTTGAAAGAAGCAGTCCCCGAGAATATTCATCAGGGGGACTGGCTGATCACCCACGGTACGATGGACGATGTACTACCGATTGAAAAGACACGGGAGCAGATGAAAGAGTTGATGGCTCGTGGGTTTAAGATGGAATATCACGAGTACAAAAAATCACACACGATTGATCCTAAAAATGAACTGCCGATGCTTCGGGAGTGGATCAAGGCGAAAGTTTAATCCTGGATCAGTAGATTTAGAGACGTCCGATAATCTTGATAAAGTTGATCGCAGAAAGTATTTGAAACGTTGATATCGATTCTTCCTGCTTTTCCATCGCGCCCGGGATTACCGGGAGGGGTAGCGGTGGTACCGTTCATCGAATAATTATTTCCAGCACCGCTGGATGCACCATATCGGTACCATCCTCGGAACGCTGAAGAATAGGCATAAGTCGACGAGTTTTCACTGTAGTGACCTGGAGCGGCCGGTCCTCCGGCACCTCCACGTCCCGCAGAATTTTCAATGATGACTTCGTTCAACAATTGTTCGTTGTTCGTGGTGATGAAAAGTTTTCCCGCATTTCCGCCATCCTGGCCATTAGCTCCGGGCATACAGGCATCCCCTCCATCGGCACCGGAAATGTTCACCACTACCGAAGTGATTCTATCGAACAGATAGACGGCTCCATTTCCGTAAGAGATAATTTTTTTATTTTTCAATTTCGGATATTGGGAGAAATCACAAATCCGAAGTTCTCCTTGGTATCCTGCTTGGCCGGAACCCAGGGCTTCGAGATTAATGCTTACCTGTGCAGGTCTTTCTGCTTGAGCGAAGGCTATTCCTGAAACGAAAATCGTTGAGAGTATTGAAACAGTGAGTTTGTTAAACATAAATGATCCTTTTCTTTTATGATTTGAATTATTTTTTTCCGATTTTTTTGTGGTTATTGCCGTGAATTTGGATTGATTTTTTAGGATTTTGAACGGTGTTGTTGTCTCCGTCAATATTCACGTTCATTTGAAGGTCAACGTCGTCATAGTAACAGTAGGCGGTCCACGGTCTTCTACCCGCCTCATTATCAATTACTGATGTAATCGCTTTGATCTCTTTTGCGCTGTTGTTTGACCCTTCGATCGCGAGGGTGGTTCCGGCGCCGATTGCGGTAACCACGTTATGTTCCCCAACGAGTTTGATGTTACTCTTGAAAGAAGCCAGTTTTATTAGAAATTCACCTGAGGTGGTATACCATTGTCTCGTACTAATATTAATTTGTTGATCGAACGCTTGATTCCCGGAGCCGCTGATATCGATGGAAAAACCATCAGACAAAGAAACAGTATTTTCGTCGCCTCGGATTTTCGCCGAACTCGAGAGATCGATTTCGTAGGCGGTATAATCGGGAACAGTGACTTCCGCACCATGCTTTTGAAGTAGATTACTCGAACCATCGACTGAGTTATGATTACCATTTACGTCAATCGAATAGTGGAGGTTAAAATCAACACCGGAGTGCAATGGGGACGATGGTCCAGTAAAGTTGAACTCGGATTTATTTTTATTTCCCTCTACGATGATGCTGATCGAGTAACTTGCAGCGTCTTTTTTGATTTGAGACACAAATTCAGGATGCTGATCCATATTTTTTAACGTCACGAGATTGTCTTTTCCATGAACGCTGATCGCGAATGGAAGTAATGCACGTTTCTCCACATCCAGCACCACTGAGTTTCCTGCTTCGATGTTTTGAAGATTGATGGGATAGACGAATCGGTAGAAACCATAGCAAGTCTGGTCACTCGTTGTTTTATCTTGAATCAACACTTGCTCTAGCGTTCCTTCGATCTTCGGTCCAAACATTACGCATTTACCGTTATTGACGAGACGGTAGTCGTGATAGTTAATCACCGTTGAGTTATCTCCGGTGATCATGCGGTACGCATAATATCCGTACTTCATCAGAGCGTCGTGTGTGGATTGGTCATATTGATGTTTGCCTGCTTCCACATCACGAAGCATCTTCAGGGTTTTGGTGTACCAAGTAAGATAGTTGTAATCCATCTTGAGGCCGAACTTTGCCCAGAAGCGTTCGTGTACCAGGGCGATTGCCTGATCGGTAAGATCAAATTGGCTGAAGATTGAACTGTCGATCCAGGTCGGACTACCGCCATCCACGATGGTGCCGGGGGTATAACCGAATGGCTGTACTGCAGTCAAAATTCCGCGCACGTCTTTGATCTTCATCACGATGTCTACCGGAAGTTTTTTTACTGAACGAAATTCGGTATGAGGGCCTTGGCAACCCGGCTCATCGAGGATCATGCAATCCCAAAAATCGTCACCAAAACTCAGGCCCATGGTGGTGGCGATATTCGCCAGATCTTTCACTTCTGCCCGAAGTTCCTTTGAAATGTAAAGCGGTTCAAACGACGCCTCGTAAAAATAATCAGCGAGAGTGGTGGCATCATTTTTGGTTTTCACCACGTTACCAGCTCCGCCAGGAACTTCCTTGCTTGGGTCTTTGCTCACGTCTTGAGCGAAAGAACCGATTGGGATGAGAGAGGTTGCTAAGAGAGCGATTGAAATTAAATTTGAAATCTTCATTTTTGGTCTCCGGTAGTCTTTAAAGTATTTTGTGGAATAATTTTGGTAATAAATTTTGCGAAATCGGAATTATTGGTACCCGTCAGCATTTTGAACGCGTGATAACTGTATTGATCGAGGAATTTATCCACCGTTTGGTCGTAAACACGGCGCCCGGCTTCCACGTCCCGAAGCATTCGAAGCGATTGTGTATACCAAACCAGATAGTTATAGTTAATTTTCAAACCAAACTTCGCCCAGACCCGCTCGTGAACAAGCGCGATCGCCTGATCTGTGAGGTCAAGTTGATTGAAGATTTCTTCGTTGAGCCAGGTTGCGCTGATCTTAGTCGTGCCGCTATCGATGAGATCACCGGGAGTGTAGCCGAACGGTTGGATCGAGCCGACCTCTCCGCGAACATCTTTGATCTTCATGATGATCTCTACCGGAAGGGTTTTTACAGAACGATAATCGACACGGATATTGCCACAGGCAGCTTCATCCAAAATCGAACACTTCCAAAAGTCGTCGTCAAAACTTAGACCCATGATGGTCGCTATATTTTGAAGATCTTTCACTTCCGCCCGTAGCTGATCGGAAATATAAAATGGTTCAAAGCTGACTTCATAGAAATAGTCGGCGAGGGTAGTGAGATTCTCGGTTGTTTTGACGGAGCTTCCACCGCCTCCACCCATCGCACCACCTTGCGCGAAAGCGACCGCAGGTAAAAAGATCACCAGTGCCAGTAATTTATTGATTGTTTTCATTTTTTCTCCGTTAATTTAAAAAATTGTTGGGTGAGTGCATACACTTGCTCTCCATCACCTTGTACGACGCGACCATATTTCTTCATCATTTTTTTCTGGAAGCGAATGATCTCTTCCTTCATGTTTGAAAAGTCTTTTTGTAAAATCGGAAGGACGACCGTATTCGGGTAACGCTCTTCCATTGTTTGGGTCTCGAGTGCAGTGGCCGCTTTTTTGAGGATCTGTGAATGAAATTGTCGGAGGGCTGTGGAAGGAACTCCACTCGTGCTGAACACGGTATCGTGTGACACGGAATAGACTTTATTCTTGCCGACTAACTCTAACCTGATCATCCGTTCGAGTGCTGTTTTGACCTCGATCTCTTGCAAGACTAGCTTGTGGGCAATCAGTTTGATTTGTTGAAGGTGAGACTCGGCTTTGCGCACGTCTTTGAGTGAAAGACATTCTAAAATTGCGAAATGATACCATTCAGAGATTACCTCAAATGCATCTTGAGTGAGTTGAAAATGGTTGTCGTTTTTCGTGGAGTGAAGCTCATCTGCAGCTTTTTTCTTTTTGATTGCACTTCGCGCATGATCTTTTGAAACTTGAAGAAGATATAATTTTTTCTCTTCCGCACTCAACCCAAGGATTTCAAAAAAGCTCTTCGCTCTTTCAGGGGAGATTCCCTTCTTGCCTTGGAGAACTAAAGATAGTTGGCCAGACGAAATCCCAAGGTCCCTCGCAAACGCGCGCAAGCTGTATTTCGTATTCACCGAAATGCGCTTACTAAGGTTTTCCAGCAGGATTTGCCTGTAATCTTTCAACATGTTGCGGATAATAGATCAAGTTTACGCAAAGCGCAAGAGATTGGGAAAGCATAGTGCTTTCCGAATTCGATTTCGGAAAGCACTCAACGAAGTTCATTTAAAGAAGCATGGGTTTATGTAACTATGGGGGCATGAAATACACGAATGGCCTAGAACGTTTCGCCACCGCAGTCACCAATTGGGCCGAGCGCTGGTTCCCTGATTCCTATATTTTCGCGGTTTTGGCCGTGATGATCGTGTCTATCGGGGCTTTGTGTGCTGGGGTTTCTCTTAAAGGAGTCGCCACTTCTTTTGGCGAAGGTTATTGGAGTTTGATTCCGTTCACGATGCAAATGGCGATCGTGGTGATCTCGGGATACGTAGTGGCGTCTTCACCTCCAGCCGGCAAATTGATTCAATACCTGGCTAAAATTCCGAAGAATGGAAAAAGCGCGGTGGCTTATATCGCGTTCTTTACGATTTTGGCATCTCTCTTCAACTGGGCTTTTAGTTTGGTCTTTGGTGGACTCTACGTACGAGCGCTTGCTCGTCGTTCCGAACTCAGAATGGATTATCGGGCGGCCGGTGCGGCAGGATATTTAGGGTTAGGTGCGACCTGGGCTTTAGGACTCAGCTCTTCGGCCGCTCAGTTACAAGCCAACGTGGATAGCATTCCCAAAACACTTTTGCCGATCACGGGAGTGATTCCGTTCAGTGAGACCATTTTTTTGCCGCAGTCTCTGATCATGCTGACCGTACTGACTGTTGTTTCGGTGTTGATCGCTTATTGGTCGGCGCCAGGCGGTGATCGCTCGGTGACCGCTCATGAGTTAGGGATTAATGTGAATGATGATCCTTCTCACGAGATGGAAAAACCACGGCAGCCCAGTGAGTGGTTGGAGTATTCTCCTTTGCTCACGATTTGCATGGTGGCGCTCGGTTGTTTTTGGTTAGTGAATGAGTTTTTGAGCAAAAACTTGATTCTCACGATTTCGAATCTCAATACTTATAACTTTTTATTTTTGATGCTGGGAATGTTACTCACCTGGAGACCAAAGCGTTTTTTGAATTCGATCAGCAAGGCAGTTCCATCGGTCGCCGGCATCCTGATTCAATTTCCGATTTACGGGAGTGTCGCGTTTATTCTCACCAAGGCTCAAACCTCGGATGGTCTTACTCTTTCTCATCACATTTCGAATTTCTTCGTTTCGATTTCTACCCACGACACTTATTCGGCGTTGATGGGAGTTTATTCCGCAGTGCTTGGATTTTTCATTCCAAGCGGAGGCGGGAAGTGGGTGATTGAAGCACCTTATTTGATGCAAGCCGCGACGGATCTGAAAGTGCATTTGGGTTGGACGGTGATGGTTTACAATGCGGCTGAAGCACTGCCGAATTTAATCAATCCATTTTTCATGGTGGCCCTGATCGGTGTACTCGGACTCAAAGCACGCGATATTGTGGGTTACACCGTAACCCAACTCGTCGTGCATGCGCCGCTGGTGATTTTTATGTTATGGGCATTGGGTGAGACGCTCACGTATCATGCGCCGGTGGTGCCTTAAGAAATTTTCAGCTTTTTTTCGATTCTTTCAATTCGCTTGATGAGGGCCGAGTCGGTTTCTGTCAGTTTTCCGTTCATGAGTTGCACCAATTTATGATGAATAAAGGACTGGTAGGGCATGCCTTCTTTTTCTGCTGCTGATTTGAGCCAGGCAACCAGGTTGGGTTCAATGCGCATATGTAAAAGTGCGCGCTTTTGGTGCATTTCTTCAACGAGTTCGTTAATATTCATTTCCCGCCCGTTCTCAAGGTCATAGTCCTTTAGATCAACTTCATCGCTGTATTTTTTTTTCTTGTTTTTTATCATATTAACCTCAATTTAAAATCTCTGCATGGGTAAGCCGTTACCAGCCAAATATACCCACGGTCTTCACAGACGATCACTACGGGATAGTAGTTGAAGGTAACGATGATCAGAAACTGGTGGGCATTGCTTTTGTGTGGATATCTCGTTACTTGCCTATTAGTGACCAATGGTAACAATTCGTCGAAACTGGGTCTCCCATCTTCTTTTAGTTTCTCGTTCTTGTTCGGATCCCATCGAAATTCTGCTTCTCTGATCATAGTATTCTCAAATTTTTTTGTCAATCTTTTGTTAATTCATTGTTAATACATTAAATTTTGTTTGTTTTAGTATGTTTGAGACTGAATTGCAGGTTTCGCGCCTTGGGATTATGATCTTGGAATGTATACCCCCGAACTTTTCAAAAGCACCGACCTTGCCCGGATTCAAGAGCTGATTCGTGACTATTCGTTTGCGACACTCATCACGCCTGCAAATGAATTGCACATTACCCACGTGCCGCTTTTACTCCGTGAGGACGGAGGCAAGACTTTTCTCATCGGCCACATGGCTCGAGCGAATTCACATTGGAAGGCTCTCGAAGGGAAGGAGAGCGTTACGATTTTCAACGGACCACATACCTACATCACACCGTCTTGGTATCAGAATGTGGAGAATGTTCCGACTTGGAATTATGCGGTGGTACATGCACACGTAAAAGCAAGGCTGATCCTTGACGATGCGATCCTACGCCAGGATTTAGAGGAGCTAGTGAAGACGAACGAAAAGAGGTATGGAACTTCGTGGAGTATGGACCTGCTTTCGCCAGAGTACGTGGGTTCATTGAGTAGGGGGATCGTCGGTTTTCATCTTGAAGTCGTTCGCTTGGAGCCAAAATTTAAAATGAGTCAAAACCGCGCCCCCGAAGATCGGGCAGGAGTACTCGAGGGATTGCTCAGCCGTGAAGATGAAATGAGTAAAAAAGTTTTGAAGTGGATGCGACATACTGATACTGTTGAGGAGTGATAGGTAGACTGCTCGCCTTCATCGTGCTTTCGTCGATCAAGATTTTTTCGCATCTATTTTACAGACTTGATTTCAAATGGATTCCTGAAAAATCGAAAGACTTTTATCGGAATACCCGCATGATCGTTTTTATGAATCACACCTCGCTTTATGAGCCGCTGTTTGCGAGTGCGCTACCATTCTCTTTTTTGTGGAAACTGGCCGGCCACAATAGTGTACCTGGCGCAGACATCACTCTTTCACGTCCGATTGTCGGATTTTTTTGGAAACTGATGATTCCAAAAATTACCTCGATCACGCGAAAAAAAGATGAGTCCTGGGATTACTATCTCAATTCAATCGAACCAGACGATGTGATCATGATTGCGCCGGAAGGTCGAATGAAGCGCCCGGGCGGTCTTGATAAGCAAGGGAAGAAGATGACGGTGCGGGGTGGGATTGTGGACATCATCGAAAAGCTCGATAGTGGAAATATGGTGCTTGCGATGAGCGGAGGACTCCATCACGTTCAAAAACCGGGGCAGCTTTTTCCAAAACTTTTCAAGACGATCGCGATGAATGTGGTGAAAGTGGATATCAAAGTATATAAAGCTCAATTCCAAGGCAGTCGCTCGGAAGTAAAGCTGAGAATGATCGAAGACCTTCAACGTCGATTGGAAAACGATTGTCCTCAGTAGATTGGAACAAGCTGATGAACATGCAAAACTTTTCGGAATACAGCGGTCATCTCGCTTACGCACTCGTTCTATTCTCGTTCCTCGTACAAAGCATGTTGCAGCTGAGGGTTCTTTCGATCTGCGGCAGTATCGCCGGGATTATCTATGCCTATTTCAATTCAGCGGGTCCGCTTTGGCCCCCGATTATCTGGAACGTTCTATTTATTTCTGTGAATCTGTGGCGAGCTACCAGTCTTCTATGGCAACGTCGCAAACAATCGTTGAATGAAGAAGAACTGTTTTTATCTACTCATGCGCTCAAGGCTTTTCCGGTTTCAGAATTGAAAAGTTTTGTAGGACTTGCCCGACGACGTTCATTCGAATTGGGAGAACACCTGATAGAGCGGGGAGTGGTACTTCACGAGTTATTTGTGATTGTTGGGGGCACCATTTCCATCGAAATTGAGAAGAGGGAAATTGCGAGACTCTCCGCGGGATCCTTTCTGGGTGAGATGAGTTTTCTTTCGCGGGAAAGTGCGCGCGCCGATGCAAGTGGTGCATCTCGTGGAGAAATCCTCACCTGGACCCACGGAGATATTCGGAGATGGACTTCCGAGGACCCTCAGCGGGGTGGATTTCTACAAGCGGCCCTTGGATCCCAAATTATTGAACTTTTGATGAATAAAAGTGATGAAGTAAAATAAAAAAACCCAGTGAGAATTTCTTCTCGCTGGGTTTTTAAAATTTGTTTTCTCAAATGTAGCTCGGTTTAGGTAAGAAGGTTGAGTACCTTTTGAGGGGTTGAACCGAACGCTTGTTACCCTGCCGCCCCACTACTTAAACATTTGGTTACCCAAGCACCTAAGCGCGCGAACTGCAGTTTCCTTTGAACTCACTGTCTACATTGTTGTGAGACGAATCTCATCAAGACACTCAACCGGTGTTTCATCCAGATGGTTGCCCTAGCGACCCGAACAAACTATTACCTTCGTTCCGTTAATCGCTAAACTTCGTATTTACAAACGCCTAAGGTCATTTCACTGCCTTTATGCCACTTCAATCATCATATGGTCTGAGGACTTTCGTCGTTACTTCTCTATGATGCCTGCCGTGTGACCAGAATCTCAGCTCCTGTTAAGGAACTGCCATCTTGATCATTTCTATAAATACTTTGAGAGGGATAGAAAGGTTTAATAGGCTTTTCCTCAACTCCAACCCCGGCCGAAAACAAATCGATAAGTTAATACCTTAAATCCACTTACCTTTGCTTACGTCACGTGGTCGGACATAACAAAAACCATCCTTACCATCACCCAATCGCTTCAGACCTCTCGATTTAAATCCCATATCCAAGTAGGTTGCCCACCTTGGATACAGAGAGAGGATTTTCACATCACGCTCCAAACCATTACTGGTTTAGACCACCGTATTTTCTACGAATATTTCTATTGTGTTACTCGCTTCACTTTAAGATGTTTCCACTAGATAATGTTGCCACTGCCCGTTGTCTGCTCCACCTAGCCACTGCAATCTTGCGATTTCAGCACCGTGTAGGTTACCATCTTGAAGTCACGGAAACTGTTTCCAATTCCCGTACGTTACGCGGTTTTCGATGTTGCCACCGACCCTAGCGTCGCGTCCTGTCGATGAATGCAATCTAGCAGAATCGCGAAAATAATATATAAAAATTATTTTTAGTTTAATATAAAATATTTTTATATTAAAAATCCCTGTAAAATCAGCCGCGACGGAGCACCGTTTGGATTTCTTCATCGCTTAATTTGAAATCACGAATGTCTAGATCTTCTACCATGTGAGTTTTATTCGTGGTTCCGGTGATCGGAATCATTCCCACTTGCTGGGAGAATCGAAAAGTGATTTGCGCGATGGTCTTATTGTGTTTTTTGGCGATCGCCTTCACCACATCTGAGGTCAGCTCACGTCCGTTTGCGGTGAGGAGAGAAAAACCCTGATAGTGAATCTGGTGTTCGAGACAGTATTCTCTCACCTGTAAATCCCAGCCGGTGCGTGCATAGCATCGGTTCTGTACGTAAGCGGGCTTTTCGTCCACCGTTTCATACAGTTCTTTGAGCTGCTCGTATTGCACATTAGAAACACCGATTGCTTTTGTTTTACCCGATTTCTTCAACTCGCTCATCGCGGCCCAGACTTCCAAGTCAACTTTTGAAATTCCGTGTCCCTCGTAGGGACCATGTAAAACATATGAATCGAGATAATCAGTATTGAGATGCTCGAGAGAGCTGGCAAAGGATTGATTTACTTGATCGGTGAAAGAAGCGTTTGGATCGTAGGGGAGTCGATGGTCTTGACCGCGCGTATAGGTGAATTTGGTTTGAAGCCAAAGATCAGAGCGCTTAGTATTCGTATTCGTCGAAATGAATTTTTTGATTCCGAGTCCGACTGCCGCTTCGAAATAATGTTTTCGTTGGTTGGCGGTATCAATCGCGCGGAAACCGGACTCGAGAGCCTCACAAACTAGGCGCTCAGTTTCTTCTTCTTTCCAGGCGGTTCCATAGATGAAGTTTGGGATCATGGTTATTTCACAATCTGAAACGGTCGCATCATGTCCATGTCTTCGTGTTCGAGAATATGGCAGTGATAAATGTAGTAACCCGCATAGGGTGTAAATTTCACGATGATTCGGGTAACGGTGCCGGGATAAATTTTAACGGTGTCTTTGTAGCCCGCTTCATTCGGATCCGGCGGCATTGAATTTCCAACGATGGTCACTTTTCCGTCACGTGCATATTCGTCCTTATCAAAAGCGGTACGATCCAGAACTTGGAATTGCACTAAATGCATGTGGAAGGGGTGAACGTCCGGAAGATTATCAACGAGTTCCCACACTTCAGTCGAACCGAGTTGAGGAGTCTCTTCCACGGGATCATTCCAATGTTTACCGTTCAGGGTGAGCATCGTGGTTCCACCCACTGAGGTTTGATCAAAAATCACTCGGCGAACGGTGGTGGCGTCCACCGGTTGCATCTTACGAATTGGGGCCAATTTTGTAGGCAAGGAACTGGTATCATTGACCGTCAGGCTTGTTCCCACTTTGAACAGCATCATTTCAGGCAGTGATATTTCTCCGTCACCGGCTTCGCGGGAGTTATTCGTCAGGATAAATGAATGACCGGCGTATTTCGAAAAATCGATGATGATGTCGGCGCGTTCGCCAGGGGCAAGATTGAGGCGGGGAGATTTAAAATCGCTCGGATCGTTGAGGACTACCA
>Ga0206895_1127_pt1 | contig 20495 bp, 19 predicted proteins | sample Alteio_BWOrgHeat_51_FD_152967 | JGI IMG/M metagenome (GOLD analysis project Ga0206895, IMG submission 152967) | Enriched cells from forest soil in Barre Woods Harvard Forest LTER site, Petersham, Massachusetts, United States -... | ecosystem: Environmental > Terrestrial > Soil > Temperate forest >...
TCCATAGGTTAAAAAAAGATCCGTTAACTCTTTGGCAAGGCCATTTAGCTTTTCAACGCTAACTCCCACGTACTCGTTTATTTCTACCGAACGATTGTTTTGCAAAGCCTGATAAATAGATAAATATAGCTGCAAATAGGAAGGTTCTTTGCCTGGCTGATTTAAAAGATACTTGATTCCTTCTTCCCAAGAAAAAATTTTGAAGGAGGCGATTCCTTTTCTTGCAGAGTATTTCGCTAATTGCAAAGCAAGCCATGGCTTAATTCCTGCATCTGCCGTCAAAATCAACCTGGGTCCTTTAAAACAATCCCAGCCATCTTGTTCCATCGCTTCGCTTAAAGCTTGAGCGAGCCTATCCAATCGGTTGCTAAGAAATAAAATAGGGAGGCTTTCCATCGTAGCTAATTTTATCCATTTTCTGGTTAGAATAACACTTGAAAATTTTTAAAATCTTCGCTATCTTCGAACCGCCTAATATTACTCTCTGGAGATCAAAAACGATGGTTCATAAGAAACAACAATTGATGATTTTATTATGCTCATTTGCCTTCGCCATCCAACCTCTGATTGCCGAACAAAAAGCAGAAGCGGGCTTAGGAGAAAACGTTCTGGAACAAAGCTCCAAAGCGTTTACAAAAATTGCCAAAACCGCGATACCCGCAACTGTTTTCATTAAAGCGACCCAACCTCCTTCTGAGCAAGAAGCGTCCGAAAGCCCCTTCAATTTTTTTAACGACGATCTTTTTCAGAAATTTTTTAGAGGCGGGCCCTTGAATCGATCCCAGCCATCGCAGCCTCAAATAGCGGGAGGCTCTGGTTTTTTCGTCTCTTCAGACGGCTTTATCGTCACCAATTATCACGTGATTAAAGAGGCTAAGCAAATTACGGTCGTGTTGAACGATGGGCGCGAATTTTCAGCTACTGTTACCGGCTCGGATCCAAGGACTGATTTGGCTGTCCTGAAAGTGGAAGGAACAAATTTTTCCCCTCTTCAATTTGGTGATTCAGACCATTTGGATATCGGGGAATGGGTCATTGCGATCGGAAATCCTTTTGCATTGGAATCTAGCTTGACTGTTGGCGTTGTGAGCGCCAAAGGAAGACAAGATTTAGGAATCACAGCTTTTGAAGATTTTATTCAGACGGATGCTGCGATCAATCCTGGCAATTCAGGAGGGCCTCTTTTGGATATCCATAACCATGTAATCGGCGTAAATACAGCCATCATGACGCAAACTGGCGGATACATGGGCATTGGACTGGCGATTCCCAGCAAAATGGCAAAACATGTCATCGATCAAATCATCGCCCACGGCGATGTAAAACGGGCTTATTTAGGAGTCCTTTTACAGCCCCTAGATAAAGAACTCGCTGATGCGATGGGCTTGGATAAACAAGAAGGGGTAATGATCTCCGATGTGATCAAAGAATCTCCTGCTGAAAAAGCAGGGCTGAAGCAAGGTGATATCATTTCATCTTATGACAATAAGCCTGTGAAAAATATGGCCGCTTTCCGAAATGATATTGCCATGATGAGTCCCGGCACCGAAATCAAACTCCGCGTTTTACGCAATGGAAAAACACTATCCATTACAGCATCTATGAGCTCTCAAATCGATGGAGGAACAGTATCTGCGGAGATCATTCAAAAATTGGGATTAGAAATCGAAAACTTGACGCCGGAAATGGCTTCTCGACTCGGTTATCCTGCGGACCTTCGTGGCGTAGTAATCGCAAAAGTCAAACCAGGTTCTCCTGCCGCTAAAGTTAATTTGCGACCCCCTTTTTTAATTGTGGGCGTTGTGATCGACTGGAACCACCAGAAAAGGATTAGTAATGCCACTGATTTCAAAGAAGCTCTCAAAGCCATTGGGGACAAAAAACATGTCATTCTCATTGTCCATCATCAAAATTACCAACGGTTCTACACGCTGAAGCTAGGCTAGCCAAAATGAACATTATTTATGATAATTCGTATAAATTTCATGATATTTTCACCTCTCCTCAAGGGAATTTACCCTTCTCCAAAATACAAGAGATCGCTTTAAAGTTTAAGATATCGGTTTTAGTCGTTGCAATCCGCTTGAGACACCTCGGGTTAATTATTCCTTACATTTCATACACGTACTCCTCATGAATCGACAGCCCTTCAAAAGCGATCGATATCGACCACATCTTTCTCTTCTAAATCATAGCGGAAAGTAGGGGTTTTTCAACAGAACTGACTCCCCTTCTCAGGATATTACGAAAAAATAGCTGTGTAGCTTGATGTAAAAAGTTGAGACTCGTTGCGCGGAAGTGCACCAAATTTCTATCCGAAAATAGATCATGTAAAGGTCCTTTGCACCATCGTTTCAGATCTCTCTTGAATAGGAATTATTGGAGGGATACGATTTTTAGCTTTAGTAAGGAACTTTATGCAATTCAAAAAGCTCTTAGTAGCTACCTTCTCATTTTTCGTTCTACCTGGATTGATGTGGGCGCACGATCCTCAATACGAGCTCTGGTACAACAGTAGTCTCAAGATCTCTGACTCTTTTCCAAGCCCAGCTGACTTGGGTACTTTATCGCAACCAGCTCAGCTTTATGAAGCCAAAAAGAAAAAATGGGGCAATTTGAACCTGAGACCGATTGGATATGAACCCTATTCTCAGTTTAATTCGGAATAAAAGAGATTGAACCAGAACCGAATTTTCCCAGGCAAGAAATTAACGTAGGTTCGATTGGGTTCCTGAAAATCCAGAGGAATTCCAGTCATTTGCGGAAAAAATGCGAATAATTTTATCAAAAAACAGGGCAATGAATTAAGATTAGATAGGATTGCGTAGGTTAGGTGGAGAAAAATTGTGGATTTAAGTGAAAAAGCTCTTGACTATTTGGAGGCACATATTCCTGAACTCGCTGAAGCTGCTTTTAAACAGGCCTATTGGGCAGCGCTGGCTTCTGGGAGTAGTGTGTTAATAGCTGAAAATGGAAGCCTTGTAGAGGTGTTTCCCGATGGGAAACGGGAGTTTAAAGAGAAATTGCCATCGTGGACGCCTGTGACGCGTGGGCAGAAGCTGGAAATTCAATGAATACAAATGTCCCACGTCTTCGTATGTTTGCTGGGCCGAATGGATCAGGCAAAAGTACTTTTAAAACAATGATTCGTCGAGAACTACTCGGTATTTATATCAATCCTGATGAAATTGAAAAGGAAATCTGTGATTTTGGATTTCTTGATCTCGATGCATATCAGGTAATGACTTCAAAGAAGGAGATTCTTGATTTTTTCAATCAATGTTTCTCGCGTACGTTATAGGGTAAGTAAGGGAGGGCATTCCGTACCGGAAGACAGAATTGTAAGCCGTTATAAGCGTTCTCTGGATTTATTAATGGAGGCCGTTCAATGTACCCATCGTGCCTATATCTTCGATAACTCAACTCACGAACATGTATGGCTTGCGGAAATCACTAATGGACGTTCTCTTTGAACAAGACAAACACCTTGAAGAAAATTGACCATATGATCGTCGGGATATAAATCATATAAGCGCTCAGCCTCTAGTTCAGCGCTCGGCAGGTCGCCTGCCTCGATTTTAGCTAGGGCATCATCGCAAACTTCCTCTAACTCTGAAAACACAGAAACGATTTCGATGGGTCGATGCTCTAAGGTTATGCAGCATTTTTTGTATTTTTTTCCGCTTCCGCAATGGCATAAGCTATTTCTTTCTATTTTCATGTTCCTCTCGTTATTAAAGATCCTCCCGCCGCTATCGCCTTTTCTAGATGAGAGTGTACATCGTTTGAATGACAAAGCAGGGAGGTTAATTCTTGCATGAGAGAGATGTCGGATCTATATTGTTCGCAGCGTAATTCATAGGTCCGGCGGTTTTTCTTGCACACAAGTGTTTGTGGGGATCCCGTCCGCTCAGTTTCATGCGTCATATCTAATTTGTAGAAGTCTATTTTTTCATGAAGATGCCTTCGGCGTTCTTGACGTACTCGAAATCGATAGATTTGAGTTAGGGGGTCGCGTGCAAATTTTTGTAGCTCTTGACAATCTTCGCAGCTGCAAGAAATAGAGATTTCTTGACTCCAGGTTTTCGGTGGCTCTGGGGGACGGCTGCTTCTCTCTAAAAGGAACATTGCTGCATGGGTGCATAAACGGGAAAAATCTGGATCGTTTTTTATAGGATCGCCATTCTGGGTATTTAGTTCGCGTAAGATTGGGATCACCATTTTTTCTGGATCAAACACGGTGTTAAGCGTGATCATTTCTGAAGTGAGTATGCTATGTAGCGAATCGGATTTATTTGTCTTTAAGAAGCTCCATAAGGCTCCAATTACGGGTACCCTGATAGGGTCTGATCGATGAGCTCGCCATCTATCCATGGCATTTGAAAGAGAAGATTTATCGCTATTTTTTAATAGGTCAACAACTGCATTTGCTACCTGTAACGTCAAGGAATGATTTACTTTGGCAAGGCTTAAAGTAAATTTCATACATTCGTTCGGGAGAAGACCCATGTTGACACTGACCAGTTTTAAAAACAGTTCCTTGACGCGAATTTGATCCAAAAGTCGGGAGATTTCAGCTAAAGATTCGTTTTCACTTCAATCGAATTCTGGGATGACGATATTGGCGATAAAACGCTCTAAATACATTCCGTTTAAGTGAGATAAGATCTTAAGCATTTCAAGGCTAAAATAGTTGTCGGATTAGATGAAACCTCCCCGCCAGCCAAAACAAATTCTTATCTTGAACAATTTTATGTAATTCCCTGGCGGCAAGAGCAGATTCCAATGGAGATCTATTATAACTAATAGAGAGAAATGAATTACTTTGTACAGCTAAAGAGCTCATATTTTATCCTTGGATTTTTTTGTCGGTGGACTGTAGCTCAAAACTGCATTTTATGGAATAAAAATTTGATGGGCTGAATTCTGTTTTTAAAACAGGTTCTCAAAATTCAAAGATGACATAGTTTTTTTAAAAATTTAAAATTTGATCCCCGTTCAAGAGGATAAAATTTTTCCTGTTGCCAAGAGGGTGCCTATAAAGCTAACCTAAAGGCTGAAAAAAATGAAATTCATGCGTTGGTTTCCTCGGACAGACTATCATTCTTTTTACTTTCTCAATGCGACTCAATTTTTAGGCGCATTAAACGATAACATCTTTAAACTTCTCGTGATCTATCTTTTGATCAACGTAGAGGGACCCGCCGCCGCAGGAACTGTTCTTTCCATGGCAGGAGCGGTCTTTGTGATCCCTTTTCTTCTTTTTTCTTCAGGATCAGGCGTTTTAGCGGACAGGATCAGCAAAAGTACGATCACAGTCTACACGAAAATTCTTGAAATACTCATCATGCTATTTGGCCTTCTGGCCATTTTTTTTGAATCGCCGACCGGCTCTTATACAGCTCTTTTTTTTATGGGAACCCAAAGCGCTATTTTTGGCCCTTCCAAATACGGCATCATTCCAGAGTTAGTGGAATCCAAAAACGTTTCCAAAGCCAATGGCTCTCTTACTTCATTTACATATCTGGCCATCATTTTAGGAACATTTTTAGCTTCCTTTTTAACGGACATCACAAATAAAAATTTTGTTTTTGTGGCCTCATTTTGCGTTCTCATTGCTATCTTAGGACTTCTAACTAGCCTTGGCATTAAAAAAACAGAAGCACAAAACTCAACGAAAAAAATAAATCCTTTTTTTTTCTATGAAATTTATCAAAATTTAAAGATAAGCTGGAAGGTTCCCCATCTTCTGCCTTGTATTTTAGGATCAGCCTATTTTCTCTTTATCGGCGCCTTTGCCCAATTAAACATCATCCCGCTCGCCATGCAATCGCTGCATTTGAGTGAAGTGGGAGGCGGCTATCTTTTTTTAGCGACAGCCGTGGGGATAGCCATAGGCGCTGTCCTTGCAGGGAAATTTTCAAAAGACCAAGTCGAACCCGCCCTTTCTTGCATTACGGGATTTTTCATTTCGATTATTTTTATTTTTCTCTACTTTTTTTCTTGGTCTTTAACGATGACCATCATCACGCTTGCCCTCTTAGGAATCGCAGGCGGCATTTATCTAGTCCCCCTAGATTCTTTTATTCAAATCAATAGCCCCGACGAGAAAAGAGGACAAATTATTGCAGCTTCTAATTTTTTAAGCTTTGTCGGCGTTTTAATGGCCTCTTTTTTTCTCTATTTCATCAGCGAAGAGCTAGGACTTACAGCAGCCAGCGGTTTTGCCTTTGTCGGTCTATTCACTCTAATCATGAATACAATGCTGACAGGGCGCCTTTCGGCTCTTTTTCTACCTTTTTTTGCGAAGAAAATTCTCAAACATTTTAGAAGGCTCACCCTTAACTCTCCACTTCCAGAGACCAACCAATTAATCGTCCTACAAAGCAATTCCTGGTGGGATATCATGATTCTTTTTTCTGCCATTCCTAATCTAAAAATTCTTCTTCCCGAAAAACCCCTAAAGCATTTTCCCTGGTTCAATGGATTGATCGAATCTTTTTGGATTGTACCGTCTCTTCCTGAAAGCAGACCCTGCCTAGAGAACATTTTTGAAAAGGCGAAAGAGCTACGGGATAAAAAAACAACGCTCTGTTTGTTTTTTCACCAGACTGAAACTAACCCGGAAGTCGTGGAAACCTATCGAAACATTTTCACCCGTTTACAGTATCAGCTCGTTTTTGCACACGGCAAAAAAGAGCTGATCCAAAAGCGATTTATCATTCGCTACTATTTGAAAAAAATTACAATGACTTTCACTAAGAATTAGAAAGCATAGATAAATTCAATTTCCCACTGACGATAGTTGATGTCGGGGCCAATATCTTTATCAAGAGTCCATGAAAGTTTTATGTTTTGTTCCATTGTCAAATTGTTGGTAAAGGCATAGAGCGCATCAATTTCAAATCCATAGAAATTCCCGTTGCCTACCGCATTGGTTATATTTGTCAAATTTTCCAAGCTAGGCGCTGTATCCTGATTGAGCAAAAAGAGTCCTGCCCGATTTGAATTACCACGTCCAATCCCCGTCGCATCAAAATCAGGAACTGCCTGCGCTTGCAGCCATTGGAAATCTGCCTCTACCGCCCAATCGCCCGCCTTTTTAACTGTCCCGACTGCTACGCCTGCGTACCATCCATAATTTTGTCGGGAAAGATATTTCCAAACAGGATTGCCGTCCATTAATAAAATCTTTGCAGGATCGGCAGGGTCAGCTACAGGAAGTCTCAGCCTTTGAGCCATCATGTTATAAAGACCCGCTGCGTATATTTTGATGAGGCGCTTATTAAACCATTCTGGATAAAACTGATAAAAAGGCTGGAATTGCGCAACACAATAACGAAAACGATTTGGAAGCAAATGATGCGTATTTTTATACCAATAGATCGTGGAATATTTTAACGACAACCCCGTGTTTGCAATTTGCAATGCACCAATTTCCGCTACATATGCATAATGATCAAAACGATCATTCACTATGACCACGCCAGGCGTCCCGTAAAAATCGCCAATATTTTCAAAGGCCTTGCTAAAACGGAGCAATACGCCATCAAAACGAGAGCCATATTGTAATTTGGAATCATAAACGCTTAAATAACGCCTTCCGATCTCCACATCCAAGGTAAATGTATCGCCTGCAATTACGCGACCGCCGGCATAGGCTCTTTCCAGCTTAATTTTACCATCAGTTCCGCCCATGGTGCCCATATCATTGTCAAATTCCAACTTAATGTTGGCCCAAGTGCGATCGGTGCGGTAATCGATCATGATATTTACTTCAACATCCCAAGCGCGGGGGGGCTTTCCGTCGATATTTTCACGGAGTTCTTTTCCGTTATATATTTCGCTTGTATCTTGAAATTCTGTACGTACCTCGCAACTAAGGGACAAATCTCCACCAAGTTCTTTAATAGAGACCATTCGCTTATCTTGAAGCCATCGACGTAAAGCTTCCATATCATTTCGATCAGGATTCCGTGAAGACGATCCAGATTGAGCTAACAAAGGGGAGCTCAACAGAAGGGCTGCGGAAAGAAGAAGATTTTTGGGACTAAAAAACATAGATAACCTATACATTATAGTGTGATGTAGAATGAAAACATTCAAGTATAGGTTATTTTAAGTTTTAACGAAAGGGCATTTTAAAATCTAATGTCTCCAGAAACCGTCACGGCCTCTTCATCTACAAGACGCCCTTCCACATTCAGCATGAAATATTTAGACGAAGACAAGCTGCATCCGATAAATACCCCAATAGGTATCCGGTTCGTAAATTGATTATGTTGTGAAATGACCTCCGTAAGTCCACTAATCATCGTTCGGGCGTTGGAATATTTTATCCCTATGTAAGGAGTAAAAATATCAATTTTATACCCGGCATCGAGATCAATTTGCCATTCCCTCCAACTAAGAAGGCTATTAGAAGTTGGCTCAGGCACTCCATTAGACGTTATCCAGCTAGGATCATATCGAGCTGACTCATAGCGGCCACCAGCTCCTAAGCAAAGACATTCCCATTGGTAAAGAATTCCTCGAATGCCTACTCCCCATAAAAAATCGTAATTTGTTTCCAACTCAATCCGATGAACCGCATTGGCAGCATCAACAAAACGCCAGTCGGTGCTAGTTCTAGAAGAACCCAACACCCCAAATAAATCGACTCGATTTAAAATGTTAAAAGAGATGATTCCAGAATTCGTCTCTTGCTGATAGCTATCGACTCTGCCGTCGCTTGAATGGAATTGCTCCATTTTAGCGTCGCTAACAAAGTCCCCTTCATAGCCAATCCTTACGCTGCCCCAAAAATCGCATGGGATAAAAAACCCTTCTTCAATCAATTTTGGAGCTGCTGGATTACCGACAGGCAACCCAAACAGATGGACAGCAAAAAACGGCAACAACAATGCAAATTTTTTCACAAAAAAATCCCTGAAATTCGACAGACCCATTTTGTAGACATCTTTTATACCGAACTTGATCCAAAAATGAGCTTTTGAATCACGTTCGGTATAATGTGATAGTACTCAATTTCCCATCAATTTTAGAAGTTATTTCTATGCTGGGAGACTATAATTTAAGAATTTTTATATTCATCTGCATTGGCCAACACAGTCCAGGAATCTTTGGAACCAGCTGTAAAAAAATGCTTCCATCCTGTCATAGGAAAACCTCGAGTAGCCGTGCGGTTCAGTCGCCATACTTGCAAAGAACCATTCGGACCTACAATCCATCCAAAATACCAACCAGCCCAATTTGTATCTGCAAAAAGGAGAGGTTCAGGATAAACAAATCCTGACTGCCGCATTTTTTGTACAAGTTCCATTTCAACATCTTCAGTAAAAAAGATCTGTGTTTTCATCCATTCCCTTTTCACCTGCTGCAAAAAACCGGAAGAGGAAATGCATCCCTGTTGTTTAGGCAAAACAGCCCTAAATAACCGTTTAGCTCCCTCTATTGCGAGATCAGAAGACACAAGAGGCAGCGTCTCATAAAGAAAAGAATCGACAAAGCCTGCCAGATCCTTGATTGTAGCTCCTGGGATCTTTGCAAAAGATTGCATCAAAGAAGAGCGTAGAGTAAAAACATCTTTGGCTAGAGGGATACTTCTCCAAGTATGAAGAAAGAAATTTTGGATAGAAGAGGGGATTTTTTCACTGACAAGCTGCCCGATTTGCTCTTGCATTTCTTCAGTTAGGACTTGCGACTCCCAAAAATTTTTCCCTTTTTGAACTGCAATTTGCCAAAAATCCAACGCGGCATTTGGTTGCAGGATAAACGCATGTGTAGGGGAATGCATTAAAAGGGGGTTTTTAGGATGGATCTCTGCCAAAAACTGTAAAAGTTCTTGTTCTGAATGAGGGAGTATAGATTTTTCTGTAAAAGCGCTCGTACGGGAATAATATCCTTGAAGAAACGTCTGCATAGTTCCGCCCGATGCATAATCCCAAGGGGTTCTATAGGAGGAGTCATAAACGGGATTGTGATTTGCGCGAAAAATTGCTGCCTGAAGAAAAGCGGGCTCTTGGATAAATTGGACCAAGACAGTCGTCAAATCAGAGATGAGATGAGGGAAAAGCTGCTGATCGATCGTTGAGGCAATATCTGCTTCCGTAAGAACAAAAAAATCCCTTAAGCAGTCCACATATTCCTCACCACTGCGAATGAATGTCCAAAGGGCTGGATCGGAACGGCCATGTTTATATACGAGGCGGAATCCGGCTGGACTATCCTCAAAAATCACCTCTTGAGAAACCGTAAGGGCTGGATCAAAAATTTCCTGAAAATACTCGGAGAGACGCAAATCATATTGCTGTATCAAATGGGAAAATAGTCCCGATAAGGCATTGACTCTTCGAATTAAAAAATTCCGATGCTCCAAAGCTCTATTGGCCGCATGAACATAATTCGCCAATTCCGATTGCATTTGAGATTCTCCAAAAGAGCGATTGACCCGCCCTTCAAGAATTCGCGCTGCAGAGATCTTTTGTTCATATTCTTTCCCTGCCTCTTCTATTTCCCGATGGCAATTTTGAAACTGGTTATTAATCCAATTGTACACAAAAGATCCCAACCCCTCTTTTTGATCTACATGAAATCCCAATCCTACAGATAAATTCCAACGGGCAAAGCTGAGTTTCACATCGCAAAGAGAAGCAATGCTATATTCCCAAGCCTGAAGTAAAACGCATTCTCCAAAAGCACAAAACACCCGCATAGCCTTTGGTAGGCGCCGTTTGAACTCAGCCACTTTTAAAGAGCGCGGGCTAGCAGCTTGAAAATAAATCCCTCCATGTTTTGCTGAAAATGACCTCATTTGGATTGCTTTCAAATACTCTTCCTCTTCGATATCCCTTTCCGTAAGATCTAAATTTTTTAATAACAGCCAATTCAAAAGCTGCTCTACATGCAAAGGCTTTTCTATTGTTTGTAAAAGCTGCGCTATTTTTTGAGGGCCTTTTGAAGAGCCATCCACAAGATTCGCAGCTTCGCAAGCAGCAGCTAGCCCCGGAGAAAAAGCCAACGCTTCCAGCGATACGATCGGCTTACGCAATTCGGAAGATCCAGACGTAGGACATAAAGGAACAGTATACTGCTGAGCTGCAACAATTCTTCTTAATTGTCCTGTCGTTAGTAAATCATACAGATCTTCCAGTAAAGAAAGAGGATCTGTTTGTTGAATTAAGATCGCTGGCGCAGTAGCAAAGCAAGATCCTACAGTTTGGCGAAGCCAGGTAAACCAAACCGCAAGAACTGCTCTGCGAATAGGAACAGCTGTTAGCTTTTTTACTGGATCCGGCCACAAGGTATCGCGAATAATTTCCTCTGCCCGTTTGTGGCAAAGTGGCGGAGAAAATTTTAAAATCCATTTTCTCGCTTCCGGATAGTCTCTTAAATAAAGAAGGGCTGATCGAAGATGAAAATAAATAGCAGGATCATTTTCACGGTTAGGGCCAAGACAATAGGGTTTTTCAAGAGCGAGAAGCAAAGAGCCCATCGCCTCTTCATTGAAATTCCCTTCTTCATCGATCACAAGATACGCTGAGCGAAGGCCGATTTGTTTAGCCCTGAAACGGAGGGGATCTTGCAGAGCGCTGATCTCCATCAAATAAGAAAGTTCCGCTTCGCTCTCTAAATCCAAAAGATCCGTTAAAGATCCTTTCGGCTCTCGCTGTAAAGCCCTAAAAAAAATATCCTGAAAAGATGGCTGTTTCACTTAAAGGCCTGTTCTTAAGCCACGTCAGGTATACACAAAAACAAATTCATTGGCAAGATGTATACCAACTCTATTTCCCATCTTTCAAAAATCCTTTTACAAGTCAATTGCCGAATTTTTATGCTCTCTATAGCCTAGGCCCCATTCTCCGATAACCTTTGCTCTCGAGATTCGCTGTAATTCGCTTTCCAAAAACCATAAAGCAGGAGTTTCTACATCGTCAAATCCCAAAGCTTCCCTTTCAGTTCTCCATGCCCCTATGTATCGTTCTGGATTTTTTTTAAAATCTTCCAAATTCATTTCACATTGAATTAAATACACAATCTCTCCAAGCTCGCAAGTATCAGGAAAGCGCTGAAGAATTCTATCGCTTATTTCTTGATCAGTAAATTTTGGAAAAACAATAGGATGAAACGTTTTCTTCAGCCCAAATGCTTTTTTCTGGACATCTTGCATACGCAACTCTTGCGAAGACAAATTTGCTTTTGTTTTTTCACCCACGCGTCCGGAAAGAACATCAACCGCGTAAACGATGGCAAAAGCTAAAGGAATGATTCCCGTAAAATAAGCTGCGATTTTCAAGCCCCCCAATACCTTCGTAAGGCAATTTTTATTTTTAGAATCACAGACTTCATGAAACCCATTAAAAAAGCTTTCGCAAATTTTTGATACTGTCATAACGCTATCTCCTGAACAAAATTTTTTTGTTTATGAAAAAACGGAACAGTTTCATTTATAACCTTCTAAAAGTCAATGGGAAACTCGCGATAGGACATTGTAGTTTTGACGCTATACTATCAAAAATTTTACGTTGAGACATCTGAAAATTGCGATAATTTTTTTGCTAAACCATGCATTTATTCCTGTAACCCTCTTTTTACTAGTTAGTTACAGAACGCCTTGACTGTTATTGGATCTCACCCTAATATAGCCAACATGTGGATGGAACGCGATTTACTCAGCTATTTGACTCAAGCAGACTCGGACCAAGTTCTCCCTATTAAGGTCCTACGGGGACCTAGGCAAGTGGGGAAGACGTCTTTATTACATCATTTGGGAACACATCAGCTTGTTTTATTTGATGATCTGGGAATAAGAAGTTTCGCTCAAGAAAATCCAGCTCTTTTTTTTGAGCAATTTACCGGACCTTTGATTTTGGATGAAGCGACGCTTGCGCCCCATGTTTTTCCTGAATTGAAAAAACGAGTCGATCAGGAAAGAAGACGACACCAAGATACGGGATCTCCGATCGAGATGGATATATGGATTACCGGCTCGAATCAAACCCTTTTACAAAAGGCTGTAAGAGAATCTTTAGCTGGAAGGGCGAGCTATTTTTCTCTAAATACTCTTTCGGTGCATGAATGGATAAAAGCTTTTTCCCAACCTTTTTCTCTGCGTACATTTTGCATGAAGGGCGGTTGGCCGGAATTATATGTATCACCGAATCTCAATACAATCCAATATTTAAACGATTTTATTTCCACATTCATCGAAAAAGATATTGTGAATGCTGCGGGGATTGAGAAAAAAGCAGCTTTTAGCAAATCTTTACAGTTATTAGCTGGGAGAATCGGTCAATTATTAAATTATTCCGATATTGCTAAAAATGTAAGCGTCGATACAACGACTGTTCAAAGTTGGACTGCTTTATTAGAAGAAAATGGCATTTTACGTATTCTTGAGCCATATTATAATAATCTTAATCAACGACTGATTAAAACTCCGAAAATTTATTTCGAAGATATTGGGTTGGCTGTAAGACTTCAAGGATGGAGTGAATTTGAACCTTTATTATTAAGTCCTTATTTTGGACATTTATTAGAAAATTTAGCTTTGTCTGAAATTACAAGATTTTTTACGAATCGAGGATTAGAGGCATCTTTTTATTTTGTTCGTTCAAAAGAGCAAGTTGAAATAGACTTTTTACTGCAGCTTTCAAATCAACGCTATATCGCGATCGAAGTTAAAACGACGCCGATGGATTTTACCCAGCAGCAATTCCATTTGCTAGAAACTTTGAGAATTAACATTGTGGAAAGATGGGTGATCTCGAGTGTAAGATCGACTGATTTTGTTCGTAGCCGAGTCATCCTCTTAGATCAAATCTTTGATGAGCTGCAGCAGCTGCATTCTTTGTAGCTTCGTTTGCGATTTTCTCAATCCATTGGTGGTATTGGCTGATGAGAATTGGAAAGAAAAAAATCTTCTTAAAAAATACGAGAACCGAATTCCATAAAAAATGAAAACCACCCCTTCTGGGAGTGGTCCTCGAGCTCCTTCTACCTCGATTGGTAGATGAACGTCTTTCATTCTAGTAGGACGTTTTTCGGAATTAAAGTGATGGATTTATTTCGAACCGGAGACGGCCATGAATCAGACTGGCCTTTTTCTTATTTATTTAAATTTCGTGTTAATTGAAAGGCTGCCTGGGCTGCTTCATAAAAAAATTGAGTAGGCAAGTCCTTTTCATTATTTGCAAATTGTTGCATGTAATAAAACCAAGGAAGTATTTCAGCTGTAAAATCAATTGGTTTTTCATTAATGCAATGATTCAACCGCCATGCATAACGATAAGCGAAAATTAAATAAAGCCGCGCTGCATGTATTTTTTTCACAATGTTATAGTGCTCTTTTTCTTGGTCCGTGGGCAAATGTTGCAAATAAGCTTCCCATAAAATGCGCTCTTCATCCGGCTCTAGAGCGCAGAAAAAAACAACAAAAGCTACATCATGAAAGGGATCTTCTCATCTGGTATGCTCCCAATCAATAAATTGTATCTCACCATGTGAAATCAAAATATTGCACAAAATCATCGCCTGGAATGGAGCAATGTGGATCTATTTTCAACATTCCCAAAAGTGGAGAAGCAATGATTGATGGTAAAGGTAAACATATTTTCGCGAATTTCATTGAGCCCTCTTCAGAAATTAAAGTTCTGTCCATTTTCGATTCTTCTTGCAATGGGAATATAATGAAGATGATACGCCCCACAACAAGAATCGGACAAAAAAACTAGAAAATCGACCGAACCACATTTTCGAAAGAAACCTATCAAATATTTTACATTGACATATTTGAAAATTGTGATAAATTTTGCGCTTTTTTTACACAACCGCAGTAAAGGGGTTTTATATGGCAGCAGTCGGTAATCTACAGTTTTCTCCTATCAACCATTTGCAAAAACTAATGGACAGACAAGATGACTGTTCCTTTCCTGCGATGGTAAAAGTCATCGAGGCAGCTAGAGACACAATCGGAATCTCTGCAGACAATTATTTAGCATGGCAGCAAAGATTTTTAGGGTCAACCGGATACATAGACGGGATTTCGGCAGATGAGCTTGGCGACAAACACCTAGTATGGGGATATGACCCGCATGATCGTCTTTTTATTACTTTTCAGTATCAAATAATTACAACAGATGAAAATGAAAATAAAACAACTGAAAGAGAAAGCGCTACGCTTTTCCAAAGATATTCTAATAGGTTTGGGCCAGCTGCTCAAGGAGGACCGAAAAAGTATTTTATTTGTCTGGAATCGTCAAAAGATATTAAGGAACTGCATACGCTTTTTTCAGGAAATACGATTGTTAAATCTGCGAAGGTAAGGCAAAACGACAAGTTGCTTTCTTTCACCAAAGAAATTTCCTTAACGAATACAGAAACTAGAGCTCTTCCAACAACAGATTATCGGTTTATAAAAATCTCTTGAAGCAGAAACTGAAGAATTACAGATCGCGTAGGATGGAGTCAAAGGCCTACGCAATAGCGAGCCTATTTTAAATTATTAGGATTTTAAAGGACAAAGTCCTTTAACAGGGTTTGGGACGGCCGTCCCATAGGTCAATCATTGAATCGCGAGCGGTGTAAAACAGTTTTACATAATCATCACGATTGACCTTAGCATAGTAATCTTGTAAACTTTTCTCAGTTTACCCAAGAGAACTTTATGAAAATAACAATCAATCACAAGCCCGATTTCGAACTTCCTGAAGAGAGCACAGCTAAAGACGCTGCAGACAAGCTCCATTTGACGGCCCCCGATCAAGCCGTAGCTGTCATGATCAACGGCAAATTGCGCGATTTCTCGACGCCTCTAAAAGAGAGCGATGAAGTAGTTATTTATCATTTTGACGACCCTCTTGGGAAAGAAGTTTTTTGGCATACCTCCGCGCACGTTCTTGCCCAGGCAGTTTTACGCCTTTGGCCCAATGCAAAACCAACGATTGGTCCCCCTATAGAACAAGGATTTTATTATGATTTCGCCGATTTGACGATTTCTGACCAAGATTTCGAGGCGATTGAAAAAGAGGTCGAAAAAATATTAGCTGAAAATCATAAACCCGAACGGATCGAATTCACTTCAAAAAAACAGGCGCTCGAAGAGTTTTCTCAAAACCCTTATAAAAAAGAATTGGTCGAAGGGTTAGATGAAACCGGTTCAATTTCTGGCTACCGTCAAGGAGAATTTTTTGATCTTTGCCGCGGACCTCATTTAGGGGCTCTCAACAAAATAAAAGCCTTTAAAATTTTGAAGACTTCGGGAGCTTACTGGCGCGGAGATTCGAAGCGAGAAATGCTCACCCGGATCTATGGGATTTCTTTCCCAGATAGAAAAAAACTAAAAGATTACCTTCTCATGCTCGAAGAGGCTAAAAAACGGGATCATAAAATCTTAGGGCCCGCCCTTGATCTTTTTTCTCTAAAAGAAGAAGCCCCTGGTATGCCTTTCATCCATCCTCACGGCCTTATTATTTGGAACCGTCTCATTGCGTTTTTACGCGAATGCCTCTCCGATGCAGGTTATATCGAGATCAAAACTCCCATGATGATGAGCAAAGAGCTTTGGGAAAGATCTGGCCACTGGGACCACTATCGGGAAAATATGTATCTATCCCAGATCGAAGAAAGAGAATTTGCCATCAAGCCCATGAATTGTCCAGGCTGCATGCTTTATTATGGAACAGCTATGCATAGCTATCGAGAGCTTCCTTTACGGATCGCTGAAATCGGTCATGTACATCGTTTTGAGGCCTCTGGAGCTCTCAATGGTCTATTTCGTGTCCGCGGTTTTCACCAAGATGATGCTCATATTTTTATGCGCCCCGAACAAATCCAGGATGAAATCAGCCAAATTTTAAAACTAGCAGACAAAATTTATATGACCTTTGGACTACCTTATCGCCTAGAACTTTCGACTCGTCCTGAAAAATCCAAAACGATCGGATCGGATGAAGATTGGGAAAGAGCCACCGATGGGTTAAAAGGCGCATTGGATGACTGGGGACACAGCTATCGCATAAACGAAGGGGACGGCGCTTTCTATGGCCCGAAAATCGATATCCACATCCGCGATGCAATCGGCCGTTTTTGGCAATGCGGAACAGCGCAACTCGACATGTCGCTTCCGCAAAAATTTGAGTTAGAATTTGTAGATAGCGATGCAGCACATAAACGCCCCATTATGCTTCACCGGGCCATTTTTGGATCGATCGAGCGATTTTTTGGAATTTTAATCGAACATTTTGCCGGTAAATTCCCGCTTTGGCTAAGTCCTTACCAAGTCAGACTCATAACCGTTGCAGATCGGCATGTTCCTTATGCAAAGGAGCTTGCTGCACAAATTAAAAAAGCAGGTTTTGTTTGCGATCTAGACGACACAAATGAGTCTGTCGGGAAAAAAGTGCGAACAGCACAAATGTTAAAAACAAATTATATGCTGACTATCGGCGATCAAGAAGTGGCAAACCAGTCTGCTTCGCTTCGCACGCGCGACAATGTAGTGCATGGAGAGATTGACATTTCTAATTTTCTTGCTAAAGTCGTAAAAGAACGAGACGAACGTGCTTTAATGTCTCCTTTTTCGATAGCTCCTTAAAAACCGAAATTCGACAGAACTTAAGGTTTAAAACAGGCTCTTAAACGCAAGGAAAAAAAGATGATTGTTATCTCTGTCAGCAGTTTTAAAGGCGGAACTGCAAAAACATCAACATCGCTTCACTTGGGATCGGCTCTTTGCCAATTTCATAAAAAAAAAGTCCTTCTGATCGATTTTGATGCACAAGCCAATTTAACAACGGGACTTGGATTCGATCCCGATGAACAAGATAGCATGGCAACCGTTTTGCAGGGGGAAAAACCCATTGATGAAGTCATTTTGCCTACCTGTATTCCAAACATGGATATCATTCCAGCAGATACTTGGTTGGAGCGCGTTGAAGTATCAGGCTCGTTAGCTGCGGATCGTTACTCTCATGAACGGCTGAAAGAAATTTTATGTAAACTTCCTTATGATTTTGTCCTGATCGATACGCCTCCTTCTCTTTGCTGGCTTACCGAATCAGCCCTCATCGCCTCAAAATACTCTCTGGTGTGCGCAACTCCTGAGTTTTACAGTGTCAAAGGCTTGCAGCGCCTTTCTCTTTTCATCAATAATATTTCTGAAAGACATGCCACAAAGGTGCTAGGCGTCGCGTTATCCTTTTGGAACCCGCGCGGGAAAAGCAATGATGCTTTTTTACAAGTCATCGAGCAAACTTTTCCAGGAAAACTCTTGCATGCAAAAGTCAGACGCGATATCGCAGTATCTGAGGCGGCCATTTATGGAAAACCAATTTTTGATACGGCACCCAACAGCCGCGCCTCCATCGATTACTTAGCGCTAGCTAGCGAAATTTTAAAGAGGCTTTGATGATGTCTAAAATCAATGATTTACTAAATCTTCGATTTAAACAAAAAGATACACTGCAGACAAAAATGACCGCTCTTGTCGAAAAATCCAATAATGGAGAGCTTTCTAGCTTTTCTGGAGTTTTTCGTGTAGCGGCTTTGAACGAAAAAGAAAAAAAAACACTGGAAGAGATTTTAACTACCTTTCGTCTTCATGAAACAGACGATGTGGCAACCGATTTAACAGCACTCATGACCATTACTTCCGAGGTCAAAGCGATCACCAATCAAGCAGTAATTCTGCATGGCGAAAGAATTAAGCGCGCTCAAGAAATTTTAAAAAGTTATCGCGATGGCGCCTTTACAGCATGGCTTTTTGCAATCTACGGCAATCGACAAACTCCCTATAATTTTTTACAGTATTATGAATTTTATACTGTCATGCCGCAAACGCTCCACTCCACATTAGATCAAATGCCAAGGCAAGCAATTTATACGCTCGCTAGCAGATCCGGCTCTTTAGATCGAAAAGAAGAGTTCGTCAGAAATTATTGCGGCCAGCCCAAGCAAGAGCTTTTACATTCGATTCGACTTGAGTTTCCCTTAGATGAAGATGATAAACGGGTTCCTCAATTTGGACTCCAAGCAATTTCTTTTCTTAAACGAGCCCGAGAAGCTCTAAAAAATCCTCTATGTAAAATCAGCCTGGAAGAAAAAAAACAAATAGGCCATTTACTCGCACAGATCCAGCCATGGATTCAATAAAAAAATGAGGGAGGAAAAAACGTATCTTAGTCCTTTTTCGACTCGCTATGCGAGTCTAGAAATGTCTTATCTTTTTTCGCCGCATTTTAAAAGTTCAGCATTCCGCCGCCTTTGGATCGCTTTAGCAAAAGCGCAAAAAGAGCTCGGACTTCCTATTTCTCCTCTTCAAATCGAACAAATGCAAAAGCATCGCGACACAATCGATTTTGAGAAAATACATTTATATGAAAAAAAATTTCGGCATGATGTCATGGCGCACATCCATGCTTTCGCAGACCAATGTCCAGAAGCAAAACCAATCATCCATTTGGGCGCCACCTCCAGCTATGCAACAGACAATGCAGATTTAATTCAGCTCAAAGAAGCCATGGGGCTGCTTCATAAAAAAATGCTGCATATCCTCAAAGAGCTTTCTGATTTTGCTCAAAAATACGCTCACGCCCCAACTCTTAGTTATACTCATTATCAGCCCGCTCAGCCCACAACCATTGGGAAAAGGGCATGCCTCTGGCTGCAGGATTTTTATCAAGATGCCTTAGATTGGCAGCGCCTCTTTGTCTCAATCCCTTTTTTAGGCGCCAAAGGGGCCACAGGCACGCAAGCATCTTTTCTAGCCCTCTTTGAAGGGGATCATGCAAAAGTAAAAAAACTAGAAACACTTATTGCTCAAGAATTTCACTTTGATTCCATTCTTCCTATCGCAAGCCAAACCTATTCACGAAAAATAGATCTATCCCTTCTCAACGCGTTAGAATCCTTTGCTGCCAGCGCACATAAAATGGCGACAGACCTTCGCCTTCTGGCTCACGAAGGAGAACTTTTAGAAGCATTTGAAGCAACACAGGTAGGCTCTTCAGCCATGCCTTACAAACGAAATCCTATCTACGCCGAAAGAATTTGCGGACTTTCTCGATTTGTCATCTCTCTCTCTCAAAATCCAGCTTATACCGCCGCAACCCAATGGCTCGAACGAAGTCTCGATGATTCTTCCAACCGAAGACTGTGTATCCCTGAAGCTTTTCTAGGGGCAGACGCTATTTTAAATCTGCTCGCCCATCTCATTCCCAATCTTACAGTTAATGCTTCTTTAGCCCAGACTCATCTTGAAGAGAATCTTCCTCTTCTTGCAACAGAAAACATCCTCATGGCAGCGGTTAAAAAAGGTGGCGATCGACAAGATCTGCACGAACAGCTTCGTCTTCTCATCGTTGCCTCTCAAAAAGAAAAAAATCCCCGATTTTTTCTCATCCATAAACTACAAACGGATTTTCACCTTTCTTCCTACGAACTAGAAAAAATATTCGATCTAAAATCCATGCTTGGACGCGCGCCTCAGCAAGTACAAG
>Ga0206895_1128_pt1 | contig 20445 bp, 18 predicted proteins | sample Alteio_BWOrgHeat_51_FD_152967 | JGI IMG/M metagenome (GOLD analysis project Ga0206895, IMG submission 152967) | Enriched cells from forest soil in Barre Woods Harvard Forest LTER site, Petersham, Massachusetts, United States -... | ecosystem: Environmental > Terrestrial > Soil > Temperate forest >...
ATTTAGAAATAATAGAAAACTAAAGGAAGATTATTGGTAGTATTTATTATTTCAAAATTCATACCCAACACGAAAATAACAAAAAGTTTATTTAACTTTTTCAATCACTTTTTTAGCGGCTGCAAATTAATTTCCTCAACCACACAATTATTTTCTTGATTAACCACCAGCGCAATTATATCTGCCACTTGACCCGGTTGAATAGCATTATAAGAATCTCTTCCCGGCCTAAAACTAAGATCATCAAAAAAAGCCGTGTCAACTAATCCCGGATTAATCATCGTCACCGATATATTCGCAGTAACACACTCTTTACGCAGACTTTGGGCAAACCCTCGTAATGCAAACTTAGAGGCACAATATAGACTTCCTTTTTTTTGGCCCTCTAACGCACATTCCGAACCTATTATAATAATTTTTCCCGATTTATTCATTTTCATAACGGGTAAAAAAAACTTAATCAAAACAGCCTGACTTAAAAAATTAACATTTAACATATTTTGCATTCGCGCCAAAGACAATTGTTCAAGCTCACAAAATTCACCATAACCTGCGGAGCTTACAATAACATCTAAGACAGGGTGATGTTCCTGAATCGTCTTAAACTGCTGTTCTAATAATTGAATTTTAGAAAAATCGACAGTGTAGGTATGATAATGAGGTGTGTCAGGTCTAAACTTACTATGATCACGCGCAAGCCCAATGACTTCATAATTTTCATGCAACATTTTTTCAGCAAACGCTCGGCCCATCCCGCTTGAAGAACCTGAGATTAAAATTTTCTTCATTTAACTTTTACACTCAAATAAAATAGCTTGATTTACATGGTTACTTAACAATTCATATACCCAGGCTTTCATCGATTGCTCAAGCTCATCCCGATACGCCATCGTTTTTCCTTGCTTGTAAAGAGGATGCGCAAGTAAGGCATCATTGGGATAGAGATTTACAATTGTTTGATACATTTTTTCTGGAAATCGCATGGTACCCACACTAATAGAATGAATTTGTTGGGGTGAAATGAGTTTAAAAATAGTTTCGATTAAATCTTGGTAGAGTAATTTAAAATTAGGATGATATATCAAAGGATCAAAACGAAGTCCAATTGGCCATCCATGATTTGCGACCTCTTGCATGGCTTGCAGCCGTTTAGCCAATGGTGGAACCTTTTTTTCAATTGCTTGCGATATTTCATCCGGGTTTAAACTAAATGCCACGACACAATGTTTGAAAGCAGAGACATGTAATAATTCTTTAATATTCGTGCTTTTTGTTCTTAATTCTAAAATCGCATTTTTTAACGGCTGAAAAAAAGGTAAAAATTCTTTTAAAAAATAGGTCACGGGTTCATACGCTAATGAATCGCAATCATAGCCTGAAAAAAAATAAATAGGATTCACCGCTGTTTGACTCAGCAGTACGATTTCTTGCATAAAGTCTTCATAATTTACAAATACGACATAATTAGCACTACTATACATCCCTTGCAAAAAACAATAACGACAATCAAAGAGGCAATTTAACATATGGGAAAAATAGTAATTCACATCGCCCCCGATTCCAAAACCCGGTGGTGATTTTGAAATAAAGTTATTCTTTTTTTCAGCCAATATCAAAGCAGGATTTTGTTTTTGTATACGAAAATTTTGTGCTTTCGGGTTAAAAACTTCTTTATAAAAGTCACATTCAATTATATTTTCAGGCTGAAGTTGTTGGATAATGCGCAAGGTGCGTGGATGGCTTGCAATCGCTTTTTCGATATAAATAGTCTGCATTTAGGGAGTACTCACCTCATTTTCTTCTAAAAGGTTTATCAATTTTTTAATGACATTTTTAGAATTTATTTCGTTGGCGAAAACCTCCATAGGAGAATAATTTAATCGTATTTTCCACCGCCGCAAATATTCTTTTAACTGAATGCGCTGGCTAAATGTAAAATGCCATTTCGCCTGAAACTCTGTTATCCATTCGGATATAAATTGATTATTCAACTCGGTTTGAGATAAATTTAGTAAATATTGCACTACTTTTTCAATCTCAGGTATGTTATTAATAATATGTCTATGGACACTCTCTTCATTAAGTTGTGCTTGATCTTGCTCTGAATTATCGGAAATAATTTTTAAAACTTGAATCTGTTCTGAGGTAACAAATGTACTCGCGATATGAAAAAAAGCCGCACCTTCCATATCTAGCATCCCGGCACTTGGATAGGTAAGCTGAGGTCTGTCATGAGTAATCAACACGCTTTGTCGCATATTTTTTAAAAGATTTACAAACGGAAACCATTTCCGTTGGGTACTCGCATCGCATATTTTATTTGCTAAAACTGACTGCCCACACGAAAATTCAAGAGAGCCTGCAATTCCATAATTTAAAAAAACACTTTGTTTATGACATCCCGTTAGCATAAATAAATAGGTAGTAGCACTAGCCGTTTTCACTTTGCCTACACCCGATATAATTAAATATATGCTTTGATTATGATTCGTAAAAATGGGAAAAGCTAACTCGATATGATTAACGATAGACATTTTCTTTAAGTGAAAATATGAAATAATCGCTTTTGCTTCACAATGCAGCGCAACCACAATATTCAAAACAGCTTTTGAATTCACAATTTGAATAGCCTTAACGTTGGATTGGTGGAATTTTGAGCTACTCTAGTATTAATGTCAATGATTTATTACTTTTTATGTTTTTTTGGAGAAGATAGAATTTTAGAATATTCTTTTAATTTTTTTTCTACTTTATCGTTAATACTATCGCGGCTAAATTGACCCTGTTTATTTCGCACGCCTGCGGGCACATCGGTTAACAAGGTGATAGCTTGATCAATTGTTTTAACGGGATACACAAAAAATTCTTGTTTTTTAGCGGATTCAACAATATCTTCCCGAAGCATTAAATTTTTGATATTGACATAGGGAATTAATACGCCTTGCTGACCCGATAAACCACGTGCTTTACAAATATCATAAAAACCTTCGATTTTTTGATTTACACCACCAATGGCTTGTACTTCACCGTATTGATCAACAGAACCTGTCACGGCTAAAAATTGTTTTATGGGAACATCAGCGAGCGCTGATAATAATGCACATAATTCCGCAACAGAGGCACTATCGCCTTCCATGGAGCCATAGATTTGTTCAAACGAAAGACTGGCCGAAAGCGCGAGTGGCTGATCTTGGCTATAACGACTGGCAATATAATTTGATAGAATCAATCCCCCTTTGGAATGAATGGGCCCTGCTAATTTAATTTCACGTTGGATATCAATAATTTTTCCTTTTCCCACATGTACTTTTGCAGTAACACGAGTTGGATGACCATATGAAAATTTTCCGGTTCTGACTACCGATAAACAATTGACTTGGCCAATCGCTTTATCTTTTGTATTAATAATAATAAAGTCACGGTTAATTTCTTCATAATACACTTCGCGTGCCCGATCTCTTCTGTGTATTTGTGCCGCGATGGCCTGTTTAACATCGACGGCTTCCACTAACATTTTATTACCCATCCCTGCCCAATAATCGGCTTCAACCATTAGATCATCAATACTACGGATATGAGTGGATAATTTTTCAATATCTTCTGTTAATCGCGAACTTTGATCAATAACTTCTGCAACAGCTGCCGCATCAAAAGGGCGTAGTTTTTCATTCTGAATGATCGTACCAATTAAACGTGCATAGAGACGAATATTAGCAGGACTACGCTCAATTTGTTCATCAAAATCAACCGCTACTTTAAATAATTCGCCAAAATCAGGATCATGATTGGTCAATGAATAATAATGATGGCGATCCCCTAACAGAATGATTTTAACATCAAGAGGAATGGGCATAGGCTCTAGTGAAATAGGTTGCACAGACTCGGATAAATGTTCGATAGACTCTATTTCAATTTTACGTGCATACAAGGCACGCTTTAAACCTTCCCATGCTTTATGGTCTTTTTTAATTTTACGTGCTTCAATAATTAAATAACCGCCATTTGCTTTATGTAAAGCGCCCGCGCGAATAAGTGTAAAATTCGTAACGAGTGCGCCAAATTGAGAGACATGTTCTACACGACAAATTAAATTTGAATAAGACGGATTTTCTTCGAAAACAATGGGAACTCCTTTTCTATCACTATGATCAATTAATAAATTAATTTTATAACGTGCCAACTCAGGACTTTCGAAAGAAAATGTGATGATATTCGTGTTTTCATCGCTTTTTATAAAATCATTTACATGTGTCACAATATCTTCTTGTACGGCTTGCAAATATTTAACAACACATGCAAAGTCGGTATATTTTTTAATTAATTTTTGAACCAAGGGCTCAACCACCGCTAAGGTAAATTGCTTCTGTAACTCTTTTTCCTTTTCATGGCGTTCTTTATATAAATGAGGAATTTTATGTTTGATTGAGTTTTCGCTAGTTGTTTTATTAACAGATTCGCGTTTTGCATTAAAATTATCATTTATTTCTTGCATTCGACCACGATATTCATCACTTTCAAAAACTGCAATAATATTAGTGCTTATTTCATTTATTAATAATTTCATATCTTGTTGCAAAACCATTCCCATCCCGGGCGGCAATTGCAATGCGATAGGTTTTTCGGGAACTTCAAAATTGTGAATATAACACCAATCGGAAGGTGTAATTTTACCCGCATGCCTTTCAAGCACGGTGCGAATTAAAGCGCGCTTTCCAATGCCGGAAGGTCCCATGGCGTATAAATTATACCCTTGCCTTCGAATACCTATCCCAAATCGTAGCGCTTCCAATGCCCGTTCTTGCCCTACAAATTCGGTTAATGGCTTTAATTCAGTTGTTGTAATGAACTTTAATCTCTTAGGATTAAGCGTCTTGCGGAGAAATCTATAATTAAGCGGATTCGGTTTACTCATACATCGCATCCATTATAGCCTCACTTAATTAGGTAATATTAGACAATATATGTACATAATATCTATTATAAGCTAAATAATGGGGTATTTCTTAAGGGATGAAGTATGCTGATTTAAAAGGAAAATAAAATTTCAAGCCGCAGAATGTGCGGCTTGAATTTTGTGCTATCCCTAGCTCGAGTCTAATTTATTAACTCGCTTGAATTAAAAGCATGAAACTAATCAATTAATCAATGATAGTAACATCTTCAGCTTGTAATCCTTTCTGGCCCTGCGTCACAGTAAATTCTACGCGTTGACCTTCTGCTAAAGAACGGTATCCATCACCCGTGATGGATTTAAAATGTACGAATACATCGCCACCTTGTTCTCTTTCGATAAAACCAAAACCTTTTTCATTATTGAACCACTTAACTGTACCTTTCTCACGACCTGCCATATCTAACACCTTTATATAATTTAAAAATGAGCGTCTTAAAGATAAGTCCCGCTTTCGTTTTCGAAAGCTCAAATCCCTAATAGCGCAACCCCAATAGTATCAGAAATTCTATAAAACTACACATTTTCAAATAGGTCAATTCTATGAAATATGGCCAAACAAGCAAAATAATATACATATAGATCTAAAAATATACTATACTATTTATGTGGGATAATTTAAGTAACCTCTATCCGACTGAAAAAGTAAGTATGCAGGAGATCAGTTTGTAATAGCGTGAGCAAGCTCACCCTAAGTGAGAAGCCTAACAGATTACATAGATCGCCGTTCTAGTGGGGATACGAGCCATGAATAGATTACTTGAAAATCCCACTTTTTTTAGTTTTTTTGGCTTTTTCACCCTATAATTCTCCATACTTCAAAACTTCTAAATGAACATTCAACAAAAATGGTAAAAAAAATGCGAATATGGGTTGATGCAGATGCCTGTCCTAATATAATCAAAGACATTCTTTTTCGTGCCGCCAATCGAACCCATACGCCTACTGTTTTTGTAGCAAATCAACCTATCTGTATCCCCCCTTCATCCTATATTACAAGCATGCAAGTATCAGCAGGATTTGATGTCGCAGATAATCATATTATCAATAAAATGGAGCCTGGAGACTTAGTCATCACTGCAGATATTCCTTTGGCTGATGGGGTCGTGACGAAAGGAGGGATCGCTCTTAACCCAAGAGGTGAACTATATACCGCGCGTAATATAAAACAGTCTTTATCGATCCGGAATTTTCATGATGGCTTAAGAAGCAGCGGAGTGATAACGGGCGGCCCGGCTAAACTTGGAAAAAAAGAGATCCAAGCATTTGCAAATTGCTTGGATCAATTTCTTAATCGGAAAAGAACATAGATAACTTACTTTAGTCTAATAGACCCAATGCCACCGATTAAACCAAATGCGGATAAAAGCCATAAAATGACAGCAATAATAACCACAGCATTTAAAATGGTTTTAATTGATCCCGCCATAGGAATATAAGTATTAATCAACCACAAGACAAAACCAACAATAATTAAAACAACTACGATGGTAATTAAAGACATTTATTCATCCTTTAAAAATGTTTTAAGAATAAAGCATAACTCTAATTTATGCCGATAACAACTTGTTATAAAATGATTATAAATTAATATCTTGCGAAACAATCTTAACTTCACCCTCCGAAAGATGGGCAACCAACAATGTATACTCAGGCACCTCAATCCAGGTAGTTGAATCTTCCGTCAATGGCTCTGATGCTATAATAATACTCGATTTAACTTTGCTGCCTTTCATCTTATATTCATTATCATAAAATCCATATCGTTCGCCATAGGTATACCACAAAGAATGATACGCATGATGTGCTTTGTCTTTATCATCCTGTGGCTGCCATCCATAATCAAAAACAAAACGCGTTGCTGCAATAAACTCACCATTCGTAATAAATAAATTAACAGGGGAGTTAATCGTAAGATCATGTTTTATGCGAATATCACGAATAATTTTTAAAGTCTCAATAAGAGCTTTAATAATATCCTCAGTCACAAGTGTCGTGGTCGTGTTGATTAATTGTGATAAAAAAACAGCATAAATCCATTCACTATCAGTCGTCCCTTGAATATTTTTTCTATAAGTCGGATGAATATATTCAATTAAATCATATTTCATATGCTCAAAACCAAACAACATTCCATTATGTGCCAATGCAATATCCACAGCTGGAAAAATAAAGGGATGAACATTTTGCTGAGAAACGACTTGTTTTTCACTATAAGAAACGCCTCGTAAATGAGCCAAAAAACAATGAGGTTTAATTTTACATGCTATATTTCTTAAATTTTCATCATAAAAAGGTAATTGTGTTGTTTTATAAATAAAAGGAAGCAATGGATTACACGATGTATTATCCCAAGCAACCAAACCAAAACCCGCCAAATTTAAGAGATGTGACATATAGATTGGATGATAACTTTGCTTAATAAATGAATTATCAGGACGATAAAGTAGTTTTTCGACAACGATAGGCTTACCTAAATAGGATAGAATTCTACACATAATAATTACCTATTATAAAGTTCAGTCGCTAAACGAATATCTAACTTATTTGCTGATCGCTCTAAGATAACAAATGATTTACAAATAATATCAAAAAATTTATACCATAATTCTTTCACTTTTTGATCGCGAGAAAAATTTTCAAAGCCCGAAATTTTTAATAAAATGGCTCTTTCACGCGTGGCATAATTAATCAATGCAGATGCGCTAGGATCAATTATTGAGATATTTGCAAAAAATAACATAGGACCTAACACGGATAACTTTGCAACTTTATTATCTTGAATAATACTGGATTGAACAGCACCGCGTAAAACAATATAACAAGAAGGTTTTTTATCCCCTTCTATAATTAAATTGCATTGATCGGTTGTTTTAATTAAAGTTGAATCGCGTAACAACTCATCCCATTCATCTTCGCGAAAAATTTCAAAAGGGGGAATTTTTTTTAAATTTTCAATTTCCAATTTCGCTTCTTTAAATTCAATGACGCTGGGCTTAGTAAAAGACTTCATTACTTCACCAAATACCGATCGTGTGATCATATCCGTTTCATTCATTACATGGGTGATTTTTTTATGAATATTTTTTAAACGTGCAGACACTTTTTCCATAATGGCTTTATTAATTTTGTATTTGGTTTCCGGATAAAATAAAGTCAGTAAATCAAAATATTTAGCTAAAATAAATAAACAAGACATCGCCGTATCTGCAATAACCGACGTCGCACTGGAACCTTTTTCAATTAGACTCACCTCTCCTAATAAATCGCCTTGCTTGAGTGTTGCAAGGCTCGTCATTCCTTCGCCAAGTATTCTTGCAGTGACAGCCGCTTGACCCTCAATAATAATATACATGCCATCCACAATTTTTCCTTGTGCGACGATAATATCTCCTCGCTCAAAAGAGACGACTTTACTATGCTCTAAGAATAAGTCGAGCTCAAAAGGATCTAAATACTGGCACAATTGCGTGGTCAATAAAATATTTTTAAATTCTAAACTTAGCATAGCCTCATCCTTTGAATGCTTAGCTTCTAGCCCAAATATGACATTGATTTGATACTAAATTAGAAAACGATTCTTTCTCTTTATAAATTTCTTTTAAGATTTTTGCATCATTATTTTTATTTAAAATATCTTCCATTAATAAAGATATATAACCCATATTACCCAATATATTTCCGCTTTTTTGAATGCGATTTATCGTTTCCAGCATATCATCATAAATACTGATTTGTTGTAACGTATGTGCATCGACTAGCGATCCATCAAAACCATACCGACTGGCTTGAAAGCGATTATACGTGTAGACATAATATAAGTCTTCCGTGAGAGTTATAGGCCTTTCAGTTAAAACATAATGTGCAATCGTCTGGATATACGCTGCAACACGAATTGCTTTCTGAATCGTTAATGGGGTATCACATACTCTTATTTCCACCGTACCATATTCAGGCTTAGGTCTAATATCCCAGTAAAAATCTTTCATACTTTGAATAATACCTAAATGGCGCATTTTATAATAATACCCAGAAAATTCGGCCCAGGTCGTTAGATAAGGCATAACACCACTCATAGGATACGCATTAAAAACAGTCGTTCTTGAGGTATTAAAACCCGTATCGATCCCCTGATAAAAAGGCGATGATGCACTGATTGCAATAAAATGCGGAATATATCGCGTTAAAGCATGCATGAGATAGATAGCATCTTCTGGATTTTTACAACCAATATGCACATGCTGTCCAAATACAGTGGAACGTTTTAAGAGATAACGAAATTGTCGCGATAAATTTTTATATCTTTTTGTAGGGAATACTTTTAACTTCGTCCATTTTTGAAAGGGATGCGTTCCCCCACCTGCAATTAATACATCTAACACTTGCGCTTGTTGCAAAAGGAAATTTTTTATTTCTTTAAATTCTTCACTCAAATCATTTGCAGATTTATGAATAGAGGAATTAATTTCAATCATACTTTGCGTAATTTCGGGTTTTATGTGATTTGCAAAAGAGCTTTCTTTTATATTTCTAATAAAATCTTTTGCGCGAGAAATAAGATGAAATGTTTCGGGATCAATAAGTTGAAATTCCAACTCAACTCCTAAAGAGGCCATCGAAGATGACTTGAAAGGCAGCATTTTCATAATGTCCCTCGACGAGTATTTATTTAATATAGCATAAAATAAGGCATTTCAACGGCGAGGAAAGTAATCTACAGGGCAATGACACGAAAGATAATGCTGATATGTGCAAAAAAGATTATAAAAATGTTTTTGTGGTAATAAATTGTGGCAGATTTTCTTTCGATAAATCTATTTGTTTATCGAAAGAAAATTGTCTTCTTTAATTTTTTTAATTTTCTTAATCTTCACTAACAATGACTTTTTCAATAACCACATCATTTACCGGCACATTTTGATGACCTGAACGATTTGTGGTCTGGACTGATTTAATTTTATCAACGATATCCATACCGTCAGTCACCCATCCAAATACACAATACCCCCAACCATTTTCTGATTCTGCAGTAAAATTTAAAAAATTATTATCCACCACATTAATAAAAAATTGACTACTCGCTGAATGAGGATCGGAAGTACGCGCCATGGCAAGTGTACCGCGCTTATTGAGTTTTCCTTTATTAGCTTCATTTTGAATAGGCGCATAGCCTTTTTTTTGATTCATTGTCGTGTCAAATCCACCGCCTTGAATCATAAAGCCATCCATCACTCGATGAAAAATAGTGCCATCATAAAAACCATTTTTAACATACGCTAAAAAATTTTCGGCGGTTTTTGGTGTATTTTCAAAATCTAATTCGATAACAATGGGTCCATAATTTGTTTGCAAAGTGATCATATGTGTTTCTCCAATTTTTAGTGCAGCAAATATAATTCATAAATGGGATCAGGAGCTACTTTTTTTTCCCATTTATGCGCTCAGGCTTTGCTTCGGTCACTATAATAGAACGCCCATTGTGAATCGTACTATTTAACGCCTGGATGGCGCGCGCAGCATCTTCGTCGGTCAACATTTCTACAAATGCATACCCTTTGCCCTGCCCTGTCACAGGATCCATGACGACTTGAACCGATTGAACAGCGCCCGCTTCACTAAACATTTGCTCTAATTCATTGTTTTTAATACTGTAGGCTAACGAACCTACATAAAGTTTTTTCCCCATACTGTGTGTCCCTTTATAAAAATAAAATTAAATACGTCACTCATGCTAACATGATCAATTTCTTTATGCATCTAAGCTAATTTGTTTTATTATTAACCCATTACTGATTCTAAAAGGCATACAACTTGGATAAAAACCGTAATACACCATATGCAAATTTAGACCCGCATTTGATTCTTGATGCGATTGAAAGCGTAGGTTTTCGCTGCTCAGGCGGATTGTTTGCCTTAAACAGTTTTGAAAATCGAGTTTATCAAGTAGGCATTGAAGATGAAACGCCTTTGATTGCAAAATTTTATCGTCCAAAACGCTGGAGTGATGCAGCGATTTTAGAAGAACATCAATTTGCCGCAGAATTACTACAACTAGAAATCCCTGTGGTTGCCCCTCTTATTTCATCAGGTACCACATTACATCAATATCGGGATTTTCGGTTTGCCTTGTTTCCTCGCCGCGGAGGCCATGCACTTGAGCTCGACAATCTCGAACAACTTGAGTGGATGGGCCGTTTTATTGGTCGACTGCATGCCGTGGGCGCCTGCCGCCCGTTTCAACATCGACCACAATTAAATGTCCAGACGCATGGATATGAACCCACCCGTTTTTTAGTTGAACATAATTTTATTCCTGAGGCGCTCAAAGAAAGATTTATAGCAACCCTTGATACTGTTCTTAAAAAAATTGAAGATTGCTTTCATCGTGCAGGTGAAATCCAATTGATTCGCCTCCACGGGGATTGTCATGCAGGAAATGTATTGTGGAATCAAACAGGTCCTCAAATTGTAGATCTTGATGATTGTGTGATGGGACCCGCAGTACAAGATATTTGGATGTTACTATCAGGCAATAAACATCAAACTCGCCTCGAGCTTGATCTTATTCTAAGTGGTTATTGCGAATTTCATGATTTCAATCCCCGTGAACTTCACTTAATAGAAGCGATGCGCACATTGCGCATGATTCAATATGCGGCATGGCTTGCGATACGATGGGAGGATCCTGCATTTCCTCTTAATTTTCCCTGGTTTAATACCACACCTTATTGGCAAGAATTATTACGCGATTTACAAGAGCAATCGAGTCTTATTGATATGATTGAGGAATATAGTTAATTTAATAAATTACTTTCTCTATATCGAATATCGAATATTGAGTATCCGATATAGAGGATAAAAAAATAAACTTTACTGAGATAATCCATCTTGAATTAATTGATACACTAAACTTGCCGCTTGTGGTGTACCAATACCTGTCACATAATTGTAACCAAATATAGCCGTACAATAATATCCACACGATCCATTTGTCCCCGTTGTTATAGGATGGAAGTTCGCAAGATATTGTGATTTACCAATTGCATATAATGAGCTATTGACTGTCGTTAATTTTTTAGAAGTTCCTGATTTTGCAACTGCAATCATCGCCGCAATTTGAGGAGAGCCCGCACTTGTTCCACCGATAACCATCCACCCTGGTTGGCCATAGGAATCATAAACAGAAAAACCCGAATTAGGATCGGCATTATAAGAAATATCCGGCACACCGCGTAAGTTTTGCGGATTATTCGGTAAAGGAAAATTAGTCTGATATGTCGGTTCTTTTTCATAAACACTCACTCCACCACCACTGCCTGACCAGGCATTTTCACTTAAATAATTACCTGAAGCATCGACTGTGAGTGTTGTTCCACCTACCGCGATCACATTAGGCGATACACTCGGATAAATAGTACCATGCCCACCATCACCCGATGATGCAGTGAAAACTACATTGGGAACGTTGAATGTACTATCAAATCCCGTTTCTTGTGCAAACTCACTACCACCCCAACTCATCGAAACAACTGTCGCACCTTGTGTTATCGCAACGGAAATGGCTTGAAATAAAGAATTAAAACTACTATCTTTTGCTTCCACTAAAATAATTTTTGCTTTGGGGGCAATAGCATGAGCCCATTGAATATCAAGCGAAATTTCAACACCCCATCCAGCATTACCAGCGGGTTTTGAACCTGCCGCATATACTTTTTTGAAACAACCATTAGCCGTAGTACACGCAGCTAATCTAAAGTTTTTGCTAAATACACCTAAATCCGCTTCCGCTTTCGGATCATCGTAAGCATCTACGATCGCAATTGTTTGTCCTGCCCCCTGAAAGGGAAGATTTGTAAAGCTATAGGCTAATTTAATCTTACTAGGTGTTAAACCACTTGCGTAAGTTGCAGGTGTATTAGGTTTTATGATATAGGGAGGATAGGCAATATTTGAAACCGTTGGTAATGCATACGCAGTGCTTAAACTTAATAAAATCGGAATAAGTAATATCGTTTTTTTGTGTTTCATACAATCTCCTTATTGAATGAATTAAACAAAATAAAAAACTAACGACTGCATGCAGCAAAAATTTATTAACCTCTCAAGTTTATTATACCCGCAGAAAAGTTTCTTTACGATTTAATACTTCCGTTAACATATCAGCATCTAAAGGAGGGCTAAAATAATATCCTTGGATTAAATCACATTGTTGATCTTGCATAAACTTCAATTGCTCAATCGTTTCAACTCCTTCTGCAACAACTTTGACATGTAATTTTTTTGCAAGACTAATTGTATTTGAAACAATTGTTTTGCTATCATTATTAGTTGCCACATCTTTTACAAACGATTTATCTATTTTTAATTTATCAATGGTAAATAATTTCAAGCTACTCAAACCCGAATATCCCGTACCAAAATCATCAATCGCTAAACCTAACCCCATGGATTTAAATTGTTTAATAATCGAAATAGCATTTTGTTGAAATGCAATTGATTCCGTTAATTCAAATTCAATAAATTTTGGATCTAAACCTAATTCATTAATAATAGAAGAAATATTTTCAATAATATTTTTTCGATGCAATTGCTTAGCAGACAAATTAATTGCAACTTTAAGGTCAGTGAAACCTTGATCATGCCATAATTTAGTTTGCAGACAAGCTGTTCGAAACACCCACTCACCTAGGGCAAATATGACACCATTTGATTCTGCCAAAGGAATAAATTGATCCGGTGGCACAAAACCAAACGTAGGATTTTTCCACCTCACTAATGCTTCAACAGAACAAATCCGCCCCGTACGCAAATCTACTACGGGTTGATAATGCACGATAAATTCATTTGCATTTAATGCAGTATGTAGGCCACTTTCTAATTCTAATTGTTTGACTAAATTCAAATTACTTTCTGCAGTATAGATATTTAAGCTATTACCACCTTGTTGTTTTGCATAAAGCATTGCAGTTGCTGCATTTTTTAATAGTGTTTTTGTAGTCGTTCCATCACGTGGATATAAACTCACTCCCACACTTGATGTTAGTTTTAAAGATTGACTTTCGATTTGAAAAGGACTTTTTAGCATATTAAAAATAGGTTTCAACATATCTTCGACCGCAAGTGCATTCAGAACCGGTTCAAGCAAAATGACAAAAACATCTTTTCGTGACAATGTCACGGTCAATTGATATGTCTGAAAATTTTCAGTTAATAATTTATCAAATATTTTATTAAAACGCTGCGCAATGGTTTTAATCACAATTTCACTTGCTTCTTGACACATGGCATCATTAATTTTTTCAATTTCGTTGATAGTCAAATAAATAACACCAAACATATGATTATTTTGTTGTGCAATAACCATCGCAGAATCAATATGCTCTAATAAAAGTCGGTGATTAGGCAAGTCGGTTAATAAATCATGCGTCGATTGATACGTTACTAATTTAAGAGAATCTTCAAGCTCAATCGTTCGATCTTTTACACGCTGTTCTAAAAATTTATTAGCATTGGATAATTTATTACTTAAAGATACTTTTTCAAAACTTAATCTAAAAAACTTTCTAATTAAACGATAGCCGATATAAGATGCAACTAGTAAAAATGCAGTAATCACTGCCAGGCTAATAATATAAGTGAAATTTAAATTTGAATCTTTACCCATATGGGATAAAGAATGAATCTCAGAATAAATGCGTAACAAACAATAGGGAAGAAGAATACAAACCGCACAGATAATACAAGCCGTAAAATCAGTCACTGTACCAAAACAAAATCCGACCAAGGCGATTTGTAAATACGTAATAACATATAAATGATAATACGAGTCGCCAAATAAAGAGAATAATCCAATGCAGCCCCACACCAAAGCTAACATGCCCACTGTGAAGTGATAAGATAATTCTACTGATTTAATTTCACTTAAAATAATATGACGATTACGGTAAGTAAAACTGACATTAATAATGTTGCAAACTAAAACAGTAAGAAACCAGCTTATTATATAAAGAGGTTGAATATTGTTATAAAAACTTGTTAAAACAAAAAATACGGCGAGAAGCGTATTGACTGCACCACCAATATAAACCATCTTTTGTTGAAATTTATTTAATTCAATATCAACTTGATGCTCAATTTCAATCGTTTCATCTTCCAGAGGAAAAGTTTCCATTGCTATATTTGAAGTCGGCCTTTCTTCAATTTCAATGGTCATACCTTTCTTATCCTTTATAGAAGAATAGTTACTTTTGCATGGTATTTATAATATATTATCATAAACAATCATCTAAAGGGATTTCACAATGCAGCAAACTGTAAAATGGAGCCGATTATTTTATCTTTGTGCAACTGTTACGACTCTTACTATTCCTTTTTCAATATTCGCCTCTGATTTTAATTTACCGTTCATTAATGCTTCTGACTTAGGAAATATGTATGCAGGTTGGGCAGCATCTGCCACAGATGCCAGTACTGCAACGACAAATCCCGCCGGTTTAACACGTTTAAAAACGCCTCAACTTGTAGTCGCCATGCTGGATGTGAGTGGTAATACACAATTTACAGGTAGAACAGGAACGCCTTTTTCTTCTCAAAGCGGTACAGCAAATGGTACCTTAGGTGGTGGCTTGCCTCTTTTTTATATTTCTAAACCCCTGACAGAGCGAATTACTGTCGCATTTGGTGAAAGTGCACCATTTGCCCTCGGCACTCATTATGATAAATCCTCAATTGTCCGATACTCTGCGACTAAGAGCCAAATTTTGGTTGCAGACGTCAGCCCAAGCATTGGTTTTAAAATAAACAAATCATTGTCAGTTGGTTTAGGTTTAGATATCGATCGAATTTTCTTAACGTTAAATAATATGTATGGTCCCCCACTTTCCACACCTGATGGAGAGGGGCAAAATCATCTTTGGGGTACAGGTTTAGGCGCCCATGCCGGTGTTTTGTATGAAATTAATCCTTGTATCCGTGTGGGACTTAACTTTACATCACAAGTTAGCTTTCATTTATCGGGAAATAGTCAAGTATATAGCATCGCAGGAAATGGCCGAGTCCGACAAACGGCTAATATCCCTATGCCAGCCTTAGGACAACTCAGTATCTATTCAGATGTGACTCCCCGTTGGGCTGCAATGGCTACGGTGTTTTACACGCATTGGAGCACAGTACAACAACTCACCTTACAGAATACGGCGCTTCCTGGCGGCTTTACAGCACCTGTTAGCATTCCATTGCGTTACCACAATACAGTGGATTACTTTTTTGGAACCAATTTTAAAGCAACACAAAAATGGGTTTTTAAAGGCGGCATGCAACTTTTAAATACACCCACGAATAATCAAGTTCGAATTGTAGCGGATCCCATCAGCACAATGGTGTTAATGGGTATTGGTGCACACTATCAACAAAATCCGTGTGTAGGTTATGATATCGGCTATTCACATGATTTTTTCCATCAAGCACATATACGACAAGTGACGGCGGTGACATCTGCTGTCGGACATTCTATCACTGAATCCAATATTGTAGGTGCGCAGGTTACATGGAATATTTAATTAGAACTAATTTAAATTGCGAAACGACTCGCGATTTAATGCGAGTCGAATCTGATTAGTAAATTTATAAAATTATTTTTTACACTAAGTAGTTATTAAATCATGTAATATATTTGTGATGACAGAAAATAATTCATTACTAATTTTTTCATCTTGAATAAAAAGATGCTCACTATTAAACTCATAAAGTTCACATGTCTTTGTGGTTTGCGTACACCAACCCAAATAATCTTCATACTGAATCCATGGATCTTGTTTTCCCATAAAGAATTTAATCGGAATATCCAGTGGTAATTGTTCTTTATATTTATAATTTTTTACTATATTAATATCACTCATAAATATTGGTAAAAGTATTTTATTAATCTCCATATTATCAATAAATTTAAGATTAGTCGGTAATAATCCATTTTTTTGAAAAATATTCATCATTTTATTAATTGTAATTTTATCTAAACTAACATCCTCAGTATGTAATTCTTTTACTAATTCATTTATTTTTTTAATTGGAGAGCTGGGATCTGGAAAAGCAGAAATGATTAAACATTTAGGCAGTGGTAATTTTCGCATGCGCAACAGTCGCGTTAATTCAAAAGCAATTAAAGCACCCATGCTGTGACCAAAAAAGATATAGGGAATATCCAACGTGTTTTGTAAATTTTCACACAAAGCTAAAACCAATGCATCGATATCTGAAAAAGATTTTTCATTAATGCGTTCTTCTCTTCCAGGATATTGAATGGGGCACACATCAATAGTATCATTTGATAAACGTGCTTGCCATTTAGTATAAATAGATGCACCTGCACCTCCATAGGGAAAACAAAACAAGCGCAATGACGGTGGTGAAATTTTTTGACGATGAGAAATCCAAGGATTAGAAATTTCCTGTGAAACAATAAGTAATTTATTCACAATATCAGTGATGGACATCCCACTTAACAAATCTTTTAATGCAATGGATGAATCAAACTTATTATCAATGGCCTGTATTAAAGCCACTGCCATTAAAGAATCCATACCCATTGCCAACAATGAACGATCATGCGTAATATCTTCCTTTGGCATTGAAAATAAAGAAGATATTTTATTAACGAGAAATTCTGACACCTGCCTTGAGCGTTCCTCATAAGAAATTGATGCTAAGTCAATTTTTTGCGATTTATTTTTTGTTATATTTTCTAAATTTAAATTTTCATTTAATTGAGTCATCACAATATTTTCAAAACTGAAAATTATTCTTCCTTGCAAATCTATTAAAAAAATATCACCGATAAATTCTTTTTGATTGATATTTATCACGTTTAAACGAGAATAAATATATAAAGGTAAATTAGTCGCAATTGTTTCAATATATAAACTATTAACTTGTGTTGCTATATAAGGTTTTAATAATTTATCTGGTAATAGCATAAACAAAGATTGGATAGCAGCATCAACTATTCCTGGATGAATATTTAAATCAAAACTCGCATGTTTTTCAAGAGGCACAGGAGAGGTTAATTCACATATAATTTCCCACTCATTCAACCAATATTGTTGGGTCCATTGTAGCGTACCCTCTGCTGGCATATTCATTGATAGGATGCGATTCATAAAATCATTTTTGCTGCCTTGTAATGAACATTTTGATTTAACACAGGATAAATCAATGACATCATTTAGCTTAGAAGATTTATCTAAACTTAACGCTCCAGTCGTATGTAACAACCATTGTCCATCTGCTAAGAGGCTATAAAATTTAAAAGTGAATTTATCATTTTGCTTTTCTAGAATAATATGAATTTTTAACAATGCATGTTGTGGGATAGTGATGGGTAAAATAAACTTAATTTCATGGATAGTTAAAAATCGCTGCTGAAAATATTTATGCGAGATATAGGTTAGCATTTCTAGATAAAAACCCATATGTAAAAAATAATATGTATCTTGTAATTCAGGCAACACGCTCGAATCAAAAACAAATTCAAATTGTAGTAAAGGTGAGATTAACTGCTTTTTGCTAAACGGATAGGAAATAGTGACTGAAAGATCTTTTTCTATATCAGGCCAATAAGATTGATTTTGCCACGGATATAAGGGCATATCGAGATGTTGATATGTTTTACCCCTATATAACAATTTCCAATCAATTTCTTCACGGTTTATAAAGAATAGAGCTTCCTTTTCAAGATCTGACTCAGCACTCTGTTGTATAGTAGCCGGGCTAATATTAATTAAAATATTTTCTAATTTTGGAATGGATTCTAAATCATAGGTAATAATTTTTCTTAATGCTAATAATAAGTCTTCTATTGAATTTACAATTATTGCTATCCGACAAAAGTAATGTGATCGTCGCACCTTTAAATTATAACAAATGCGAGTCAGTGAAATTTTTTTGTTTTTATCAAGAAATACATACCACTTTTTAATTAACTCATTTAGCGCAGAAGTATTTTTTGCCGATAAAATAAATAATTGAGGTGCATCCTCTATGATATTTTCTTCCTTATTTAAACAATTTTCTAAAACAACATGCGCAATCGTCCCCCCAAAACCAAATGCGCTCACCCCTGCGATTCGTTGAGTTGAATACATCGGCCAGCTCAACGGTTCTTGTGGGATTTTAAACTGATATTTAGCAAATTCAATATGGGGATTTGGATTTTCAAAATTGAGATGAGGTGGAATAACCCCCTGTTGTAAAGACAATGCAACTTTAATAACGCTCATTATGCCAGCCGCAGGTTCCAAATGACCGATATTTGTTTTTAATGAACCAATCCAGCAAGGGTTGTTATCCTGACGTTTATCACTGATAACCTCGCCTAAAGCTTGCACTTCAATTGGGTCACCTAAAAAAGTGCCTGTACCATGACACTCAACATATGCAACTTGATTTGGATTAATCATGGCTTTTTGATAAATGCGTTTGATAAGCTTTTCTTGTTGCAAGCCATTTGGAGCTGATAAGCCATTTTTTTTTCCATCTTGACTCACATCACTGCCAATCAGCGTCGCATAAATTCTGTCTTTATCATCGAGTGCTCTCGCAAGAGGCTTTAAAATAACAACGCCCGCGCCTTCGCCAGGGACATACCCATTTGCAGCTGCATCAAATGTTTTACACTGTCCATCGGGTGCAAGCATTTTTGCATTTGTTAATAATAAATAAGTAGAGGGCAATAAATTAATATTAACACCACCCACAATTGCTAACTCACAAGAACTATTTTGCAAGTACATACACGCGGTATGCAAGGCGATAAGTGATGATGAACAAGCCGTATCAAATACAATACTTGGACCATGAAGATCAAAAAAATAAGATAAGCGATTAGCCGCGATACTTGTCGCATTTCCCGTTGAAATAAATAAAGCATCCTCTTCTCTTTCTTTTTTAAGTAATGCCGTAAGTTGGCTTGCATACAAACTAGCGAATACACCTGTATTGGATCCTGCGACTGCATCAACAGATATTCCTGCATCCTCCAACGCCTCATAGGTTACTTCAAGCAAGAGCCGCTGTTGAGGATCCATTAACATAGCTTCACGGGGTGAGATTCCAAAAAAATAGGGGTCAAAGCTATCAATAGAAGATAAAAATCCGCCTTTAGCAAAGTTAGCATTTTTAGCTTCAATTGAGCCTGCTAAGAGTTCGAGGCGATCTTCAGGTAAATTTGAAATAACATTGCGACTGTTTAATAACATTTCCCAAAATGCATCTTTTGTATGAGCAGAAGGTATGCGGCAACCTATGCCAATAATGGCTATAGGCATAGAGGGCTGAGATATTTTTTCTGATAATTCTTTTTTAAGCATTTTAATCGTATATAACGCTTCTTTTAACGTATTCGTGACTGTCATAATGGCCTTAATTATCTTTTTTGGACTTAATTTCTAACAACTCATCATCAATTAATTGTTGCAATTCAGATTCATTTAAATGATTAA
>Ga0206895_1129_pt1 | contig 20408 bp, 16 predicted proteins | sample Alteio_BWOrgHeat_51_FD_152967 | JGI IMG/M metagenome (GOLD analysis project Ga0206895, IMG submission 152967) | Enriched cells from forest soil in Barre Woods Harvard Forest LTER site, Petersham, Massachusetts, United States -... | ecosystem: Environmental > Terrestrial > Soil > Temperate forest >...
TTTTGCACGTGCTTCTGCTGCGGCTTTCGCCCGCACTTCTGCTGCAGCTTGTGCTATTGCATCTGCCTTAGCTTTTTCTTCTCTTTCCAATCTAGCTCGTTTCTCATCTTCTTCTTTCTTACGTGCTGCAGCAGCCAACTCTATCTCTCTTAAAAGATTAAGATACTGCGTTTTTTCTTCTATATCTGCTATTTTCAATGCATGGGGTTTGGAAGGATTTTGATCCGTCCTACGAGCCCACATAGAATAAAGGGTTAAGCGTTGCGCGGCGCGATTATAATGTACAATTGGAAATGCTTGTAAATTTCTAGAACTCTGAGATAAAACATTACTGTAGTTACAAGCCTGTAATCGGCAGGCTAGTGTATCAGTGACATAAAAAACAGCTTTTAGCGATTGTAAAGATGGTTTCACTAACATTTCATTGAGACTATACGGATTATTTGTTTCAACGGATTGTTTAAAAATTTGATAGTCAGGAGAGATAACATCACTCAACTGGTTTGCATATTTAATAACCTCTTGTTTATCGGATGAAACCCAGCCTCTGTGATAAGTACCAGAATCTCTTAAAAAACAAGCTTTTACAACACCATATTTACCATATTCAGATGATTTTTTATCCAGCTGGACGGATGGAAGCTGTCCGAAAACACCGACCAAAGGACGTGTATGATCATGCTCACCAAAGACGGCGCCTGTTAACCCAGAAGGCACATAAGTAACGGCTTGTTTTTTTGCATGTTGATGTGATTTCTTTTCTCGTTTGTCTTTTGTGGTAAATATCTCGCCTGTTTTAAAATCCAATTTAAAAAGGTCCCTACGCTTTGGAATTTGATGTGGAAGGCAACGTTTTATACGTAATCCTGGACGATAAAAAGGCTCTCGCATTTGACGATCAAAGTCCTCAAAATTAGCGCTGTTAATCACTTTAAGATAGACGCTTTGATCTTGTATCGTTTGATTTAATGAATCAATGGCTGCCGCTTGCGATTCATCTCGATAAGGCACGGAAGTTCCTGTAAAAAGTAAATCAGCTTTCTTTAAATCATTGACTATCGATACAACTTCACTATTAGTTTTTCCATATTTTTTCATAATAAGTCTAAAATCTAAAATAGATTTCAGCCCAAAAGACCATATAGCTTGAATCATCCCCCCTGGAATAGGCGTCGTTAATTCATAAGATCGTCCTGTTGAGGTGTAAATAACAGCGGGAAGATCTTTGGAATCTGAAGCAATAGGCTGGCCAATATCTAAAGGCTTATATTCTGCAAATTCTCGAACATGGGGAAAAGCAATATTCATAGAGCGTAGCTTCGCATGCAATCTGGGCGATAACTCTCTGCCTTCTTCCCAAAGGTTATAACACGCATTAACCAAAGCAATCCTTACGTCATCTTGCATAAATTCTTTTATTAAATAGTAAGTCAATAATTTCTGTCTGCCAAGTAGGCGCGTTTACTAAATAATTAGCGCACAGATTCACAAAACCTTTCCCTTTTGTAGAATCCTTATCAAGCAATGTTTTAAATGCTTTCTCAGTTAATTTTTCTAATAATTTTGCAATTAGTGCAGGCGCATGATATGAAAAAGCAAAAGCTAGAATCGACACATTTTCTTTGCCGTTATTTAGATCATTTTTACAACATGCCTCTAATGTTTCTGGTGAAATTTTATCAATAAAAAGTGATGCAACAGCTGAATTTTGAAATTTAAGAACGGTATGTAGAGCAGTTTCGCCGTTGTTGTCTAAAAGAGGTGCCGCAGCTTCAAGATTTTTTACGGGAACATTATTTAAAAATAATAGATTGACGCAAGCTGGTTGACTCCAAAATAACGAATGCAGTCCAGTCCAAAGATCCCCTGCAAATGTCAAGTTATCCGAAAAATGACAATCAGTCTCCTTATAGTCCCATTCAATTGCTTTTGAGAATAGAGACAGCACGGTTTCTTTAGTATATTCACGTGCAACATAAGAAATTCTACTACGAAATTTTTCGGTTGCGGGTTTAAGTTTATATACGTAGCCACTGAGAAATTTTGCGACCTCACTCGATGGTATTTTATTAATAAGCGGATGAATAAGATTTAAGTTAGCTTTTTGTAGTAATCCATAGCCAATTGAGGACACCTCTTCCTTAACGTCGCAATCATGCAGTAAAGGTAAGGCGAGTATGTATTTTTGCTCATCTTCTGTATATTTTTCTAAATTCAATGCGATACCATCAAACTCGTCAGGCTTGCTTGTCTTCAATAAAGACCTAATTTTTTCAGCTTCTTCGTTAAGTAACACTTTACGGCGCTCTTTTTGCGCCAATATTTCAGCATGGCTGCCTAAACCGGCTCCTGAAGTGGGAGACGCAAGTAATGCTGAAGAGCTGGGCGGGGGAGTAAGTGCTATCGGAGCCGCTGCAACTGCTGCCACAGTAGAGACAGGTAGCACAGACCCGAGTGCTGCAGCTACCGGGGAAGGAGGCGTAGATGCAGCAGGTGGTGCTATCGGAGCCGTTGCAACTGCTGCCACAGTAGAGACAGGTAGCACAGACACAAGTGCTGCAGCTACCGGGGAAGGAGGCGTAGATGCTGCAGGTGGTGCTATCGGAGCCGTTGCAACTGCTGCCACAGTAGAGACAGGTAGCACAGACACAAGTGCTGCAGCTACCGGGGAAGGAGGCGTAGATGCTGCAGGTGGTGCTATCGGAGCCGTTGCAACTGCTGCCACAGTAGAGACAGGTAGCACAGACACAAGTGCTGCAGCTACCGGGGAAGGAGGCGTAGATGCTGCAGGTGGTGCTATCGGAGCCGTTACAACTGCTGCCACAGTAGGGACAGGTAGCACAGACACAAGTGCTGCAGCTACCGGGGAAGGAGGCGTAGATGCAGCAGGTGGTGCTAAAGCAGCCGATGCCAGCGCTGCAGGAATAGGCCTAGGGCTAACAGCCGCTTTTTTAAGCGCGTTAAATTGTTCGGCTGTTAGATAAAAAGAATGGGGAGCCGCTTGAATATTGGGATTTTTAGCTACAATGTCTGGTGCCGCTGTTATGATTCGAGAGTTTTCAATGCCAGGCAATTTAGGCCCATGATTTATTTTTAACCATTCTAAAAAACTTTGTGCGCGCGAAAGATCCTTAAAATTAAGATAGTAACGTGACGAATTCCCATTTGGTTTTGCATGTTCTATTATCATTTTTAAATCAATCGTGGATAAGGCCATAAAATCTCCGATCTTGTATTTGTAGCTTGTTTTATATACAGATAAATAGTGTACCAATTGTAACTTAAGAGAGCCTTAAGTCTTTGATTTAATGAAAATGCCGTACATGAAAAAGCTTCAATCCCATCTATTTAGTCTTGATATTTTCTTTTCTGAGGATTAAGACACATACTAGGTGCGGGTGGATGAACAGTCACCCTTTGCTTATGCCATAACCAGATTTTTTTGAATTTTCAATGTTCTAGGTGAGCCGCGTGAATATGGCTTATTAAATGGACTATTTAAATCAATATCTTCATAATAGCCTTCTTTTTGGACGATACTTATTTTGGAGAGAAACATGTCTTTATCAGCCATTCACAGAGGCTTAGCTTTAGAGAATAAACAAGAATTTAAAAGTACACCGGTAACCTTAACGCTTGACGGTATGAGCCCACATTTGGCCTATGGTCACGAACGTTTAGCCTGTGATGTTACAGATAATACCGTTGCAACCTTAATCTCAAATTCTGCAGATCTTCCTGGCATTGCACGTGGAATAGATAAAATAACAGGTGCAAAACGATTTTTAGCCGTTTTAACCCAACCGGGTAAAGAGATTGTTGCTCCTGAAGGTTATGTACTTGCCCAAGCCCATAAGTCATTCACCCGTATGCGTCACGGAAATCGTGAGGTCATTTTAGAAACCACAGCAAAAATTCTAGCAGAACACAAAGAGTTGGTTTCAGAGCTAGATAATCATCTGAAACTATCTATCGATGAGCATGATTTAGTAGCCGGGCAAAGTGTGGGTGAAGTTTATAAAAAAATACATGAGCTTTTAGTAGGCCACGCGGGTTTTACAGCTAGCAAAATTGAGGAATATTCCCAGGAAGACATATTTGGTAAAATGGCGCGATTTAAAAGTCACGGCATCTCTTTTGCAGCTTTAATTAAAAAAGAGAACAATGATTTTATTGGTATAGTAAGAGCATTAGATATGGGCGGTTCATTTTGCTATTTATCAGATGAAACAATTAATCAAAGTGTTCTTTGTTTAAATCATTTTTCTAATAATGAAGAACAAAGGCGCCGTTTTTTGTTCGCTTATTTAATGAATCGCACCTGCTGCACCTTACCTCCCAGCAAACATGACTTCATTATTATTGCAGCTGCTGGCCGCGAAGCGTTGTATAACATGATGGGTTTTGATGTATTAAATCTCAAAAATGCTGCAGTTTTTATCCAGTTAGGCGCTCCTACCCAAACATTTAAAGATATAAAAGCGAAACAAATTGACTTCGTAAAAACTGCATTTGAAACAGAAATGAAAATCACAGCTGAAATTTCACCCACTCCACCGCCCGTTTCTAAGTCCTACTCTTCGCGCTAATTTTTTTACCCGATTAAAGACATATTGCATCAATATGTCTTTAATCGTTTGCTGTTTTTTCCGCAGGGATTTATCATAGCGCATATTGGTTATCCCACTCCCTAATAATATTCGCTTATAATTGTAATTTTTACGTAGGCAGAATATCCTCATTAAATCACCAAAGCCCACCTAATAAATAATTCTCAGGAGTTTTGCCATTTGCCAAAATTTCGTTTATTATCCTAAATAACGAAAACAGAAATTAATCAAAAAAACCAATAATTCACATCAAGGAGATGATAGCGATGTTAGATGCTGTGCTTACACCAATAGGTCTTGAAGATCCATCCTCGGTGATGGAAGCTTTTCAAAATGCTGGCAATGAAATGTTGGTCCGAATTCGAGATATCGTTACAAATCCTTACAAGAAAAAAACAGCTCGTACCTGGGGTATCGTTGATGCCGCGCAAATGATCGGTATTTCTCCGCCTACTTTGCGAAAACTAGAATTAGAAGATAACTATGCAAATAGCACGCATCGAAAAGAAAATAATCGACGTGCTTACACCCTTGAAAATATAAATTACTATCGCGATTTACAAAAAACACGATATAGGAGAAGTCCTCATTCAGACCCTATCTGCATAGCTATTACCAATTTTAAAGGAGGTTGTGCCAAAACAACAACCGTGGCTCATCTCGCTCAAAAATGTGCGCTTGATGGTTTGCGTGTTCTAATGATTGATTTAGATCCACAGGGAAGCGCGTCATTTGTATGTGGTGGGCTTATCCCAGATTTAGAGTTAGAGTATGAGGACACCATATGTACTGCCCTTATGGAAAATCCAGAAGATATTTTCAAAGTGATCCGCAAAACACATTTTGAAGGCTTAGATATTATTCCAGCCAATTTAGCCTTACAAGATGCAGAATTGGGATTGCCTAACTCTGAATTAAACAATGTTAAAACACTCGGCAGTGCAGCCTTCCGACTTAAAAACTGCATTGCATTAATAAAACATAAATATGATGTGATTATCTTTGATTGTGGTCCTAATCTTGGCATTCTTACCATCAATGCGCTAACAGCGGCAAATGCAATTTTAATTCCTATTCCACCTAATATGTTCGACTATGCCAGTTTTGTCATGTTAACAGGCACACTTAAAACATTATTTGATTCATTAAAAATAAAGAAATTTGATTTTTTTAGAATTTTATTATCCAAACATTCAGGTTCCTCTGAAGCCGGCAATGTAGAAAGCATGTTGCGCAAGCAATTTGGTGGCTATGTCTTATCAAACCATATGTGCGAAACAATTGAAATTGCACGTGCGACCAATGATCTCAGCACAGTATATGAAATATCAAAACCTCGGGGCAGTAGAGATGCTTTTAGACGAGCGATAGATCACTTAGATGCTGTGAATAATGAAATTATCGGACATTTTAAATCCGTTTGGGATGCACAAGCAAAAGCTGCCTCACACCTGCTTTCGGAGGAAGCTGACTTATGCCAATAACGAAAAAGGATGTTCACCGTACAGGGGCTTTAGCATCAATTCTTAATCAAAGTGATATACAACCTATTGACCTTACTCATAATAAAAAATTAAATGAGTTCAGTCACTCTGTGACATTAGAAAAATCAGCCCCCTCCCCTATCCATCAACACGAAAAACCAAAAACGGACGTGTTGATAGAAATATCGCCTGCTATTTGTAAACCTTGGGATTTCTATGATCGACACGAATCTGAATTAGGCAATATAGAAGAATTAGCAAATTCAATTCAAAATGCGGGGCAACAAGAACCCATCTTGGTACGACCTATTAACAACTACCCTTTATCGGATGATCCATCGATCAAGTATGAAATCATCTTTGGCAATAGACGCTGGCGAGCCTGTAAGTCAATTGGGAAAAACTTACTTGCCATCGTTCGAAACCTTGACGACCAAGAAGCCGCTCTCTCACAGAAGGAAGAAAACGAAAACAGAGAAGACATCAGCGACTATTCAAGATCAATACATTATAAAAGACTCATTGATTCAAAAGTTTTTCTTAATGAAAACCAACTCGCTATTAAATTGAATATTCCAAGAAATCGTTTAAACGATGTTATGTCTTATAATCGAATTCCTAAAGAGCTTTTAAATAATATCCCTAACGTACATGCCATTTCACAGCGCCTAGCAATAAAATTAGCTACATTGGCAAAAAATCCTCTTACACTAAATATTTTATTACAGTTAGCACCACAGATAAGTACAAGCAAAATTACATCGACAAACATTGAACGAATTATCGCCCAGCATATGCCGGGTAAAGAAAGTTCAGGTACAAAAAGAAGCACGCCCGTGATTGGTAAAGGAGGCGCTGAAATTTTTACAATCCGCGAAGATTCAAATGGCGCGCCTTGCATTGTACTGCATAAGGTTTCACGTCAAGCAATCAACATTGAGGAATTACAAACACTAATAAAGAACTATATCGATAAATGTATTGAAAATAGCTTTGATAAGGAACCCGTTTAACATGTCCGGCGTGTAGGACATCCAACACAATGTCCTACACGCCGGACATAAAAAAAGGTCTGTTTACGAGACAGACCTTTTGAGTAAAACTAAAGTAGCTATCCCGAAAAAGCAAGAAGTAGTCTACATATCAACTACATCTTAGTCGGGATAGCTCCTTTAGTCAACTAATACCATTTTAGCAACTAAAGGAGATAGTTATATGAGCGCACAACCGTGTCGAGCTGAAGATATTATTAATATCAACCATCAAAAAGAATATACATTAATAGCCACTGACTTACTCGAAAGTGTACTGACCGACACCCAACTTAATGCACAAACAGTAAAGTTATGGCAAATTCTATTCAACAAAGCCCGCTATAACGCTAAGCTTGAAATTAAAATTAGCTATCTCTTTCTTGGCAATAAAATGGGTAAATCTACACGAACTATAGCTCGGTATGTGGATTGCCTCCAAAAATCAGGGTACTTGATAGTTAAACATAATTTTGACAACAATGGCGGTCAACGTCCGAGTACTCTTTCCGTACGAGTTCCTACCTCTTTAATAGATCACGCTAAAAAAAGAAAAGATAAAACAAAGAAAAATACTTTATGCAACAATAAAATATTCATATCAAAAACAATAAATGACAAAGTGGATGTGTACAATGCAACTGAGGTATCTGTATCTGCAGCCATTGACTCAAGCAAAGTTCTATGTGAAACATTAAAAAATCGTTTTATCAAAGAAAGTCCAGAACATCACAATCAATCTGCCCCGCATCAAGAAGAAAGTAATAAGAATGACAATAATGGCAGGGGGGGGGATGACAGAAGTGTCTTACAAAAAAATAATAATAAAAAAGATATTAATAATAACAACATACCGTCTGTTGTTATTATTTCTGAAGATAATGAACAAACTACAAAAAGAATCGCATTACAAGAAGAAGTAACCTTACTTGAAAACCAAATTGCTGAAAAAAATAGACACATAGCTAACATTCAAAATCATGATTTAAGATATGACAAAATCAGAGAATGTGCAGCCTTAGAAGGAATGCTAAATATACAACAAATCGCGCTTGAACGATTGAATAGGGAATGGATTGAAAAAACAAAACACAATACAGTTGCAATCAAACTAGATAACGATGCTAATCTCATCCAAAATAAGATGGGCGAAAGACCGTTATCACAATTGACATTTAAACGACTCGTTAAATTCCTGAAGGCATATGGATATCACGGATCTGAACTGAATTGTCTTATAAATGAAATTGTCTTCGAAGTAAGATTTGGCAGTCTTATTAGATGTAATAAAACACAAAAACATTTAGATATTGATAATGCCATTAATATTGCTCTTAAGTTAGTACGAGAAAATAGATGGTCCACACCCGTACTATTGAAAAAATTTGCGCTGAATAATTTTCATTAAATAACGTGTGTCATTTAATTGCGAGTCACTAAAAATGAATGAGTCAAAAAAGTTTATGGCACTTGAATCACTAAGCGCAAAAATTTTATTAAGTGCAACCATTCTCGCTATTTGTTTAAGTAACTCTCCCTTGAGGAACTACTATAATGACTTATTTCACACCTCAATTTTGGGTCATAAATTTAATTTATTATTTTTTATAAATGATGGACTAATGACGATTTTCTTTTTAGTCGTTGGACTAGAAATAAAATATGAAATGGTAAGAGGCACTTTAAACACTTGGAGTAAAGCAGCATTACCAGGCATAGGTGCAATCGGTGGGATGATCATACCTGCAGTGATTTATGCTCTCATTAATTATCATGATTCTATTATGTTGCGTGGTTGGGCGATTCCTACTGCGACGGATATCGCATTTTCATTAGCTGTCTTATCACTGCTTAAGTCTCGAATTTCTCCTGCGCTGAAAATCTTTTTAACGGCTCTTGCCATATTTGATGACTTAGCTGCTATTATAATTATAGCAATTTTTTACACTAATCAGATTTCATTGACTTTTTTATTGATGGTTTTTATATGTCTATTTATTCTCTTGTGTTTTAATAAACGGGGTATAACAAAAATTACACCGTATCTTATCGTGGGTTGTGCTCTATGGAGTTGTCTTTTAAAAGCAGGTATTCATCCAACATTAGCAGGCGTATCCGTTGCTTTAATGTTGCCAGTGCAAAACCGAGAAAAAACAAATTATCCGTTGCAAAAACTCCAGCATTCATTACATCCGTGGGTTGCTTTGGGTATTTTACCTCTATTTGCTTTTGCAAATGCAGGGGTTTCCTTATTAACGCTAGGTCTCGAAAATTTACAAATAACGCTTATTTTGGGTGTTTTATTCGGGTTATTTTTAGGAAAGCAACTTGGTATTTTTAGTATCTGTTGGTTAGCAGTAAAATTAGGCATTGCTACTCTTCCTGAAAAGATAAATTGGCGTGAGTTGTATGCGGTAGGAATTATTTGTGGAGTTGGTTTTACAATTAGTTTATTCATTGGTTCACTTGCTTTTAATGACATGGCAGAGAACTATCTTGATTCAATTAAACTCGGCGTACTTTTCGGTTCATTATTATCAGGGATTATTGGTTATTGTTATTGCCTATGCATTACTAATAATAAAAATCAAAGGCAAACTTAATCACTAATTTTTATTATTAAAATAATTAAAAGGCTATCGCCATAGTCGTTAACTCCACGCCGATTTTGCCGGTGTAGTGCCTGCTTTTAATTCATAAGAAGGTGCATCTATTGCGCGCAACGGACTGGAAATGAAATCTAAACGCCGAACCATATCAATGAAGAGGGCGTATTCTTTATTTTCTTTAGACTTAGTTTTATCAGAAAGAAATTTAAAGAACGCTCTCTTACTAAATGTATTTTCAATCCCTGCTATTTCACTTTGTAATGCACCAGATGTCGGGGCTGCAGCACACGCTAAACATTTTTCATGAAAATTTGTTTTCTTACCAAAAAAATAAAATGCGTGTGGATTTTGCTGCATGGCATTCACAACTAAAGCCTTTTTTACTGTCCATAGTTCAGATGTTGTGAAAGGCAACCCTTCAAACAGGTAGCTTTGAACTAAATCAATTAAATCTAAGGAAGCTAAGCGATTGATACCATCTTTTGTAAGGGCAGCTTTCATTTCGCTATATGTCGTAAGTAGTAGAGTAAGATAAGCTAAATTTCTTTGTACCCAAAAAGATAAAGAACCTAAGTAGCAATGATTTTGAATCTGATAATCTTCAATCATTAACCTAGTTTTCTCACTGGATCGTTTACTTACAGCTTTCAATTCCGTATTCATATCCATGCCAGAAAAAATGAACGTTATTTTTCTTTGAAGCTCTGAATTTCTATCTTGTAAGGGCTCTAAATTGTTTGAGAGGTGTCTATTTATTTCACGCAGAAAAATTTCATGGACCCTAGGATGAGAAAAATGTTTGAGATAATTGACTGAGCGTTGGAATCGGGCAGGGCAGGATGATAAGTTAATATTTTCTGCTGTAATAGCCCTTGCTGCAAAACAGGGGACCTCATCACCAGGAAAGGCATGTCTTAATTTTTCTAACCACTCTGTATTCCCAGAAGATGCCGCAAGCTGCGCAATATATTCAAGAGGAAACTCTTTTTCCATAATACGCGAAATGTTAAGAAGAATATCGAAATTAACACCCGCTCGCGTTATCTCTGCTAGCACAAAAAGAAGTAAGTCTTTATCAATATGCTGTTCGTGAGAGATAGTTTTATCTGGGATTATTATTTTAATTAAAATGGCATTATCATCATGATAAGCTCTGGTATTCATCATTAATATATTGAAAAAATTTTCCCAGGATCTTGTAAGCGCATACCCATTTATTTCAAAACAATGCATTACAAATAATATTGTCTGCGGGTAACCTACTTCCCTTGCATGAATAAAACATGCCTCTATTGTTTCCCGATCCCCACTCATAGCCGCTCCTTGACAAATGCCCAACAAATACCAAAATTTAGTATCAATCTCTTTTAGAGCGCGAACATCACGCCTAAATTGCGTGGCACATATGTTTAGAGCCGCAGGTGAAAGATGATGAGGTTGTAAGAGATTATCTCGGCCAGATAAAATGTATGCGAGGGTATTATTTCCCTGCGGAGTTAGCTTACCAAGCGCTACCCAAGCAGCGGAACAATCTTTCTCATTGAAATAGGAAGGCGTCCAAAAGCATTGGGTATATGGCTCTGTTCCAATAAATGAAATAGCTTGTTTAGAGCAGCTAATTCCCTTTCCTACTGCTATTCTATCTAATTGACTATAGTAAGAGCGGTTCAAAAGAAATTCTTTGACTGCTTTATTAGGATTAATACAACGATTTACGCCCTCATAAATGACTTGAGTATGCGCACCTTCAGCAACTAACCACTGTACTAGATTCAAACGATTACCTTCTGCGGCACCTATAGCCGCTCCGTTAGGATTAGCACCGCGGCGGACTAATAATTTAACGGCAGTATCTGTGCCATAATAGCGAGCTAAAAAGCCGGCCGGTGTGTAGCTTGCTACACTTCCTTCTTTGATGAAAACCAATGTGTCAGGATCATGGCATTTAAGAAACTCTGCAAGGCCAACAATATTTCCAGAGAGAGCTAATTGGCAGATATGTTTGAAAATATCGCTGTTACCTTGGATGAAATGAGTCTGGTTAAATTTTTCTTCTAAATGGGCCACAGTGAATTTACATTCATTGTGTACTAACACCGGATCTTTAGATTCTGTGCCTACCGATCTTGCTGCCATAGCTAACGCCTCTACAATATAGATATATTGAGAAACATTATGTCCAAAAAATACTCAAAACGCAAACGTTTTTGGCTATTAATTGAGCATTTGTAGACTATTGCTGATGATTAAACAACGTATAAAACCCATAAAATCTCATATCTTACAAATGCTTATACAGCTAATGAAAAAATATATACAACAGCATTATATGTGTGTATAATTTATACCATTCTAATAGGTATAAAATGAGGCAATTTTATGAAAGGTCGTCAATCTGCACCTGCCCCCCGAGAAGAAGCAAAAGAAGCAAAAGTACCAACTGAGCTTAAAAATTCAAGAAAAGAGCGTGCTACTCGTTTTAAGAATATGCTAAAGCAGTTTAGAATCAATCAAAGTCAACAAGATGATGCAGAAATGAAAGCCCGTATGGAAAAAGTCACCGGCCAACCTTTTTCATTAGCTCCCTCCACTGTAAAAGCTACGACAACTGTAAAAGCTACACTATATTATTCCCCAACAGCTCCAACTCTCTCTCCTAGAGAGCAAGCATATAATGCATGGAGAGCAGAGCGTACAAGAAGACGCGACTCCCTTGCGGGTTACGTCAATCGCTTTTAAAAAAATCAGAAACAGTGTAGTAAATCACTTTTTTATTTTCTACCTGCTTTTCCTTATTAAAAAGCGCATTATATAACCATTTATATAAATAATGAATTTAAAATAAGTTAGTTCTTATAAAAAGGCATAATAAGCTCTTTAGGGATGGTATAACTGCCATTAGAATTTGGCTTAATTTCTTTAGTCCAAATCACGGCATCAAGATTAATCGGTCCGTAAACATGTGGGTATAAATTAGAAGACAATGTGCCTTCATATTTGATAGGGGAGGTAAGCCGTTTTGGGTCAATTACTAAAAATATTTTCGATTTACCTTTAAAAAATGTATTAGCCACATAAAATAATTGCTTGGCACGTGCACAATGAATGAAGCCTATTGTTTTTAAAGAGTTTGGACGATAAATACCAGCTTGTTGAATGCGTGGCCAATCTTTTATTTCAGCATCACAAATAATATATTTATCTGAATACCATTGGTGAGAGGTGTTACTTGTATCTTGCCCAGTAAAAGCGACACTTGTAGCTAAAATAAATAGAGTGCATAAAGAAATTGAACCTATTTTTTTCATAACTGTTTTGGTACTGATAAAAGAAAATGAATTGTAGCAACTATGAAGCCTTTTAGTAAGGTTTTCATACTCATATAATTGACTAATATAACCATTGCCTTCCATCTCTCTGTAACAATTCATCCGCTTCTTTAGGACCCCACGTTCCCGCCTTATAAGTGGGAAAATTAGATAGGTTGCTATTAGCCCAATTATCTAAAATAGGTTGAACCAAAGCCCAACTTGCCTCAATCATGTCAGCTGTTTGGAAAGACATATGTTCTCCATTCATGCAATCGTATAAGAGCACTTCGTAACCGGTTTGTGCTTTCATATCAAAAAAATCCCGATATTTAAAGTTCATATCTACCTGGCTCACGCGCAAATTCATTCCAGGAATTTTAGCGCCAATACGTAAAGAGATGCCTTCGTTAGGTTGAATATTGATATACAATAAATTGGGACAGACGCTTTGAATGTCTTTCCCAAATAATTCAGTGGGTGGTGACTTAAATTTAATGATGATGTTTGATGTATGTTCTTGCAATCGTTTTCCTGTGCGTAGATAAAATGGCACGTTAAGCCAGCGGAAATTATTAATAAATAATTTCATCGCGACAAAGGTCTCAGTCGTAGATTGCGGTGATACATCTTTTTCAGATCGATAACCAGGTACATTTTTAGAGTCAATTACACCATGGCCATACTGGCCACGAACAATAAATTGAGGAACTACAGCTGAATTTATCATTTGAATAGAGTGAAGCAGTTTCGTTTTTTCATCTCGAATTGGATCAGACGATAATGAGCTAGGGGACTCCATTGCAAGCAAGCTCAATATTTGGAACATATGATTTGGGATCATATCTCGCAAGGCTCCTGTTTTTTCATAAAATCGGCCTCTTCCCTCAACGCCTAATACTTCTGCAATAGTTAGTTGGACGTTATCGACATAATGATGATTCCAAGCTGATTCAAATATGCTATTCAAAAACCGAAATGCCAACAAATTTTGGGCAGTTTCTTTTCCTAAAAAGTGATCAATCCGATAGAGTTGCTTTTCATCAACTACTGTTAGTAATTTTTGATTTAATTTTTTAGCAGATTCTAAATCATGTCCGAATGGTTTTTCTATGATGATTCTTCTAAAATTATTTTCATCTTCTTTAAGAAGATTTGCTTTGTGCAATCCAATAGTGATATCAGCAACGGTGTCGGGTGGGACGGCTAAATAAAATAAATAATTCTTACTGGCTTTATGAGAAGTAAGCTCTTCCAATTTATTTTTTAATTTATGAAAGAGGTCGCTATCTGTTATATCCCCTCTTACATAGCTAACCCGATTTGCTAATGTTTCTCCAAACTTGACTGCGTCGGGATCCTTAACAAACTCTTTGATATTTTTCTGCATTTCTTCTTGAAGAGATTGTGTAGTAAATGGTTTTCTACCAACACCCACCATACAAAATGTTTCATCTAACAAGTTATTGCTCCCCAGATGACAGAGAGCAGGAATTAACAAACGTTTTGTTAAATCACCCGTCATTCCAAAAATAACTAATAAACAGGGGTTAGCGCGCTTTTGATTCACTTGCGATAAAGTAGTGAGCGCATTAGAACAATTATCCAGTAAAGTCATTTTTACTCTCCTGAGCAACCCTACGGGTTCTTATTTCATTGAATGATTGCATCGATGTTAAACGTTATATTATTAACAAAGGTCATATTATATGCTAAATCTTATACCCGCATTGCCCAAATTATATTTCTGAGAATCTAAATTGACTTGCCAACTACTCGTTTCAACATGCGTTGGATAGACTGTTGAGCCAAATACAAAATGCGTATTTGCTATATATAATCTGCGATACTCCGCAAATAAGCTTAAATGAGTGTTGATATCAAAACTCAAGCCAAGTTTTATTTGTCCTGCAAAGGCAGATGTTGCATCACTCGTATTGGAATTGTAATGATTAATACCAGCTTCCGCAGGAAGGACTTGTTTCGCATTTGCACCTGAGATTCTTATAATTGCATCACCAATACCGAAGCCAATATAAGGATGAATTAACCAGCTAGTGTTTTTAACATTTAAAACAACGTTAGCAAAAAATAACGTGCGATTCATTGGATAGGAAGTGACAAAATCGTGCTCTGGAATCCTGGTTGTATTATTGATCATATCTCCACTAAACGTACTCTTTCTCATAGCATATCCCTCCAATTCAGCAGCGGGTCCTAATAGCCACTTTGAGCAAGAATTTAAATTTAGGGGTATATCACGAGCTTGATAACCGAGTTGTCCACCAAAAAATGCGGCTGACTGACCCTGTAATTGACCAAAAGCATTGACTGCCAAAGGCCCTCCCGCGAACTCTGGAAAGAAAGCTGTGCCATACTGGCTGCTATTCACATTATTTGGGGAGGCGTCTCCTCCAAAAATACTAATATAAATTTTTCCAGGGTGGTTTATTGTAGCGAGCTCTGTCGAATTATGATTTGCAAAAGCAGGTGCAATTAAAGCAAATAATATTGAAGAAGAAAGACGTAATTTCATTGAAGACTCCGTGTAAAATTTTATTTCCATAGGTTTTATAACGCAGGCGTCATTCTACTACAATCATTTCTGTTTTGGCAGGAATGATTGTCTATAAATTTTCTAAATACAGCATTCATTAAATTCTATTCCTATAAAACCTCAATAACAGGCATTGCTAAATTTTTGAAATGACAAAAAAATATTTCTGCTTCAGGAATGTTTTTCTAAATAGTTCGTAAACTCATCATGGAGTAATCCATTTTCCTAATCACCTTATTTAATTAAATGATTACCCTACAAACTAATTAAAACTTTAATATACAGAATATGGAAATGTTGTGATTTACATAGAAGTTGAGTATGAGAAGATTGAGGGTTTAATTTTAATTGAAGCAACAAGTCCAATTATAAAGATCATTTGTGAAAAACTTGGATTTAAAAATTTTATTTAAATCTATAACAAATTCCAGTGGCACCTGCTTATTCATTAAGGAATTTAGGAAAGAGAATGTCTGATATCATTGTTGAAAACGAATTAGGAGCATTTGGTTACCATCAACAATTAAAAGGATCATTAACGGCATGGCAGTTAACCGCATTTGGTTTGAACTACATGATTCCAATTGCACCCGCCGTTATTTTTGGTTTTATTTTGCAACTGTCAGGTGGAAGCGTTGCATTACCCTATTTACTTGCGGGAATTGGTATGTCATTTACCGCAATAAGCTATGGCGTTTTAGTACAACAATTTCCTATGGCAGGGTCACTTTATAGTTATGTGAGTCGTGGCTTAAATCCACATATTGGTTTTTTGGCGGGATGGGTTTTGTTATTAGACTATTTACTTATTCCAACAGTCACATCAATGAGCGCATCCATTTATATTCAGAAAATTTTTCCTGAAATAAATTATACAATATGTTTAATACTATTTACGATAGTCACAGGCTTACTTAATTTATTTGGCGTCAATTTTTTAGCAAAATTAAGTTTATGGTTTCTCTTAACAGGAGAGCTGGTTATTATTATTGGGTTTGGTGTTTGGTCTTATTCCATTAAGATTCATGGAACAGGTGTGGGGCATCTCTTAAGCATGGAACCATTTAAATTTCAGAGTATCGCAACATTATCTGCTGCGACCTCTCTAGCTATCTCAGGCTACTTAGGATTTGATGCGATTAGTACGCTTGCTGAAGAAGCTAAAAATCCAAAACGAGATATTCCAAAAGCTATTTTCTGGTCGGTGATAATAGGCGGAACAACGATGTTCATCACAGGTTATTTAGCCACGTTAGTTATTCCAAACTGGCAACAATTTAGTCATGATAAAGATTGGCTAGGTTCAACTTTATTTTATGTGGCGGAAATGACGGGTGGAAAATGGTTTACATGGTTTTATACAGCCGAATTCTTATTAGCCATGGCTGTGTTTAATATGGTTGCAACTGCGGCTGGTTCTCGTTTGTTATTTGGTATGGGACGCGATGGAGTTCTTTCAAAAAAGATATTTAGTGCTATAAACAAACAATGGAATACTCCACATTGGAACATTATTTTAATTGTATTGATAGAGTGTACTATTGGTGTTTTAGCTACGATTGATCAAATAAGTGAGCTCGTAAATTATGGTGCTTTATTAGGGTTTATTTTGCTAAATTTTACTGTCATTTGGTTTTATTATGTTAGACAAAAAAATAAGTCAAAAAATATTTTTAAAAATTTTATTTTCCCCGTGCTTGGCTTGTTTAGCATGTTGTGGATGTTCGTGAATATGCAACGTATGTCATTACTTTTTGGTAGTGCATGGTTACTATGCGGTATTATATATGGTGCCTACCAATCAACGACTATAAGTACCCGCATAACTAGTCATGGTATTTAATAATGTAGCAGCTTCATCTGGGGTAATTATCTTATCAGCTGGCTTCTATTAAATAATTTTCTAATTGATTATTTGTGTAATCACGAATATGAAAATAATCTTTATTTTCAGCTATAAGATCAATCCCTACACCAATAAAATCAATTCCGAGATTTTTTGCAGCTTTTCTATCCCAAGACCTGTCACCAACGTAAATTATTTTTTCGTAGGACATTTTTTTATAAAAATGTTGTGCTCGACTTATCGCAATTGAAATAATTTTTTCACGCTCGAAATGATCATCACTATGCGCTAGAGGAATATCTTGATATTTTATCTGTGTTGTCATTAGTTTTAATACTGCTGATTTCTCCCATCCTCCAGTAGCAATTCCTACATTCCAACCAAAGGAAGAAATATTTTCAAGAATATTTTGTGATCCATCTATGGGAACACATAGTAAATTGTTTTGCTCGAAAGCAGCTTTTAAATAGGTAACGAATTTATTTCTTATTATTTTTATTTCATGGGAAGTTGGATCGCGATTCAATTTTGATTGAAAAATTTCAGTAAGAATGCCTGAATCAGTTGAGTACTTATAATTATGCCAATTTGTATCAATCGAGGTAATTGAAAGAGTATCCTGAATTGCTTTCTCAAAACAAACCGAATCTACATGGTTGGTGTTTGTTAACGTTCCATCAATATCAAAAATAATTAATTTATTTTGCATTATTTATAACCATATAATAAATGTACATTTTCTTAATGTTGGCGACTGTAACATACCGTCAATTTATTAATGCCGTTGAAAAAGACAAAGCTAACATCAGTTTGGATATGGCTATCAAAATTGCTCGTGCTTAGCGAGTAAAATTAGATAGACAAATATATTATTCAGAGCAAATAGTAGAATCCGATCAATTAGCTAACTCACCTAATAAGTCAGATACTAAAAAGCTAAGCTGCTTTTTCCATATCAAAATCAGGAAAAAGTAACACTGACGGATGAACTCTCAATGCTATTGCAAAAATAATTGCTCTTTCTCGCCCCAACTTCCTAGTATTGCTTTCTAAAGCAGAAATATTTGATTGGCTAATGCCGGTTATTTTAGCAAGATCAGCTTGAGTTAAACCTTGTAACTCACGGATCATCTTAAGGGCTTCGCCGGGAGTAAGATGGATATGTACTTTAGCTTTTACAAAATCTTTTTTGTTAATTTTCATAAGCAACCTCATTAATATTTATGAGCATTTATATCTATAACATAAACCTCTAATTGCTCTGTCTCGGCTTTGTAAATAATACGCCATTGCAAAGAAAGTCTGGAAGAACGAAATCCTTTCCTCTCACCTTTAAGCGCCTCATCATGATAGCCTTTTATCAACTTCAAGCCTTGTACGCCTTGCAGTTCAACTATTCTCTTCCAAATTTCATATTCTTTTTTAATATGTTTTGGAATGAGCCGAAGGGATTTAAGGAGGGATTTCTTTTCGTAAATTGTCCACATATACAATAGTATATATACACTATTGTATATAGTCAAATCATTTTTGGCGCTTGGCAAAATTCAAAAAACGTTTCTAAACCACTACGACGTAATGTCCTCAATGCTTTTTTGTGAAGGAACCAAGACCAGTGCAGTAAGCGCTCGACCTCCCTGCGATAAGATTTGAAGGTTTCAGCGCTACCTCGATAAGCACGTAAAACTGGCAGGTATGCTTGAAATCAGATGCCATTTCATTAGCTGGAATGTCTGTTGGCAACCGAGGTTGGATTTGGGTGATTTGGTCATCTAGCAATGATTCAAGATATTCGAGCGTATCAAACAGCGGTATTGGCGAGTGTTCAGGGAGTAATACGTTTATCGAATCTCTTTTATTTCAAGACGGTCTGTTAAAAGAAGTTACTGATGGCGATTATGGCACCGATTTAAATTGAATATGGCTAAAAATGCCTAGATAACGCCGAAAGCAATCAGATAGTAGTTCTTATAAGAACTAATCATTTTTTATTGGTCATAAGTAGCAATTGCAATTATAATTCGAGACTAAAATTTGTAGATGCTGATATTAGCAACAGAATCACAAAAAATTTTACGATTTAATTTAAAGGAATTTTATGGCAAATACCACCCTCTCAAGAAGCCTGTTTTATTCATCTTTACTAGGAATTATATTTTTTTTAATGGGAGGCTTAAGTGTAGCTTATGCTGAGCATGACCCAACATTAGTCGTTACCATTGATTCTTGTCATACCGTCAGTGTAGTAGATGCCCAAGACGGAGGTAATCTCAATGTTTATGGTTTTACATCCATACCGCCTGATATTTGTTATAAAGGCGAAGCTTATTGGTCGGTAAAGTATGGTCCTTTTCTTGTTGAGCATTATGTAATGCATATAAAATTAAAAGACTCCAAAACCCACGAAGATTTAGCTTTATTTTCTGCAAGGGGAGAAATGGATACCAGTACACACGAATGCATTGCGCAACGATTCAATGAAATAACTTCAAGTGCATTCTGTAAAAAATACACTTGCCGAACAACCGTTTCAGGTTGTCAATTTAATTTAGAAATAGATGAGCATGACTCAAAGGTGTAAACCTTGATAAGGTTACAAGATGGGTAAAGTCGTTAGCTATTGGTCAAAATAATAAATAAAGTCGAATCTGATATAACCATTGAATTAGAAGAAATTGTATTTAGTAAAAAGCATGGACATGAAATTTGTATTATGCATTTTGTAGGGAAAAACATTTTTCCAAAAATGACAACAGAAGAAATTTCTAGTTGGCAAGCAATGTAGCTTAAGTAAGAGTGACCTGATAATTATCACTCGACTTGATATGAAAATTCAGCAACAGAGAAACAAATTAAGAGTTGCTGAATTTGATAGAAATGGGATAGTTACTTTAGAAAATGGACTTGGTGAAAAGCAAGCCCATTCAGAAAAAATTATTTCATCTGATCCTGAAATTTTAAAT
>Ga0206895_1130_pt1 | contig 20338 bp, 19 predicted proteins | sample Alteio_BWOrgHeat_51_FD_152967 | JGI IMG/M metagenome (GOLD analysis project Ga0206895, IMG submission 152967) | Enriched cells from forest soil in Barre Woods Harvard Forest LTER site, Petersham, Massachusetts, United States -... | ecosystem: Environmental > Terrestrial > Soil > Temperate forest >...
AAAACGAATAGGATGAACCGAAACCTTATGGCATCCTTGAAGATGAATTAATAGATATACCGGGCTCGGCCATGGACTCTTCAAATTTCAAGTTCATGGCTGAGCCCGATATAACAAATGATAATTTGGATCTTCCGATTACTTACAAGAAGGCGTTTCAATTTAATACTTATGTGTTTATTGATAATGGTTTACTTTTTAGGGTAGAGTAGGGACGGATTGACCCGTCCCCCTCGTCAAACCGGACATGCAGATTTCCCGCATCCGGCTTTCCTATAAGAGTCACCTTAAGCGTGCGAATAATATCCCTTTGTCAGCCGAAAGAGACCTAACCCATTGAGTACTTCCGACCATTTCTTGCCCGATATAGTGCGATAATCTCTCTGACTTCTTCTTTTGAGATTCGTTATCACCTTTCTCTCGGTATAGAAATTGATCTTATCAAAACTCTTGGATGGGTATCCTTTACAAAAGTAAGCTCCCCATCCAATCAAATATTTGTTCAACCCTTTGATCATATCTTCCGTTGATATGAAGTTCCGCCTCGAAGATAGCTTCTCCTTGATGCGGAACCTCGCTCTTTTCTCCGTAGCCTTGGAACACGTCTCATGACAGTAATTTCTTCCGGTCTTCTTTGAAAGAAACCTACGGAATCTATATCCCAGAAAGTTGAGTTCTTCTCCTGGATGTTCTAGATCTACAATCCGGGTCTTTTCCCGATTTACCTCCAGTCCCATCCTGCCTTCCAGCAACCCCTCGATAAACCCCACTAGATCTTTCGTAATTTTCGTGGCTAATATTATCAAGTCATCTGCGTAACGCACGAGGGTGGCTTTTGACTTGCTCACGCTCTTAGAAAATAGCTTGTCAAACCAGTGCAGGTAAATGTTTGCGAGCAGGGGTGATATGACTCCCCCTTGCGGCGTTCCCCGATCTGATCTGCTTAACTTCCCTTTGTCTTCTTGAATCGGCGTCTCAAGCCACATTCTGATGAGTCGTAGTACCTTCCGATCCACGATTCTCATCTCGACAGCTTGCATGAGCTTATCATGAGGTATTGAATCGAAATAACTTTTCAAGTCTGCATCATAGATTTCATTATTTTTAGATTCGATCAGATCCTTGACCTTCTCAATATTCTCAATTGCCTTCATTGTTTCGGCATTAGGTGTGTTTTCGCTGTACAAATTCCCGTGAATCCACTCAGCGACGATCTCCCTCATGCTCTTACCAAGAACGGCGGCAAGGGCTTTCAGGCGCTTATGATCTTCAGCAGGAAGATCTAATGTCATGCGAGACATGTGTTGATTCTTGGTAGACATAACGACTCTTCTTCTTTTATTGCATCAGATTTAAAGATTTATATAAATCTGGTTTTTTTGAAGTAGCTGAACCAGACGGATTAAAAAAAATCTACATCAAGTTAGCTTAGAATTCGGATTATAAAGAGATTTAAGAAAATTCTGATGTTTGAACGGACAGGGTTTTTATCATTCCCCTGATCGTCAATTCCAATACGGTGTACACAAAATCATCAATGCGAATCACTTCTGCTTTGGCTGGAGAATGATTCCGGAAACCCTATCTGAAGCAAAACGAATCATCCAATATACTGGTCTTTGGAAGATTTGAACCCGGACACCAGGGAAAGGAATTTAGTTGCGAATACGAGGCGTAAATTTTCTTTGTTAACTTGGGCTCAAGAAAAATTAATCGTGCATGGTGTTTTTTTATAATCTTTCGAAGTTGCATTTTCTATTGTCAAATAACAGTCTCGGAAACAAATTTTAAATTCAGATTTATTTGAAAATATGAATTTATGTACAAAAAATTCAGAATTGAAATTAGAAACTACTTCTAATTCATCTCTTAAGATTTCAATTTCTTTTTCAGAAAAAAACAAAATCGTATGATCCAAATCAAAATCAAAAATACTTTCATAACATATCTCTAATTTGAAATAGCCAACTTCTAAGTCTCCAAAAATACCAGATAAAACTAAATTTTCTTCTGAAAAAGAAATAGAAATGGTAGAGATAATCCCATCATGTAAATTGATTTTTTTTGCTATCATTTTTAGAGTAAAAGGAAGTGCTATATAAATGCTATTTATATACCTTTCATAATCTTTAGATATATTATTTATCACTTTGTCACTTAATTCACTCCAGCACCATTCACGAGTAAAATACTTCATTATCCTTGAGGGGGCGGGGTCCACCCATTTTCTTTTATCCATTGGATTTCATCTCTGGTTAATTGTTTTCCTCCATGTTTCCAGCTTCCGTCATATGATCCTAAATACATGTTGCCCGAAGAACTAACAGCTGCATAGGATTTGCAAAAAAAACAAATTAGAATTAGATTCAACAGATATCGCATTCAGTCTCTCGCTATTTAAAGTGGATAGATATTACTCAAAATAGATTTTTTCTTGATATATCAATTTCTATAAGGGAAAAATAGAAGAGCTGTTAATCGAAGAATTCTTATTTTCAGGGCCAAATGTGGATCAGAACTCCCGAGAAATTTTTACTAACTTTCGTTAACAATTGAATGCATTCAAAGACCGTAATCTGTTAGTTTCTCTATGCAATTAATCCAAAACTCAGGAAAATTCAGATGTTTGAACAGACAGGGTTTTTATCATGCCCCGAATCGTCAATTCCAATACTGTGAACACAAAATCATCAATGCGAATCACTTCTCCCTTGGCCGGAGAATGCTCCAATAAACGGAGAATCAAAGCATTTAAGGTATCTCCGGGCTCATGCTCAAGATTCGCTTGGAATTGCTGATTGAACTCAGCTACAGACATCGAACCCAATAGAGTCCTTTCAATATAAATTGGAGAAGCGGCAAACTCCAAACTTTTCTCTTCTCCTAAAATTTGTTCTAAAATCTGGTCGAGAGTTAAAATACCGCTCGCTTGACCAGAAGAATCCAATACAATAGCCGTACTTTGATTGTTCCGGCGAAATTGATCTAAAATTTGAAGGACAGAAGAGTCACTCGTAATAAACCAAGGAGGCCTAGAATAATCCAAAATACGAGCCTCTTCCGGCTTATTTAACAAGTTTCGAAGATAAACAACCGCTACAATGTTGTTGCGCGTGTGGTGATAAATAGGAAGAAGAGGAACATACTTTTCAGCAAGCTGCTGTTTTATTTGCCCGATCGTCGCATTTGAAGACGCCATCAGCACATCCGCTAAAGGTTTAAAAACTTGAGACGCTACCAAATTTTTAAGCCGAAATACGCTGCTGACCATAGAATTAAATTCATTTTCCCCTTCTTCTCTTTCTTCAAACGCCGCTTTGATTTCTTCGCGCGAGAGATAAAGGGAACTTTCCGGAGACTGTCCAAAACAGCGATGCAAAAGATGGGAAAAAGCATCAAAAGCCCAAATGATCGGACTTAATAAGCGGGTGATCAAAACCATGAGCGGCGCCAAAGCCATCGCTAGCTGCTCGGGATGGCGGCGGGCTGCAAACATGGGAACAAGCTCGCCTAAAATCACAACAATCAGTACTTGCGTGATAGGAGCCCAATCCGGATCTAAATGGATCGACTCATAAAATCTGCGAGAAGATTCGGAACCCACTTGCAAGGCCAAATTAATCCCAATCATCGTTGTACCAAACAACCTAGATGGTTTTTTGAGTAAAAAATTTAACCAAACAGCCCTTTTAAATCCCAAACTTACATAATACTGCAAACGAACTTTGTTAAAAGACACGCATGCCATCTCAAACATAGCAAATAACCCTTGCGCAAGAACTGCAAGAATCGTAAATAAAAGAAATTCAAGCCATGTGCTCATTTTTTTATCTGCCTAGGCGCCAGCTTTCTAACATAAATACGGCGAATCCTATTGGGATCTGCAGCCAATACATAAAACAAAAACTGATCGGTAGCATATTTTGTTCCGGCAACTGGAATATCTCCCATCTGTTCAATTAGCCAACCGCCTAAAGTCACCACGTTCTCTTTCGATTTAAGGGGAATGTTGAAAATTTCCTCAAAGTCCAATAATTCTAATTTTCCACTGGCAATGATCACGTCTGGACCAGATCGGGTATACAAACTTTTGCTATCTCGTTTATCAGAAATCTCCCCCACCACCGCTTCAATTAAATCTTCTTGAGTAATCAATCCTGAAATAGAACCATATTCATCTACAACCAAAGCCAAACTCTCTCCCCGCTCTCTTAAATTTTGCAATAAAACCCAACACTTGGTCGTTTCTGGAACGTAGTATGGTTTTTTTAAAATCGGGAGTAAATCGGACGAACTTTGCAGTTCATGATGAAAAAAATAAAGACGAGTCGACAAAATACCCAGCACATTCTCCAAATCTTTATCACAGATGGGAATTCTCGTAAGTTCCAATTCTACAAAAAGGCGACTTAAAGAAGAAAAGGGCTGCTGTATATCATAAAATAAAATTTCTTCTCTCGGACGCATCCGCTCTTTCACAATCGTTTGCTGTAAATCCAGCATTCCATCGATTAAGTCTGCTTCCTCATGCAGCAAAACGCCCGTCTCCTCAGAGGTCTTTAATACATGTCTTAGCTCATCAATCGAAATCTCTTTTTCTTCATGTAGGAAAAAAAAGAGACGTTGCGTGATATAACTAGTAGCCATCGTCAACATGTTCCTAAAGGGAGCAATCCAACGGGACACTTTTGCAATGATGGGCGCTACCGAATAAGAAATTTTTGTGTTATACGGCATCGCTACAGATTTAGGCAAAATATCACCAAAGAGCAGAGTAAGGGCTAAAGGAAGGCCTACCTTAAGGGTCCATCCTGGAAAAGGCTCAAAAATACTCGAAATGACGTTTTGAACCAAAATATTGGCAAAAATATGAACAATCATAATAGTGACCAGAATTTGACGAGGATGGTTCATCAAGTGTCCAATCAAATTAAGCCGGGTGTTCGTACTGGCTCGGTAAGCTTTAAGAGTCAGCGGCGACAAAGAAAATAGGGCTGTTTCCGCCGCTGAAAAATACCCCGATAGAAAAATTAAGAACAAAAGAAATAAAACAAACAGAACAATCATTTTGTTTTAAAGTGGACCTTAATCCACCCTTCCGGAACAACGCCGATTTCACGCATCAAAACCATCTCGATCCAGGCCGGATCGTTTTGAGAAGAGATCCTCATTTGCAAATCTTCTTTTTCCTGCAAGACCCTCAACTTTTCTTTGTCCATTTCACCTAATCGAAACCCAATCTCTTTAAGGGCTGCATTCCTATTTTTCAAAGCATGCAGATACACAAGTCCAACGGCCATACAAAATAAAATGACCCACCAACTTTTTTGAACCCAAGACATTCGGACAATTTCCCGCCGCTGCATACCCCACCCTTGAAACTCATTGTAACAATCAACGAGTATTCTTCAAACAGTTGGACAAGTTATTTCCATCTGATTCATATACTTGCCTTTACGATCTGCATAAGATACCTCGCACTCTTCATCTGCTTGTAAAAACAACACTTGAGCGAGTCCTTCCCCTGCATAAATCTTCGCAGGAAGAGGGGTTGTATTGGAAATTTCTAAAGTGACGAATCCTTCCCATTCCGGCTCAAAAGGAGTAACGTTTACGATAATTCCACACCGCGCGTAAGTCGATTTGCCAATACAAAGGGTCAAAACATTTCGGGGAATACGAAAATATTCCACACTTTTAGCCAACGCAAAGGAATTCGGCGGAATAATACAAAAATCCCCTTTGATATCAACAAAGGCATCGGCACTAAAATTTTTAGGATCGACGATCGAACTATTCATATTTGTAAATACTTTAAATTCATGATCTACGCGTAAATCATACCCATAGCTTGAGAGTCCAAAGCTAACTTTCCCGTCTTTCACCTGCTTATCAATAAACGGTTCAATCATTTTATGTTCAATCGCCATACGGCGAATCCATTTATCGGAACGAAGAGACATATATTTCAACCTATTTATTTCGTTGTTTTTTTCTGTTGTTTATGCCGTTTGCAATTCAAGAATCTTTTTTGGGACGCTGTCCCAAACCCTGTCAAAGGACTTCGTCCTTTGAAATCCTAATTATTTTATTTGAAGGATCTTCTTATTTTTTTATGCATAAAAAAATAAGAAGATCCGTGAAATAATTTTAAAAAACATAGGATTTCAAAGGACAAAGTCCTTTGACAGAGTTTGGGACAGCGTCCCAATTTAAATCACGAACGGTACAATTCAGAGTAGCGCGTGAAATCGATTTCTTGCTAGAGTTTTTAAGTATGAGCGATGCATTTATTGAATCTTCTTGGGCTGAGCCCGATACTCCCTTTGAAGTTCCACTTCGTCCTCAGTCGTTGCATGAATTTGTTGGTCAAGAATCCGTGCGAAGCCGCTTAGATGTTTTTATGCAGGCCGCTAAAAACCGTGGTGAGGCGTTAGGACATTGCCTTTTCAGCGGACCGCCAGGACTTGGGAAAACCACTTTAGCTCATATTATTTCCAAATCCATGGGAACGCAGCTTACCGTTACTTCAGGCCCTGCGATTGAAAAACCAGGAAATTTAGCAGGCCTTTTAACCAATTTAAAAAAAGGAGACATTCTCTTTATCGATGAAATCCACCGCCTTTCAACAGTTGCTGAAGAGTATCTTTATTCTGCCATGGAAGATTTTTCTTTGGATTTAATGATTGATAGCGGTCCTAATGCAAGAAGCGTCCAAGTAAAACTCAATCCTTTTACCCTCGTGGGGGCCACGACTCGCTCAGGGCTTTTAAGCGCTCCTATGCGCTCTCGTTTTTTAATTTCTCTTCGGCTCGATTATTACGATCCTCCCACTTTAATGCAGATTATTTTACGTTCCGCTTCTATTTTATCTGTTGAATTACAAAAAGACGGAGCGCTTGAAATCGCCCGTCGCTCGAGAGGAACTCCCCGAGTAGCAAATAATTTACTCCGCTGGGTACGCGATTTTGCACAGATCCACAAAAAACCAAGCATCGATCAAATCACCGCTTCAAATGCGCTCGAAATGCTAGAAATCGATCATGTGGGTCTCGATGAGATGGACAAAAAAATTTTAAAAGTTATGATTGAACATCATGAAGGAGGCCCCGTCGGTCTAAATAGTTTAGCGGCAGCTGTAGGAGAAGAATCCCACACATTGGAAGAGGTGTATGAGCCTTTTTTAATTTTGCAAGGATTTATCAAACGTACGCCGAGGGGAAGGCAAGCCACGGGTTTAGCTTACGAACACCTCGGTCTAAAAAAACCTCCCACAAATGATTTTGTTCAAGAATCAAATTAGCTCTTTTGATAAAAGAGAGGTAATTTGTTCCTTTAACAGCCTAATTTACCGGAGTCAAACCATGAGAAACATCGCTGCCGCTGCCCTGCTCTGCAGCTCTTTTTTATTATCTGGATGGACGTATGAACATTCTTCCGAGTCGATGCTTTCAACAATATCGGAACCAACATCGCCGCAAAACATCCAAATCCTTTTAGAAAAAGATGTTACTGAAGCACTTTTAGAAGTGAAGGGTCCCTATTATATCATCAACCCCCATGATAAAATCAGGATTGCATCAGGTCTTCTTGGCAAAAGGTTTATTATTCATGCGCTAGAAACTGGGTTGAAATGGGGCGGAGAATTTCCAGGCGTTCATCAAATTTACATCAAACCCCGCTCGCCTGACACCGCAATTTTTGTCAACGGCATCCAATATAATGGTGCCATTGCAATTTATGGCGTTTCAGGGATGATTAATATTGTGAACGAGCTTGATATCGAAAGTTATGTAAAAGGAATCCTCGCTCCGCAATTTACGAGTTTTTATGAGTCGGAAGTCATGTCCGCCTTGGCTATTTTGACCCGAACCGACGCCTATTATCGAGCCACGCGCAACACCAATAGCTTTTGGCACGTAAGCGCTCCAGAGGTCGGCTATCAGGGAGCTGCCCTTATTATCGATGGATCTCCCATCGATCGTGCAGTGGATTCAACTCGCCATTTAATTTTAGTTCATCCAGAAAAAGGGGTAAATCTTCCTTTCGCAACCACATGGACTGAAAATAGCGCAGGAAAAACAGCCCCTTATTTCTCTCTTTTTCGACGGAGAGAATCATTCAGTCCAGATAAAGGGGTAGAAGCCCCTCATGCACAGCTTGCACGCCAGGAAACAAAATGGTCTTATCAAATTTCCAAAAAAAATCTCGCGCAAATTTTGGATGTGCCTCAAATCAAAACAATGGAACTATTCATCGATCAACCCTCTAATAAAGTATATGGAGCCAGGATCAAAGATGGTTTTTCCAGTTATGATTTTGATTTTTTTACACTTCAAAGCCGTTTAGGAAAGGGCCATCTTTTAAGCAGCGACTTCACGATTTCTCTTAAAGAGGATTCAATCATTTTTAACGGTTATGGAAAAGGACATGGAGTCGGTCTTTGCCTTTATTCGGCTGCCGCTTTAGCGCAAAATGGAGAAAATGCTGTCAAAATTCTCTCCAAATTTTTTCCAGAAACCTATCTCTATAATTTGAATGCTCAACCGGATCTATCCGAAAAAGAGAGATTCTAATTCCTGAAATAGGTATGATGTTCTTCACCGGGGATCTCATAGAATGAGCAGCCCGAACTAGGTCAGGACCGGAAGGTAGCAGCCTTAAGGGATCTGTCTTATGCTATGAGCCCGTCTCCGGTGTTTTTTCATTTTGCCGAAAAGCCTCTTCACGGCGGGCCGCTACCCGGCGAAGCACATCCTCAGCGTTCCATCCTTTTGATTCCGCCGCCTCAAGAAGTTCCCAAAATTTTTCGCCTAATTCTTCTTCTGTCTGAAAAGCACATTCAATTTTTTTCTTTTGACTACGTCTGATTTTTTGAATAATTTTTTGAGCCCTGGCTAAAGACGGTAGAGAAAGAGGAATGCCATCAAGTATATTTTTTCTTTCCTTAAACTCTAATTTTTTAATTTCTTCCCAGTTATTAATAATTTCTTCAGAGCTAGTTGCTTTCACATTGCCGAATACATGAGGATGACGTCGAATTAATTTTTGACAAACACCTTCGATCGCGTCCGCGAGTTGGAATTTATCTTCCTTCTCTCCCAATTTTGCCACAAACACCAAAGCATAAAGGACATCGCCCAACTCTTCCGCCATTTTAGATCCGTCCAAAGAATCTATGGCTTCAATGAGCTCGTGCATTTCTTCTAAAAGATAGGGTTGAAGTGAAAATAAAGTTTGTTCTCGGTCCCAAGAACATCCATTGGGTCCTAGCAGAAGATCTGCAATCTCTAAAATATTTTGAAATTCACGCATAAAAACCTAAAATTTTTTACATAGAACTTTTAAAGAATACACAAATCTTAGAATTGACTTAAAGAGAAATCTGCGTTAAACTATCTCATTATTATTATTCATTTAGGAGAAAACAAATGACCCCCAGCGCCTGCCAGACTATTAGTAAATCTAACTGGGACTATTTTCCCTCATCGGCTGTTTCTAACGCGGTTACTGCAGCCGTAGGGACTTTAGTCGTCTCCGCGCTACCTCTTCACGGTGTGGCTGTCACAGCCTTACAATGCGGTGTCGCTTTAATAACGATTACGGTAGCCGGAACCGCTTTAATCGCTTTCAATGCAAAAGGTCATGGAAAAAATCCTCAAATAGCACTAAAAGAAACTCGTGTCACTTTATTAAAAACAGTTAAACAAACTTATCAAAACATTTCTGCACTATCTGTGCGCGGGCAGCAAATCGTCAATGAATTGAACAAAAAACAACCTCAAGCCAATCCTACACTAGAAAAAGTTTCTGCCTGTGCGAAATGGTTTGCCCGAGAAACCTTCTATACAGTCAAGGGAGCTCTTCAATATTCAGATGAATGCGGCGGTCAAAAAAATGCCATCTATACTGGCATAGGTATTGCAGCTGCTGCACAGACTTTTGGAAGCACCTTATATAGCAACATCATCCTATCAGGTCTAAGTGCAGCCTTTACAGGAGTGCTTTTGAGTAACTCAACAGGGGCAGACAATGCACAGTTGAAAAAAACACCCAAATCAGGAAATGAGTTAACATTTACAGAAGACCTTTCCTCTTTTGCAATAGACTCTTCACCTTCAAATCGGAAAGAAGAGGGTGCTGGGATCTCGAGCGATACGGAAGAAAACACAGAACAACGTCAACCATTCGATCCGGAACTCTCATCGATAGCATTTTTGGAGTTTCCTTCAGAGCTAGGAGATAGTTTGGATGTTTTACAAAAGAAAAAAGAAGAGCCGGAAGAAGAAAAAATTTGAGGATCGAAAAAAAACCAATTGGTCGATAAAAAATGATCATTAAAGCCTAGGAATCATTATATGACACCCCCTACTTCGTCATCATCATGGCCTGCATCATGGTTCTCAAAACCACTTGCATGGGCTCAAGAACAGGCTGCATGGATCGCAGCGGAAGTAGCAGATGATATAAACCAAGCCCAAAAAGAGATTGATGAAGCTAACCTCGCGGCTAGCGAGGCTATTAATCCCCTTCCTCCAGAATCTCCAATAACCTCGCCACCATCTTCTCCAAATCTTGCAATAGTGGACTCTTCTCTCGTTTTTAGAGAACCTGCGGCAGAACCGACGCTACGCCCACCTCCTGAAGCACCTTCTTTGTGGACATGGGCCTCAAAATCTGTTGCATGGATTCAAGAGGAATGGAACGATACTGAGATCTCGACTGAAGAAAAACCCTTGGCTACACCTGGATCTCCTCCTTCTTCCCCAAGCGAACCTATTGCGGAGGAAGACTCTCCTCTTCCTTCTTCCACGCAGCTTATTTCAAATATTCATCACCAGGTTATAGTAGACGGCCGTAACATCAACCCCCTGTCTCGAACTCTGACCAAAGAAGCTGCACACACCAATAAAGAAATCGCTGAAATCATCATCGCGATCAATGAAAACACACTTAAGCCCAAAAATCCACGGCCGGAAGAAATTTTGGGTGCACTGATCATTCCCTCTGTGATCCCTTCTCCTCTTGTGGATAACAAGCCAAATGAAGATGTAAAAAAAGTCGCAGCTGAAGAATTAAAAAAACTACAAACGGAAACGAACCAAGAACGATCGACACTCATCAATCATATCACTGCCTATACAACCCTGCAATTTCTTCATGAATGGGCTGCAGGAGAAACGCCCGCCGAAAGTTTTAATACATACCGTCCAGTGCTTGAGAAGTATCAGAAACAACTCTTGCTTGCAAAAGAAAAAAATCAACCAAAACCTTCTCTTTGGACTCTTTATAACGAAACATTTGGAGTAAAACTCACCTTCTTTCAAAAAACCAAAGCCGCCCTTTGTTATTTTTTATTTTTTTTTGCTACAGGACTCGTTCCGAATGCGGTTTCAGCTTTTACGAACCACTTCATCAATTCTCTTCGTAAAGACCTAACAACAACCCCTAACATATCCAGCTTGACTTCAAAATTTTTGACACAAACTTCGATCATTCTCACGAAGTATAAAGCGGCCCTCGAAGAATGCGCCGCACAAAAAGGAGCTCTTGGAACACCGGAGCAATGCAAAGAAAAAGCTGTCAATGAACTCATGACAGAGCCCCTGGATCAAATCATTGCAGAAGTCAGCAATATCTTTGTCGATCAATTTTTCCCTCGTCTTAAATTGTGCACAAAATGGAAAAAGAGCTCGTTTTTTTTAATCAGATGGGCAGGGATTTGTTTATCCGCTCTTTTAGAGGGTCCTATTAATTGGGTGATTAAAAGAGTCCTCAAAAAAAACGCTCTTCCGGCTGTATTTCATGCAATCGTTGACAATACTGCTAGCGAATCGCCTCAAATTTCGTTAGTCTTCAGCCGAGCCATTTATCAAGAAGCCAACAAACAATTGCTCTCCTTTCAAGCCAAACTCGCGCGAGAAGAACCAGAAGATCCAACTCCCCTTCTTCAATTACCGCCTCATGACAAGAAAAAATTGGCCTCTGTGGCTAAACTACTGATCAGCGTACTCGGCATGACTCCCCATGAAAACATTGACGATCTAATACAACATATAGCGAAGCAAAAAAACGACTCTTCAGATATTCTTCGGGAAGCGCTTGAGCTAGGGATCGAAAAAATAGCTCATATCGCCTTAGCGCAGCTCCATGATCGAAATCACATAGAAGAGATCCTCTCAAAAATATTAAAAGCCTCGAATGAAGCCTTTTTAAATTCCGAAACATTTGAACAAATCCAGCAATCTGAATTAACACAAAAAAAAGCCTTGGAAATGGCATCAAAAGAAGTGTTTCACACCATAGTAAGACGATCCATAAGAGAAAAAATCGAACCTTCTTTTAAACCGATCGCCGCGCAAACCAATGCTATCCATTCTGAACTCCGCAAAAATATCCTTATTAAAATAGCCGATCTACAAAATTTATTCTTAAGAACGGCAAACAAAACTTTTAATACAGAAAATGCCCAGCTGCTCGAATCTCAGACGATTTTTCAGGAGATTAAGCTATTTTGCGAACGGATGGAAGAGCTTCGCCTTCTCATGAATGTCTCTTGCATGAATGCGAATACTCCTGGACTCACAGAAGCTTTAAAAGAAGAGTTAGATCGCATTTTGCAGCCTGCACGGGAAAAATCCCTTCATCTCCTTGAATCCATAGGGCGCTTAAAGCACTATCAACAAGAAAACAAACAAAATGCACATACTACACACGCATTGCAAGAAATTTTCTCTTTTAACGAAGAGGCGAGCCGGTTGATTTTAGAGGATACCCCAAATGCTTTAGAATCCCAATTCCGCCACCTCAATCAGCTGGTTTCTGAGCTCACTCCTCACTTGCCTAAAGAAGCAAAAGAAAAACTTACCCTTCTTACTGAAAATTTAGTCCAATCCTTAAAAGATTATATCGACCAGCATGCCGGGCTAGAAAAATTGCATTTATTAGTAAAGACAGATGGTCCGATCGCGAATTTAGTCATTGTCAGACAAGGAGGAACAGTCCCTAATTTTCATGTCGGCCTAGCAAAAAACACAATTGAAGACATCTTAAAAACCCTTCCTCCCGGCCAAAAAGACGAGCTGACTAAAGATCTCAACCGAATGCTTAGCAAACTGCCGACAGCAAGCTATCAGTGGAGCACCTTGAAAGCGTTTCTTCTAGACCAACTGCCGCCCCAGCTTCAAAACCGTGCAGGAGAACGTCTAAATGCCTATTTTCAAAAAATGCCAAGAGGCTCCAAGATACCGGAGCACGAGTGGAAGGGTTATGAAGCAAATTTCTTAGCAGAATTTACTCTAGAAGAGCAAGAACTCATTCGCCCTTTACTAAAACAAATCTATTATTTTCTCTCTTACGATTCAATTCTGCATGCTTACGGTATAAACTTTCATCAGAAGATCATAAAATATTGCGAGCCGTATGCTCAGGCCCGAGATGAAGCTTATCAAACGTATGCAGCAAACTCTGAAGAGATTTATCTGTTAACAACCGAACTTACTCCTCCAGCGTTAGAAAAGAGACAGGCAAGTTATGCAGAGATGCTTCGCGAGTTAAAATGGATCCAAAAAGAAATCAACGAGCTTGAGACAATAGCCCAAAATCTAACACTTCAAAAACCACATGATCTCAAGCTATTGGCTACAGCTGCCGGCGGAGTTCTAGGAGCACCTGTTGGATTGCTTACAACGGCAGTTTTAGGAACCACTTTAGGACCCCTAGGAATCCTTGCAGGCTCTGTCGCTACTACCTTTGCGATGAATTACTACAATGAACATCGAACAGAAGAAACTGCAAAAGGGATGGCGGCAGGGTTGTTCGGAGCCGCCGCTGCGGCTCTAGGAGATACCATACTCCCCGGCATAGGAACCCTCGTCGGCGGCATTGCCGGTGCTGCGAATGGCGCATTCGCAGGATCTAAAGTCCCTGATCTCGTACTAGACTGGGGCGATGAAGTGATCGTACGCCAACTAGAACAATGGCTCGACAATGTCTTGCTAGAAGCTACGAATACAAACACGCGAAAAATTGCTTCTTACTCATTCCTCCAAACCTTTGCAAAAGCATATCGCCGGACCGCTTTCTAAGAACCTGTTTAGAATCACTGCACGAACAACCGGATGAAGAAATTGATGAGGAATGTTGCCATTCGCAAACTCACACATAGCTTCCAATCTTTCTGAAAGCTCCTTTGCATGCGGAGGATCATGCAAGATTTCCCCTGTACTTACCTCTTCATCAGTAATAACGTAAGATTCTCATTAAAAGACACTTGCAAATGCAACTACCAAATCGGTAGATTTTGGTAGTAAATTGGTAGTTAGGATATCCAGATACAATAAATCGAGGGACCTACAAAAAACAAGGCGTCCTTAGAATCCCATTTTTTTATAAAAAAAACAGGATTCTAAGGACGCCAGTCGTTTTGTAGGGTTTTGTCCGAGACAACATCCCCAAAAAAAGATTATTGTTTAACAGACATACTAATCACGCGCACTGGAGTTACGGGACGATCCTGAGCATCTGTTTGTGTTTGCTCGATTTTTTTGACTACATCGGCGCCTGAAGTCACTTCTCCAAAAATTGTATGCTTCATGTTGAGCCAGGGAGTAGAGACTGTAGTGATGAAAAATTGGCTGCCGTTGGTGCTTGGGCCCCGATTGGCCATAGCTAGCAGATAGGGCTTATCAAATTTTACAGTGGGCGTCACTTCGTCTGCAAAGGATTTACCCCAGATGGATTCGCCGCCTCGGCCTGTTCCTGTAGGATCTCCCCCTTGAATCATGAACCCTTTGATGACCCGATGAAAAATTTGTCCATTATAATAGCCTTTTTGGACTAGGCCCAAAAAATTTTCACAGGCTTTAGGAGCGACATCGGGCCTTAAAGTAAGTTCAAAAGAACCAAGATTTGTTTCTACTACGACAACAGGATTTGGGTTTTTCATAGGATTTGCCTCCTGGGCTTGAAGGATCTGGAAAACAGGAAGAAATAAAGCCACAACAAAAGCCAACGATCTTACAAATTTTACCATAGGAACCTCTGGTTAAAGAATTTTAGAACAAAATCATACCGAAAAAAAAATTTCTCAACAAACAGAAACTTGCCAAACAGATCCCAATCCCTTATTGAGTAGATTATGGAAATCGCAATCCTTATTGTTATACTTGGCCTGATCTTTGATTACACCAACGGCTTTCATGACGCCGCAAATGTCGTCTCTACAGTCATCGCGACAAGAGTATTGACCCCCCTCTCCGCGATCGTGATGGCGGCAGTCCTCAATTTCATTGGAGCAACGCAGATTAGCGGAGTTGCTCAAACGGTCGCCTCAGGGCTCGTTCACGCTAGGGAAGCTTCTCAAATCGTTGTTTTGTCTGCTGTTATAGGGGCAATTATTTGGAATTTGATCACGTGGCTCTATCGCATTCCGAGCAGCTCTTCTTATGCGCTGATCGGCGGCTTATTGGGATCTGCCTGGATGCATGAGGGCATGCATATCATCATTTGGAACGGAGTGGTTGGAAAAGTAGTGATTCCTATGGTTTTGTCTCCCATCATTGGTTTTGTCATTGCTTTTTTTTTCATGAAAATTCTTTATCGATGGAATGCTCGCAATAAAGATCATAAAGTTTTCAAACACCTTCAAATTGGATCTGCCTGTTTTGTAGCGCTAGCGCATGGTCTGAATGACGCACAAAAAAGCATGGGGATTATTACATTGGGACTTTTTGCCTCTGGCATCCTCTCTAACTCCGCGATTCCGATCTGGGTGATTTTTGCCTGCGCCGTTACGATGGCTCTTGGCACTTCGTTCGGAGGATTGAGGATTGTTCAAACCATGGGTTTTTCCATCACCAAGATTGAACCCATGCAAGGCTTTGCAGCAGAAAGCACCGCATCAGTCATTATTCTCATTGCTAGTTTCCTAGGAATGCCGATTAGCTCGACCCATATGATTGCAGGCAGCATTACAGGAGTCGGTTCTGCCAACTCTTTTAAATCCGTCTCCTGGAATGTGCCTCAAAAGCTGCTAGTCGCTTGGGTCCTTACGTTGCCTGCCTCTGCTCTCGTTGGAGCCGGAACTCATTGGCTACTGGCCCATTGGCTTGCTTGAATGAAACAAATGTATGCTTACAAAATTCTTTTTAGTTGATTTTTTGTTGTATTCTTATTTTATCCTCAAGGCACGTTTTCTCCAGTTCACTATTGCCTAATTTACTATATTGCCGCTGAGCCTGTCCTGAAAATTTTTCTGCGTACTTCAAACATATCTTAGCTTTTGCAATATCAGAAATCACTTTTGAGTTAAAATATAGCTGAGCTACCTCCTCATAACGGGAACTAGCGCGTTTATAACGCTCCGCAGCCTCTCCTCTATACAAATTTATAGACTCAATAATGGGTGCCGGTTTTCGTCCACTAGAAAAAGAATCTAACGACTCGGCCATTCGAAGATATTGACATGCTGCCTTTCCTTGATACGAAGGTATCAACGCGTGATCATCTGTGCCATCTAAACCTGCTAACAGTTCAAAATCTAAAACCTTTAAAGACTGAAATTTAACTGCTTGATCAAAAGCTTCAATAAATGCACCGGACTGTTTGAAATAGGTAGCAGCTCTTGCAAAACTATTCCCAGCATCACCATATTGATTCCTCACTGAGGATAAATTGCCCTTCCTAAGGCAACACTGGGCAGCTTTGTCAATTTTTCCGTATTTAACAAAACTTTGGATAGATTGTTCACAGGCTTGCAGCTCCCGATCCTCATAAGACTCACTCGCGAGAACACGCGGCCTGTGCGCAAAATTCTTACCTATTGTAGGCCATGACCTATTTTCCCCTCCTGATTTTTTATTTTATTTGAAGGAAAAAAATATATTCGCAAATGATTTATCCTTCAAATATTGAAAATATATATACTATATTAATAAATCAGAAAATCGAACTTGCTTTTTGCCTGGCAATTTTTTCTTATTTTCTTCCTTTATCTTTTCTGGTTTTGCGTTCAGCTGAGCATTTATTTGAGCTTGCCACAAATTTGCAGAAAGAACTATTGAACTGTCAGAGACACTCTTCATTTTTTTCGGAAGTCTAGCCTTCGAAAAAACCCAACTCTCCGTTTGGGAAGTAGAAACATTTATATCAGAAATATTGCTTCGATTTAGATTTTTTTTTATCGCGGCTTTAAGGAACTCAAATGCATGAGCCATAAAATCCCTAATTTTTAAAGCCACCTTCTCACAGAGAGAAAAAAAGTTATCCCACTGTATTTGATAGAAATCTGAAGAAAAAATATTTTTCGAGATTTCAGAAAAATTAACTTTTAAATCTACCCTAGAAACACCCATACAAAACCTTTGCATATTGTTCATAATTGAAAAACCGCTCCAAAATCGTTTTTGAATCACGAGAGGTATAAATGAAAAATAATTTGATAATCAACTAAGTACTAAGATTGGATAAAAAATCTACAACTTCCTGAGTTAATAAAAGGAATAGATTTACTTGCTTCAACTTCCGGATACAAATGTTGCACTTTGTCTTTAAGAGTCATTAACGCACTCTTAACTTCTGGTGTTTTTGCACCTGAAAATCCCGTATCAATGCACGTTTTTATTGTCTTGCTGTTCCATTTTCCTGCAATAAATTGCGGTGCAAAACCTACTAACAAGTTTGTAACCATTGTTATTTTACCTACATTTCCTTCTTGAGCCGCTACTTTTAAAAACATATCAATATAGCGAGTACCATAAATCACTTTAACATGCTCATGCATGTAAGCTATCACTGCATCAAGACATAAAAGGTCTTCTACACCCCATAAAAAATCCACTAATTCAATAAATCGACTAGAAAATTCCCTAGAAGTGGGATCGCTGAGAAGTTCTCTTATTTTTTGCTCGTCATTTATCTTTACAGCCATTTCTAAGGCATTAAAAAATACAGGGTCCATTTTTAATAGAATTTTTTGTATTTCTGGAGGGATTTTCTTATTCTTTTCATAAATTGATTTATAAATTGCCGGTAAATTATCACCATAGTTAGAGTCAGATTTATGCAAAGAAACAATTCTCGATAAAAACTGCGTTTCTCCTTTTTCTACCGCTGTGCAATTCAACCAATTTAAATAAATATTTTTAGAAAAATCACCAAATTCTTTTACTCTTGCGGATTGAGGCCGTAGAGTCTCATCAGAAACACGAGTCATGATCTGTGTAACCAAAAACGAATGAGGTTGCTTCGCTTGTTTCATAGCTGACTCTAGGCAGTCGAAAAAATCATGCTGGGGCATTTTTTCCAAGAGAACTTGTTGCGCTTCAAAGAAGTTAAGTTCTATAGCCCGTTGCATAGCTTGGTCTGCAAGCGAAGTGTCGCAAATATATTGATTGCGTAAAATGTCCGGGTTCCTTTCTTCTACAGCTCTTATCAAGTGAGCACATGTAGCCTCTTCTTCAAAAGATTCAGAATCGGTCATCCTCGTATCAAAATGCGTGGAACTTAAAAGATCCGTTGTTCTCGTAGTAGATTTAACAGCATTCAGCATAATTGATCTCCTTGTTCGTTTTTTCCGGAGCATGCTAAAGAAACGTTAAAAAAATAGCAAGAGAACACTTTTTCAAAAAATATCTGCAATATCAATAATACGGTAAAAATAACGACTACTTAAAAGAGTATCGGAAACCGGGCCCAAATGAAATAAAACAGGTGAAATTCCAAGCGCTTGATAAAGGAGTGATCTATTTTTTAGCAGAAAATTTTCAAGCTGAAAACCAAGCATAGACTCCCATCCTGGCAAACTAGAAAGCGGAACTTCTAAAAACGAACCTTGTTCAATTTTTTTTAAGATTGGGTTCGATATAATGAATGTAGAAGCGAAGATAATTATCGGAAAGTCGATACAAAGTCAGTTTTCCTGGCTTACCAGTTTTTAAGGACCAATCTGGATGTTTACTGCCAAGAGATTATGCTCAAAATTGACATTTGTCAGTTATAAGCAGATTGCAATAGATTTGAGGAGGTATGGTCTCTAAAATTTCTCAACGGTCCGCTCGAGCAAGCCATACAAAACAGTCAAAGTAACGATCTAAATCCTGGAGCGATGTTTTGAATTCATCACTTCCGAGAGCGGCTGCCGCAAACAGTTCACGAACGCGGAGAACCTCTCTTAAACGGCCTTTCCACCGAGGATCTTCAACAGTGAGATAAAATAGGTCTAAAGCTCGAGCAACAGCGCCCCAATAGCGCGCTTGGTTGCCTTGGGCTCGAAGGGCCCTGCTCACTTCACTGCCAATATTAGCCATTTGCTCTTCAAGGGAAAATTTCATCCAGCTTGCTTTAGCTGCCTCCCTATGTTCTGATCCTGTCATGTTTGTTTTACCAAATGATTCACGATTTCTTGGATTTTTTGCCGGATTGCAGGATCGTCAACTCCTCGAGACTCATTGTCCTGAGAAGGTCTCAGGTTGATTACAGAATCGTATTCGATCCACTCCTCTCCAGATTGTTGGAGATAGAGATTAATTCCCCATAGGTCAGCCTGTTCTGATCCATTTTCTAAAAGAATTCCCTCTCCATCCGAATGCATCGTCATTCCAGCAATCATAATAGCTCGTTTAACGTCGACAACGGCTTTGACCAAGTTGCCGTATTTGTTTTTTAATTCCAGGTCGAGCAGGTCGTTTTTTTTCACTTGTTGTTCAATGATCTGGGTGGGCATATCAAATTGTCCTAGATTCTTTCTATTTGTTTGGTTTTTAGTTTTTTGTGTATAAATCGATAGTGCTTCAAAATCCGTAAGATAAAAATTCCCAAAACTATGTCAGTGCGTCCTGTGTTGATCTATGAGGGTGAGTTATCAGGTAATATTCGATCTGAAAATTTCTTTAGTCATCTTATTTCTTTTGAGGACTTGCTGTGATTCGTCCTGTCCTTTGGTTCAGGGACTTCTAATAAAAAATATTTAACAGTTGATGGTCCTCTATTCAATGAATGTTGGATTAGCAAAGCACCATTATCGGAAGGCGAGATCTGTGATTGTTAGGATATGTCTCTAGATGAATAGTGAGCTTCTGAAACTTTCCCTATGAACGAGAAGGGTTTTTATCTTTTTTGAATTTTCCTCTCGGGAAAATTCAGACTCTTAATTGCTGTCATCTAATCAGGGCACCGACCATTAAAAAATCTTTTTTTAAAATCGGTGCCCTGGTCATCTAATTCAAACTCTAGCGATCAAACACAATATTTGCTAACATCTCTTTTTAACTGAAGGAAAGAAGAGTAACATTGTCTGCGTTAATCGTTCCATTGACATATTTGAAGGAAATTCCTGGCT
>Ga0206895_1132_pt1 | contig 20169 bp, 17 predicted proteins | sample Alteio_BWOrgHeat_51_FD_152967 | JGI IMG/M metagenome (GOLD analysis project Ga0206895, IMG submission 152967) | Enriched cells from forest soil in Barre Woods Harvard Forest LTER site, Petersham, Massachusetts, United States -... | ecosystem: Environmental > Terrestrial > Soil > Temperate forest >...
AAAGACCTGGTTTGGACTAATTTCACACCGAAGCAACGCAAAATCAGTAGATGTGCGAGAGAAAAGCCAATGAGCAGTATAGTTCTTTAGCAGAGTTTTTTGCCTGAGACAGAGTCTCAAGCTAGATTCGATCAGCCTCTGAAAAATTTTAGGCACATGAAAGTGATGGATAAGAAAAACATCAAGACCAAAAGGCTTTTTCCTCCGAAAACTTGATAGGAGCTATTGATCTTTTTCTTATACCGCCCGATCCATACCATGCAGACGGGAAAAATTCCGAACAGCAGCATGTCAATGTAACCACCGGCAAAAGAGAGCGCTTTTAGGAAAAGGTTGGGAAAAGCAAAACTGATGAACAGCGGAGGCAGTAACACTAGGGATTGAAGAAAAAAATGATTTGGTTCCTTGGAAAAGCCATCTTTTAAAAAGTCTAAAAAGGAAAAGGCTACGGTAATGAAAGAGGTGAATAAAGCAAAAAAACAAAATGCATTGATGAGGGGTAAAACTGTCGAAGAGAAAGAAGTTTTTTGCAGAATGTCTGTTACAATGGCGCTTTCAGAAGAAAGTTGGCTGGGGTCGTTGATCATCCCTAAAATGATATAATTCCAAACAATATAAATGACCGTCGGGATGAAATTTCCAAGTACGATCGCTAAACGAATAGATTTTGCATTTTTTTGCAAATAATGAGCCAGACTTGGCACAAGGTTTTGATAGCCGAAGGAAATAAACAAAATCGGCAAGGTCGCGATGCTTGCTTTCCAATTGCTGTGCGTCAAATTATTAAGCTCAACGTAAGAGCTTCCCATGCCAACAATCAAGCTATAGGTGATGATAAGACCGAGCATCAATAGGCGATTGAGCTGGTCTAGCCGGTAAATTCCTGCGTAAAGAACCGCGCTCACAAAGAGAATGCTAATAAAAATTCCAATCTCTCTTGGGATGGATAAAAAAGAGCTAAAAACCCTGCTTCCACCATCTAGATAAGAAACGAAAATCCCATAGAATAAAAATAAAAAAAGGGCCGCAACTAAGATTTTTCCTATTTTACCAAAGGCAAACTGCGCGATTGTCATCAGATTGACTTGGCGATCAAACCAAAGAGTCGCCTCTAATAGCAAAAGCCCTGTTCCAGTAGAAAAAGCATAGGCCAAGCAAATGGCAAAAAAGGAAGGAATAAATCCAGCGCTCGCGCTTACAACAGGCAGGCCAATCATCCCGGCCCCAATACAGCACGACGTGACCATCATCATCGCGCCAAACACACTTTTTTTTTGTAACAATGCAACTGACATTTTGTAAAATCCTCTTAAGTTTTGAAAAATAATAAATAAAATAGATAAAAGAAAAAATTACTGGGCAGAAGCCCACCAAAAAAAGGAAAAAAGTCTAGATGAATTGCTCATAGCTCAGAATTGTAGCAACTCTCTTCGAAAAACAGCAACTAGATTTTTTTACGCCATTTCAAAAATGAAGTGCAACAAGGATTAAAGGTAATTTCAAGTCCTAAAGGACTGGGTTTTCTCGCATCCAAGGATAAATTATATGGTTTGTCACAAGTTTGTCATAAGTTGTGACATCAATTTGTCACAAGTTAACTAAATAGCGCCGATCATTTGTCGCACCTTCTACCTTTAAAAGCCCTAGATCAAGCAAATGTTTTAATTCTCTCTGGAGAGTTCTTTTGCTCGTCTCAGGAAAAAGGAGTTGAAATTCTTTAATGGACAAACCATTTTGATCTAACGCCTGTTCAATAGCCTCTTTCTCTCTCTTGGAAAGGTTGTGTTGTATGGTAAGAATATCTAATTTCATCACTCGTTGTCCACGATTTTGTACTTCTTGCAACTGAGTTGCTAACCCATTAACAAAATATTCTAACCATGTTGTCATATCCATATTATTTTCACGTACTGACTGAATCGCCTTATAGTAATTAGAACGATCCCTATCATAATATTCGCTAATTGTAAAAAGACGTTTAAAATCATAACCTGTTTTGTAAAGATAGAGTGTCGAAAGCAAACGTGCTGATCGACCATTGCCATCTAAAAAAGGATGAATATGAACAAGTTGAAATTGAGCTATTCCAGCAACAAGCACAGGGTTAATTTCTTGCTCTAATTTAAGCCACTCTACTAACTCAGACATCATGAGAGAAACTTGGAAGGCTGGTGGCGGCGTATAAATTATTTCTTTTGTTTTAGAATTGGCCACATAATTTTGTATCTTTCTATATTCGCCTGGAGTTGCAGAATTTCCCCGTACACCTTCAACCAGCCTTTTATGGATTTCGCGAATCAGCCCTTCTCTTATGGGCTCCCCACTGCCTAAATAATCAGCCACTAGATCAAAAGCTTTTTTATAATTTAAAAGTTCTCGAACATCTTCAGGATCTGCATTTTCTACTTTATGTCCTGTCAAAAGCTGTTCGGATTGATCTAGGGTCAGGTGAGTGCCTTCAATGTGGGTTGTGTGGTGAGCTTCTAAAATTAAAGTCTTAGCCTGCATTTTTGCAATCCATTCATCGGATAGTCGTGCAGCTTCCAAAAAACCTCGTGTACGTTCAATTTTCACAAGAGCAGCTGTGATATTGTTAGTGATATTGAATTTAGGAAGAAATGACATTAATCCCTCAGCTTGTGACATTTTTCATCAAAACATGTCACCTTTCTTTGAAATTGTCAAGTTTTTATAATCGGAACACCAAACCTATGATTTTTAGCAAAAACATATTAAGCCCTAAAGAGTTAAATAAATAATTGTATGTGAAGCGATTAAGCCATATAATCGCTTCAATATATGAAGCATTGGATTTGGCAAAAAGAGGCTTGGCCCCATTTTACTTGACTGATTGTTAACGTTTTGGTCAAAGCAAGCTTTTGGCAATATTTTTCTCAAATCTCACTAAATGACCGACAGCGCAAAGCAATCAATCTTTTGTTAAACATTGGCAAAGGAAATTTTCAAGAAGGCCTCACAACTCGTAAATACGTTTCGCTTACAAAAACTAGCCGCGCAACAGCTTTTCGCGAAATAACAGATCTCGTTGAAAAAAAAATCTTCGTGCAAAATCCTACGAAAGGCCGATTAAGATAGAAAAATTTTTTAGGCAGAAAACTCAAGATTGCTTACCAAAGAACGTAAAACATCTTGATGTCTACGATCTTCATTTTCAAGCAATCTTCTCAAATTCCCTTCCGAATCTCCCTTAAACTCAAAAAATCGGCGATCGATGTCTCGCTGTTTTGCCTCTAACTCTCGGCGCATCCCTACAGACCCATGAAAAAAAAATTGCACAGAAAAAGGCATGCTTCGAATCGTTTCAAGAAGCGCTTTCCTTTCCCCTTTTAATCGAAGATGATCTTGATACGCTAATTTATCCGCCTCAAGCGATGCGATCTTTCGTTTCTCAGCTATAAGCTGCGCTCGAAGAGTAGGTAGTCCAAGTTGAGTCTGCTCCGCTTGCAAAGTCTTTTGAGACAATTCTTCTAATCGCAGTTTTCCCTGCTCTAAATTTATCTGGTACCCATCGACACGGTTTTTGAGAGCCAATTTCTGTTCCAATCCCGCTAAACGTTTCGTTTGCTTATCATGTCTCGAAAGAGCGCTGATTGCACTACCAAGCCCTTGGACAGGAGCCTTTCTTGCTCGATCCAAAGCAGCAGCAGCTTCTCGGATTTGCTGTTGTAATTGCGATACATCAAAATCTCTATAAGCGCGCCATTCTTTTAGCCGAGCTAATTCTTGGGTGTAAGATTGAAAAATTTCTTTCGCTTGTTTTTCTCTGTTTTGGATTTCTTTGGTAAGCGCGGTAACGCTTTTCTCCATACGCTCTAACTCCATGAGATCCGGATTAGCGATTCCTTGCAGCTCTTTGATTTTTGCGTGTTTATCCGAAAGTCTTCGCTCTAGATCTTCTACCATCTTAAGAGATTGCATTTCTGCATTTAATTCTTTTAAAGCAAATCTATGACGCTCTTCTATAGGCCGAAAATTCCGTTCAAATCCCCTCTGGGTTTTTCCTTTATTTTCCAAAAAGAATAGATTTTCTTTTTGCACTGCCTCTTGTATTTCTTCAATATGCTTTTGAAAAGCCGGAGTCATTAAACGATAGGTAACAATCAGCCGTACCGTGCGCTCACTGCTTTGTCCTAATAAAAGTTCTCCATGAGAACAAACGTACTCTTGCACCAGCCGATTCAATCCAGGCGTTTGCTTTGTTAAAAATCCTATTTCAAAAAATAACTCAGGATAATCAGCGGTGATTTGCTCAAATGAGGATGCGTTTGCCACTTCCCTGTGAAGCCGCTCTAACACATCGGCCTTTTGCAACACTCCTTTAAAGAAAAGCTCAGGCCATTTTTTGGCAATTTGAGAAATCGACATAGATGACGTTTCTTCCAAAATTTTTTGCGTCCAATCACGTGCATTGCAACAAACTCCCAAATGATCAAAAAAGGCTCTATGCCCAAATGCTTCGCTTGTAAAAGGACGATCACGCCACTGCATTTGCAAAAGTTCACTATGGGATAAAGGAGGAACAGAAACTGGGGCTGGAAGAAAATCTGAAGCCTCACCCTCATCCACTCCTTGAAATGCATTTGAGGCAATGTCTGGCTGCGCATTTGGCAATACTTCTCCCTCTTTTTTTTCTGAAGGACGGAAAAAAAGAGCCGCAAAAACAACCCCCACAGAAACTACAGTTACAAAAGAAGCGATTGAAAAAACAGTGATTATCGTCACCGGAGCTGCTATCAATCCAAATGCAGCATACAATGTTAATCCAAGAGCCATTATGCCAATAACAGCAAAAATTTTAGCCACCATCTCATGCACTTTTCTTGACGTAAACTTTTTAGAACCTTCAGCTAATAATGACCGATTCTCTTTACTTGAGATCGGCGTCGAAGAATAACTTGATACACCTGCTGCGGACATAATAACTCCAAATTTTAAATAAAATTTCACATAATTATAAAAACAAAAACAATTAAACTCAATTAATTAAACAAAATAAAAAAATAATAATTTGATAAAAACCACAAAATGGTTGACATGCAATAAAAAATTGTAAAAATGTCTGCAGTCTGGCATGTTCCGCTCATGCTTTTAAAGTCTCATTTATTAAGCTCTTGCGATGTGGGCATCCCTATTATTTTTCTCCATGGTTTTCTTGGGACTTCTCAAGATTGGATCCCCGTTTGCAATGAGTTAAAAAACAATTTTTGCATTGGCATTGACCTACCAGGTCACGGAGACTCCCCCTTCATAACCTCTTTTTATGAAGAACTCTCCTCCATTGCACCAAAATTCCATCTGGTCGGCTATTCTATGGGAGGGCGTTTGGGACTGGGGTTTGCACATCGTTATGAAAAGCAGATAGCCTCTTTGACGTTAATTGGAGCGCATTTTGGACTGCAAAAAAAAGAGCGTCCTGCTCGATTAAAACAAGATGCAAAATGGGCACAAATGCTACTAGAAAGACCGATTGACGAATTTTTAATCCAGTGGTACGATCAGCCTATTTTTCACACGCTGAATCGAGATCAGATGCGGATGATGAGGCAAAAACAAAACCCCATTTCTTTAGCCAAAACGCTTCTCTATTATAGCTTGGGCAAACAGCCTCTATATACACCGCGAGGCCATTTACTCGTCGGAGAATGGGACCAGAAATTTTGCGAATTGTACGCTCCTTATTCCCCTTATATTCTTAAACAAGCCGGCCATGCCGCTCATTTGCAGCAGCCAAAACAAATAGCTCAACTCATACAAAGGTTCATTTCATGACATTTTTTTGGAAAGAGACGGGACAATACACCGATATTAAATACCACAAAATGGATGGGATCGCAAAAATCACCATCAATAGGCCTGAGCGGCGCAATGCCTTTCGTCCTTTGACAGTCGATGAAATGGGACATGCTCTACAAGATGCGCGCAATGACCCAATGATCGGAACGGTGATTTTGACAGGAGAGGGTAAAGAAGCATTTTGTTCTGGCGGCGATCAAAAAATTCGAGGAGATGCGGGCTACGCCGATGAACAAGGAGTTCATCGTTTAAACGTACTAGATTTTCAAAGACAAATCAGAACATGTCCCAAACCTATCGTTGCTATGATTGCCGGCTACGCTATTGGAGGTGGTCATGTTCTGCATGTTATGTGCGATTTAAGCATCGCAGCTGACAATGCGATCTTTGGCCAAACAGGTCCAAAGGTAGGGTCCTTTGACGGCGGCTTTGGATCTAGTTTTTTAGCGCGGATCGTAGGTCAAAAAAAAGCCAGAGAAATTTGGTTTCTTTGCCGTCAATATAATGCTCAGCAAGCGCTAGAAATGGGGCTGGTCAATTGCGTAGTGCCTTATGAGCAGCTGGAAGAGACGACTGTTCAATGGTGCCAAGAAATGCTGGCTCACTCTCCGATCGCTTTACGTTGTTTAAAAGCAGGGCTCAACGCAGATTGCGATGGCCAAGCAGGGCTGCAAGAGCTCGCCGGTAATGCGACCATGCTTTTTTATATGACTGAAGAAGGACAAGAAGGAAAAAACGCATTTAACCAAAAAAGGAAACCCGATTATGCCCGCTTCCCCAAACGCCCTTAAAGCCTGGGTTTTGGCCTCTCGGCCAAAAACGCTCATTGCAAGCATCAGCCCTGTTGTCATTGCTATTTCACTTGCGGCCAAAATCCAAGCGATTGAATGGGATTTTGCTCTCTTCTGTCTTCTTTTTTCCTTAAGCATTCAAATCGGAGCCAATTTGGCGAACGATTATTTTGATTATATTAAAGGGGCGGATACATCGGATCGCATTGGTCCACCAAGAGCTGCCCAATCAGGCTGGATCTCTTTACCCTCTTTAAAAAAAGGGATCTTTTTTGCTTTTACTATGGCCACCATGATCAGCTTGCCTCTTCTTGCAAGAGGAGGTCTTTGGGGCTCTTCTCTCGTAGCATTAGCGATTCTTTTTGCAGTTCTTTATACAGGGGGCCCCAAACCTTTGGGTTATTTGGGACTAGGAGAAGTGTTGGTTTTTTTCTTCTATGGACCTATCGCCACGCTTGGAACATACTACATTTTAACATTTCAAATCGATCCAACGATTCTTTATGCTTCGCTGCCTCCTGGCCTTCTTTCTTGCGCAATCCTCATCGCCAATAACCTTCGCGATGAAGAAAGCGACCGGAAAGCAAATAAAAAAACACTCGTTGTTCGCTATGGAAACATATTTGGCAGATGGGAATATGTCTGCACGATCGGACTTGCCGCCTTGATTCCTTTATGGGCAGCAGTTACAGGAAGAGCTCCTTCCAACTGGGCTTTTTGCTCGCTCATCCTCTTAGCCGCGTATCCCGCGCTCAAAAGAGTATTTACTACTCAAAATCCTCAAGAACTGGCGCTTTTACTTCCCTCATCCGCAAAACTTCTCTATCTGTATACGGCTCTTTTCTGTATCGCGAATGGATAACTACGCCCGTCTTTACCGCTATCGAATTCCTTTAAAACCTCCTCTGAATATCATAAGAGAAGGTCTTCTCATAGAACTGGATGGCGGTTGGGGAGAAATTGCTCCCCTGCCAGGTTTTAGTCAAGAAACGCTCTCTGATGCGATTTGCGAACTAAAAAAAATTTGGCCCTTGATTAGAACAGCCAAATCTTCTCTTCCTTCTGTGCAATGGGGTCTTCATTGCGCGAAACAACCCTGGCCTCCAAAACCATTTCAGCGTACGTTCAGCGCTCTTGTTTGGGATGCTCCAGTACCTTCAGGATATAAAACAGCGAAGCTAAAAGTAAAAAATCTCTCCATCCAAGAAGCTATTCGAAGAGTGAAAAGAGTGCAAGAGCAAGACTGCGCAATCCGTCTTGATTGCAATAGTTCTTGGACTCTTGATCAAGCCCTTGAATTCGCTTCTCATTTTCATCCGGAGGATTTTGCTTACATAGAAGAACCTCTGCAAAAACTAAAAGACCTTAAAACGTTTTCTCTTAAAACAAAAATGCCCCTTGCCCTTGATGAATCTTTAGACAAGCTCGCATGGCAAAAAATCCCTACGCTCAAAGCGATCGTCATCAAACCGATGGTTTGGGGATTTATTCCAGAAATTCCCTCCCCTTTTCATCTGATTGTAGGGGGCGTTTATGAAAGCGGAATTGGAACTCTGCATGCAGCAGCCTATCCTGCTTATCAACCAGCAGGGCTTGATACCTATCGATACCTCTGCCACGATATCTTAAAAACTCCTCTTCGAATGGATCATGGACAACTCATTTGGGATGGACAATTTGAAATAGATCGCTCAAAAATTATTGAAATTTGTGTCTCACAAAAAATCTGCCGGCTTGAGCTTCCACAAGTTTGGGTCTAACTATTCCCAAAAATAAAGTCTTGGCGTTTTTTTTAGGACACGAAGTGGAGGTCTTTGCCCGAATCCGGTGGGAATTTCGAAGAGGCTTAACTACAATCTTTTCTTAATTTGAAAGCTACTACGTTAAATTTGAGGAGATGATAGATTTGATTGCAATTAGAGAAAAATCTAAGGTAGATTTTGTAAGAAAAACACACTAACATTCCTTACACGAACGACAATCAAAAACTTAAAAGCATTTATTATCAGATAGTTGAAGCTATAAATATCCGTGGGCCTGGGGCTGTATTTGTTCCAACGGACTTCTTGGATCTGGGAAGCCGACAGGTTATCGATATTGTTCTTCACCGACTCGTTCGAAAAGGAACCATTCGCCGCCTAGCAAGAGGAATATATGATTTTTTAAAATTATCTCCTGACGAACAACGTCTCTACATTGAACAGGCTGCTATTCAAAGAAATGTATCTCCTGTAATCATGGAAAAAGATTTTTGAGTGTGCTGGTTGCTAAAGATTCTGTTTGAGTCAGAATTCGCTGATAGCCTTGTATTCCAAGGTGGAACCTCACTTTCAAAGGCATTTGGCGCAATCGATCGGTTTTCTGAAGATACAGATCTCTCGCTCTCTCCTACTTTTTTGAGACTTCCTGAAGCAGGGACAACTCGTAATCAGGCCGACAAATGGATAAAAAGAGCTGAGGCAGCATGCGAAGTGGCTGTTCAAAGTCAGATCACACCAGCACTGGAAACCTCGGTGTCAAACGTATTAGGAAATGAGCAGGTGCGATTCGAGTTTTTAAAAGATCCTAACACAAATTCGCTGGTACTTCTTTTTCACTACCCATCATCGCAACCAACAGGGTTTTCGTATATCAAACGTAGTGTAAAACTAGAATTCGGTTCTCTTACCGATCAGCAGCCAACGGGACGTCATATAATAACGCCTTGGATTGCCGAGGTTTTTCCCAAAGCATTTTCGGATTGGCAATGTGAAGTCATGGCTTTAGAGATAGAACGAAGTTTCTGGGAAAAAGCTACAATCCTACACGCAGAATACCACCGACCTCTCGATAAACTAATGCCGGATAGGTTTTCACGCCATTACGCGGATACTGCAATGCTTGCGAATCACGCAGAGGCAATCAAAGCTATAAATCAACATGATCTCCGAAATCAAGTCGTTTTGTGGAAAAGTCAGTTCTTTGGCAGCTCATGGGCAAATTATGATCTAGCTAAACCTGGAACCTTTCGCCTTGTTCCTAAGGCTGAAAGATTACCTGCATTGCGGCGTGATTATCGGTTGATGCGCGACATGTATCTTACTGAGCCTGTCAGTATTGATGATATACTGAACACCTTGTCCAATCTAGAGCATCCTATCAACTTATAAGAGAATGTGAGAAAAGGCAACGATCGACTGACATAAAAACGACATCCAAAAGAAACGACTTCTAACCTTACGCACACAGGGAGCTTTATCGACAGCTTTCCAACATCCCATAAAGTTCCCTGTGTGCGTAAGGTCATGATCACCTGATTTTCTATTCAGATAACCCCGACGAAGGAGGAGGTATCTGAATAGTTATCTTTTCTCTAAAGAAAGGTCGATTAAATAGAAAAGTTTTTAGGTAGAAAACTGAAAATTGTCTACCAAGAAGCTCAAAGCATTTTGATATCTATTTTCTTCCTCTTTCAGCATGTTTTTGAGATTTTCTGCAAAAGCTTTCTTAGACTCAATAAGTTCACGATCGAGTGTTTGCCATTTTTCCTCAATTTTTGGGCGTTCTATTGCAGATTTCCCGAAGAGAAGTTGCCCAAAGGGAGGTAGCTTTTCCCTCATTGCACTACAACTCTCTCTTTCCTTTTCTAATGAAAGGAGCTGCTCATATGCAGTCTCCTCTGTCATTGAAATTTTTTGTTTCTCTTCATCAAACTGTTTTCGAAAAGCTGGCAAATCGAGCCTACCTTCTTCTAAATTTATCCAGTAAGTAGCAATTTTTTGTTTTGCAGCCGACTCTTCTTTCAGCTCTACTAATTTAGCCTTAAAAACTCTAATTTCGGTATCACGATGGACAGAATCTTTTTTTACACCACCCAACTTGGTAGCTGTCTCTAAGCTTTGCCCCTGCAGTGAAGAGACCTCATCCTCTCTACGAGAGCGTTCTTTTTGTAGTAGTCGCTTGATTTTTTTTGTCACACTCGAAAATCTTTGCTCTAGAGGTTCTATCATCACATCAAGGATTTGTAATTCCAGTGCTATGTCTTTCGACGTAGCTTGATACCATTTGGTTTTTTCCTCAACCTGTTCGTTATATTTTTCCTGGAGATTTTTTTGATTTTGTAAAAATAATATGTTTTCTTTTTCCGCTATCAGTTGTATTTCTTCAACATACGCTTGAAAAGCTGGGCTCATCAAATGATATTTAACAATCTTAGACTCTGGCCATTCGCTGACAGGCTTTAGCAAAAGTTTTTTGAAACAGAGATAATTTTGAACCAATTTCTCCAATCCAGGTGTTTCTTTTGTTAAAAATTCCAGTTCGAAAAAAGATTCAGGATAACTGAGGGTGATTTGCTCAAATGAGGTTAGCTTTGCCACTTCACTCTGAAGCTTCTCTAATATATCAGTCTTTTGCAATACTTTCTGAGAGAAAATCTCAGGCCATGTTTTGGCGATTTGAGCAATCGACATATGCTCCGTCTCTTTCAAAATTTTTTGTGTCCAATCACGCACATTGGAAGAACCTTTTAAATGATCAAAAAATGCTTCATATTTAAATTCTTTGTTTGTAAAAGGACACTCACGCCACTGCATTTCCAAAAGTTCACTACTCGATAAAGGAGGAACTGGAGTTGGAAGCAAACCTGAATTTACTCTCACAATCTCTTTTTGAAATGTATTTGAAGCGATATTGTCTGGCTGTGGATTTGGTAATACTTCTTCTTCTTTTGTTTGCAAAAATTCACTACTTGATAAAGGAGGAACAAAAACTGGAGTTGGAAGCAAACCTGAATTTACTCTCACAATCTCTTTTTGAAATGTATTTGAAGTGATGTTGTCTGGCTGTGGATTTGGTAATACTTCTTCTTTTTTTGTTTGCAAAAGTTCACTACTCAATAAAGGAGGAACTGGAGTTGGAAGCAAACCTGAATTTACTCTCACTCTTTTTTTTTGAAATGTATTTGAAGTGATATTGCCTGGCTGTGGATTTGGCAATACTTTCTCCCCTTCTTTTTTTGAAGGACGGAAATAAAGAGCCGCAAAAACAATCACTGCAGAAGCTACAGTTGCAAAAAGAGCAGTTGAAAAAACAGTAATTACCGTCACCGGAGCCGCCATTAATCCAAACGCAGCATATAATGTTAAGCCAAGAGACATCGCGCCAATAACAGCAAAAATTTTAGCTACCATCTCATATACTTTTCTAGACGTAGATTTTTCAGAATTTGCAGCTAATAAGAACCGATCTTCTTTTTTTGAGATCGGGATCGAATGAAAATTTGATGCACCTATTGCGGACATAATAACTCCTTTTTTTAAATTGATGAACGAACATAAGCAAAAAACGGGTTAAGATAGACCGAACAGCATATTTTAATAAAGATTTTTTTCTGCATCTCCTATGAACAATATATCGCAGCAAAAATTTAGATCATCTAGGCATTGCATCTCAAATTTGTGAAGAAATTGGAATTGTGGAAGCTATTGAGGGAATTGCATTTTTTCCTAGAGGCGGCTCGAATGCTATGGGATCAAAAAAGATATCAACGTCTTCGGAAAATCTTTGGATAATATTCCATCCCTTTGACAGACTAGCTCCCCCTTTAAAAATGACCATGTCTCCGGCGATCTCCTGGATAATTCGCAGCGCTTCTGTAACATAGTAATCCTTTTCAATCACCGCTTCACGCATGCCAGACGAATGGAAATGTTTAGCTGCACGAATGATTGCTTGTTCAAAATCCGGATGTTGAAAGAGTTTCAAAATTTACATTCCTTTGCTTGCCATTGTCTAGCATCTTTAAGCGCGCCGATTCAAGTTCGAAGTGCAACAAGTAAGGCACGAACACGTGGAGGTTCTGATATTGCGATCAGATCCATCGAATTGAATCAATTTTCCTATTATTGAAAGGCGTGCCCCCTTCGCCCCTTATCAACATTCTAATCTTTCCTAAGTCTTCTTCGTTCAGAAACATGCGCTCCTTCATTGAATCACCTCCTATTGATAATCAATAACTTGTAATTACTAGAAAAAGGACATTTTAAATTAAATTCTTACATTTTTCAATAAAAAGTTTCATTAAATAAAAAATTAGCATATAATTAAATGTAAATAAAAACAGGACCTTTATGTCAATTAATTTAAAAATTTCTGATACATGCAACAACCCATTTTTAGGATCTTACAATAATTGTATAAAACTAGGAACGAAACACATTTCTAGAATATTTAATTTCAATATAGAAGAAAACGAAAACCATTTTCTTTTAACAGAAATACTCAAAGGAAATTTGGGACCTGATTCAATTCCTGAAATTAAAAATATTATTATAAAACTAACAAATGATGAACTATTAAATAGAGAAGATCAAATTGTTTTGGGAATGGCTTATATTTTTTACCAACAAATTCAACCAGCAAAAAAAGAACGTTCTCTAGCTCCTGTAAAAGAAGCTGATTTTACTAAACATCCCATGCATAGTAAATTCAAAAATCCGGCAAATAAATTACTTTCCAACCTATCTCAACAGAAAGTAAATCCCCATCCTACCAAACGCCCCCCCCTCACCCATGGAAAAAGCCGTCTCAGAGAAACATCAGATCTCGACATGTAATATCATTTTTCATAAAATAAAGAGAGTTTCTATTAACCGCACAAAAGGAACTCTCATGTCTGTTAATTTTAAAATTGAAAATCCACAAAAAAACCCGTTTTTTGCATCTTACAATAGGTGCATATATCTAGGCGTTGAAAAAATCTCTCAGGTATTTAATTTTAATGCAGAAGAGAACGAAGATTCTTTAATTTTAACAGGAATACTGAAAAACAAATTAGGTAGCGATTCGATCGTAAAAATCCAAGCGATTGTTAAAAAATTGCAAGGCAATGAAACCTTGACAACAGAAGAAAAACTTACCTTAGGAATGGCTTATAACACTTATAGAAAAATAAAAACGATTGAAGAAAAAAAATTACACGTTCCTGAAAAAGAAGCTCATTTCAGCGGCCGCCTGATACATCATGAAGTAAAAGGCCCACTTTCTAAACTTGGAAAAAGCCGCTTTCATGACACAACTGAGGAAAACACCTTTTAAAATCATTAGGATTTCAAAGGATTTATCCTTTGACAGGGTTTTTATTCGGGACAGCGCCCCAAAAATCCATCCTTAAATCACAAACAGCATAAACTTAAAAATAGGTCTTATTGACAAGATCATTTCCCCATGCTATCCGGTGGTTTTATGGGGAAATACTACATGCGGCCATTTTTACTATGGACTCTTAGCGCCTTTTGTCTTGTAGGCGCTAGTTGCTCAAAACCGGTCAAAAAAGAAATACCCCCCATTCCCATCTCTGCTGTCCGAGTCGAAGCGCAAACAATCCCCGCTGATTTTGAATACATTGGCGTCGGAGAAAGCTCTCATATCGTCCAATTGCGAGCCCGAGTTGAAGGCTATTTGGAATCCATCAATTACAAAGAGGGCAGCATGGTCAAACAGGGCGATTTAATGTTCGTTCTCGATCGCCGCCCTTTTATTGCGGATGTAGATAGTACAACAGGAGCTCTTGATCGGCAAAAAGCAATTTTATGGAATGCGGAGCAGACCAAAAATAGAATGGTGCCTCTCTACCAGCAAAATGCCGTCAGTCAAAAAGATTTAGATAACGCGCTTGCGAGCGAACTGGCCGCAAAGGCAAATGTTCAAACCGCCGAGGCAGATCTTTACAAAGCGCAATTAAATTTGGGATTTGCCTCTATTGCATCTCCTGTTACAGCTCTTTCTAGCCAAGCAAAATATAGAGAAGGAGCTTTGATTTCTCCAGGCTCAGAAAACCTTCTCACTACCCTTTATGTCGTCGATCCAATCTGGGTGAATTTTTCTATTTCGGAGCGCGATATCTTAAAAATGAAAAGGGACGTGCACCAAAAAAAAATTACTTGGCCGAAAGGCATGAACTTTCAAATCGAAGCAATTTTGGCGGACGGGAGCATTGTGCCGGGAGTTGGATACATTGATTTTACCAACCCAGCCCTGCAGCAAAGTACAGGAACCATGCTTATCCGTGCTATTTTGCCTAACCCGAATCTTCTCATTTATCCAGGACAATTTGTACGGGTCATTGTGAAAGGCGCCATCCGTTCCAATGCGATTTTGGTTCCTCAGACGGCCGTGATGCAAGGACAAAATGGGATTTTCGTCTATGTGGTGCAAGAAGGTAAAGCCGTTTTGCGTCCAGTGACTCCTGGAGATTGGTATCAAAATTATTGGATCATCGATGAAGGATTGACGAGCGGCGATGTGGTCGTGGTAGAAGGCGTCAACAAGATTCAAAATCAAACGCCTGTCACCATCCAACAATTAGTCCCAAATACGCCGCAGCAGAGAAAACAATGATTTCTCGTTTTTTTATCAACCATCCTATTTTTGCGACCGTCATTTCCCTTCTGATTGTCTTTGCTGGCCTCGTCTCCATGCACAATCTGCCCATTGAACAATTTCCCAATATCACGCCGCCTCTTATTCAGGTTTCAGCTACTTATAATGGAGCCAACGCAGACACAATTGCCAATGACGTCGCCTCTCCTCTCGAACAGCAAATTTTGGGAGTGCAGGATATGATCTACATGTACTCACAAAACTCTTCGACAGGCGTCATGACGCTTGATGTCTATTTTGCGATCGGCACCAATGCGGATATGGCGCAGGTCAATGTGCAAAACCAAATCAACCAAGCACAGGCTCAGCTTCCTGAATCCGTCCAGCAGCAAGGCCTATCCATCACAAAGCAAACTCCCAATATCCTCATTATCGTGGCGGTTCAATCGCCCAACGGACGCTATGATCAGACGTTTGTCAGTAACTACGCGAATATCAATGTAGTCAATGAACTAGACCTAGTTCCCGGCATCAGCAACATTTCCGTTGTAGGACAACGGAATTATTCCATGCGTATTTGGTTACGTCCCGATCTAATGGCCCAAATGGGCATTTCTTCTACAGACATTATCAATGCGATCAAAGAGCAAAATGCCGATTTTGGATTGGGCCAATTAGGTCAAGAACCAACAACTACTCCCGTCCCTTTAACCATCCCTTTCGCTACGCAAGGACGCCTTTCCACTCCAGAAGAGTTTGAAAACATTATTCTAAGAGCAGAACTCAATGGCTCCATGGTTTTGTTAAAAGACGTAGCCAAAGTCACATTAGGAGCGCAAGATTACACCGTCGCTGGAGAATTAGATGGAAATTCAACAATTTTGCTGGCCATTTATCAAGAATACGGTGCAAACGCCCTTCAAGTAGCAGAATCGGTCCGTAAATCCATGCAAAAACTAGCGCAAAGGTTTCCTGAAGGGATTTCCTACACTATTCCTTATGACTCTACCCTCTTCATTAAAACATCGATTGCTGAAGTGGTTCGCACCATGCTGGAAGCGGCTTTACTTGTGATCTTAATCGTCTTTCTTTTTTTACAAAAATGGAGAGCGACCCTCATTCCTATCTCCGCTTTGATCGTATCCATCATTGGAACCTTTGCTGGAATGTATGTTTTGGGCTACTCCATCAATACGCTGACGCTTTTCGGAATGGTGCTCGCGATTGGAATCGTGGTCGATGACGCGATCGTGGTCGTAGAAAATGTCGAGCGCAATATGCGCGAGCACAATCTCCCCCCTAAAGAAGCCGCTTTTAAAGCGATGGAAGAGGTCACAGGACCTATTATCGCCATCGTGTTTGTTCTTTGCGCTGTATTTATCCCTGTCGCTTTTTTAGGAGGAATCGCGGGACAGCTGTATCGACAATTTGCCATGACAATTGCCATTTCAGTTTGTTTTTCCGGACTCGTCGCCCTCTCTTTGAGCCCTGCCATTGCCGCGTGGCTTTTAACGCCCCATATGCATACGCCGCGCTGGGCGGAAAAATTCAATAATTTTTTCGAAAAGATCACACAAGGCTATCTTCGCATTGCAAACGCCCTTTTGCATCAAACCGTTTTAGGAATGGGCCTATTTGTAGCGCTTTTAGCAGCTCTAGCTTATCTTTTCATTCAAACTCCAACCAGTTTTGTACCGAACGAAGATCAAGGTTACATTTTGGCCATCGCCTCGCTTCCCGATGCAGCCAGCCTCGATCGGACCATTCAAGTCGACCGGAAAATCGAAGAAATCGCCAGAAAACATCCGGGAGTTGAACATGTGGTGTCTTTAACCGGATTTAGCATCATAGAAAGTTTAAACCGAACGACTATCGGAACAAACTTTATTATTTTGAAAGATTGGAGAGAAAGAAAAGCAAAAAATCTGCAAGCAAAAGCCATCATCCAGGATTTAACTAAACAGTTTGCCCAAATCCAAGATGCACAAATTCTCGTTAAAAACCCTCCCGCCATTCAAGGATTAGGAACAGTCGGCGGATTTGAATTTTGGCTTGAAAACCGAGGAGATGGGGGTTCGACAGCGCTTCGTCAAGCAATTGATCATTTCATTGCGAAAGCAAAAGAGCATCCCGCTCTAGCGCCCCTTCATACGACTGCTCAATTTGACAATCTTCAATTTTTTGTCGATCTCGATCGCTACAAAGCTAGGATGTTAGGCGTCTCGATCGCCGACGTATTTCAAGCGCTCCAGACCATGGTAGGTTCCGTCTATGTCAATAACTTCAATAAATTTGGAAGGGTCTATCAGGTAATTGTTCAAGCAGAGCCTTCTTTCCGCATGAACCTGGACAACCTTGGAGACATGTATGTTCATTCAAGTCTAGGACAAATGGTGCCCCTCAAATCGCTAGTTTCCATTCGCTATGACAAGGGAGCTAATTTAGTAAGCCGTTTCAATGATTTTCCAGCAGCTGAAATTTTAGGAGGGCCTGCACCAGGCTATACTTCAGGCCAAGCCATTTTAGCCATGGAAGAGCTTGCCAAAACGGAACTGCCTCTCGATATCGCATACGGCTGGAGCGGAGAGGCTTTTCAAGAAATCGCCACAGGAGGTACATCCATTCCTATACTCCTTGCCGCTTTGATCATGGTGTTTTTAATTCTTGCGGCCCTTTATGAAAAATGGTCGGCGCCGCTTGCCATCTTAATGGTTGTTCCCTTTGGGACTTTTGGAGCTTTCCTTGCCATTACGCTCAATAAAATGCCCAACGATGTTTATTTTCAAATCGGCCTTGTGACCTTGATTGCCCTTTCTGCAAAAAATGCGATCTTGATCGTAGAATTTGCGATCTTAAAACACAAAGAAGGAAAAAGCGTTCTTGAAGCTGCGATTGAAGCCGCAAAACTGCGATTCCGTGCAATCATCATGACCTCTCTCACTTTTATTTTTGGCGTGATTCCTTTAGTGATAAGCAGCGGTGCTGGAGCCGCAAGCCGCCATTCCGTAGGTGTTGGAGTCCTGGGCGGCATGATCGCTGCGACCACTCTTGCGCTATTTTTTGTTCCTCTTTTTTTCAAAATACTTTATCGAGACAAGAAAGAATGAGAAATTTTTTATTTCTTTTTCTTCTATGCAGCTCTTGCACCCTGTATCCCCGCTATGAACGTCCCTGCTTTGCATCGTCTGAGGACTGGCGAGATCCTCTCCCTTCGCAAGATGAGACCGACATTCAGTGGTGGACGCAATTTAACGATCCCGTATTGAATCAGTTGATTGAACAAGCCCTAGTCTCTAACCAAAATTTGCAAGTAGCCATGGCGCGGGTTGATCAATTTAAAGCGAGGTTAGGCATTGCCAACTCTCAACTCTATCCTCAAATTGAAGCAGGCGCGCTAGCCCAAAGACAAAAAATTTCCACCTCGACTATAGCGCCTCCTCCGGGAGTTCCCCCCATTTTCAATACATTTGGAGGACTACTGCAAGCATCTTACTTCGTCGATCTTTGGGGGCAAATAAGAAGTGCATCGGATGCTGCTTATCATGAATGGCTCAGCTCCATTGATACGCGTAGAACTGTTGTTTTAGCGCTCGTAACTTCTGTCGGCTCGACCTACATACAGCTTAGGCAGTTCGATCAGCAGCTCATTATTTCTCTAGAAACTCTAAAAACACGAGAAGAATCTTTATTCCTTGCAAACGTCCGATTTGATCTAGGACTCACTTCTAAGTTAGAGGTAGAACAAGCTATATCAGAGGTACAAATTGCAGAGCTACAAGTAGAGCGCCTACAAATTTCCATCGCAGAAGCTGAAAACTCTTTAAGCGTTTTATTGGGAGAACCCTCTAAAACAATTGCGCGCGGTTTAGAGCTCAATGAGCTTCCTACAGTTTTTGCAATTCCTTCGTATGTTCCCTCCGAAATTGTTTGCCAGCGTCCTGACGTGCTAGCTGCAGAAGAGCGCTTGATTGCAGCCAATGCAAATATCGGCGTGGCGAGAGCTTTGTTTTTCCCTCAAATTTCTCTTTTCGGCGCAGTAGGCACGCAAAGCGATAAAATTTACAATTTATTCAAAGGGCCATCGAATATTTTTGATTATGGATCGACCATCATACAAGAAATTTTTACAGGAGGGCGTTTGACCAGCAACCTCAATTTAAGCTGGGCAATCCAAAAAGAAATGCTCCATGCATATCTCTCTGTCATCCTGACAGCTTTCCAAGAGGTGAATAACGCTCTTACCTCTCATAAAATATATCTCGAGATGGTGGAAACGCAAAGACTTCGAGTAGAAGCCACAACTCAATATCTGCATCTTTCCGATCTACGCTATAAAGAAGGAGAGATAGATTATTTAACATATCTCGATGCGGAACGACAAAATTTTCAAGCGCAACTCGATTATGAAGAAACAAAAGCAAATAGTTTTACTTCCCTCATTCAAATCTATGCGTCCCTTGGCGGTCCTTGGGTCATCGAAGCGGATGCAGAAGCCATGCAATGCAAACAATGATTTTTTAAATTACGAGTGATTTATCCGAGCCAGTGTTACCTGACTTACATGAGGAATATTTTCTATCCAAGACACTCGATCTTTTAGGTTACAAGTACATTCAGGATATCCAGCTTGTTTAATCATGGCGTTTAATGCGCCCTCTTCCAAGAACTGGGGGAATTTGGAAATATTAATATAAATGATTCGATGCGTGTCTAGAAAATGCTGTATCTGTTCATCCGTTTTTACATCATGGAAACATTTATTATGAAAATATCGAGCTTCCATAATTTTTGCAGCCACATAAATGACAACATATGCATCGTCTTGCAACCAAAGACAAATATCTTCGAGCTGATTTTTAGTCGCCTTTAACGGAGCATCTAGAGATGACCCTATTGGAACTGCCATTGATTCTCCTACAAAATAATAAATTTTTTAGACTGGAAGATCCTAAGGTATTTTGGATTTTTGGGCAACGGACATATCATATTCCGTCTCAAGGAAACTCCAATAAAAAAACAACTTTGTTTTTAATTATAAAATAGAATAAAAGAAATTTTAAATAATATGTATTTTTAAATTAGGTTTTATATGTCTTACAACAGCGGCAATTTCAGTTTATTGAATCAAAATTCCAATACTTCTAGTTCACAAATTTTTGCAAACTCGATCATCCCTACATTCTCGCCTCCTTCGAGATCGACT
>Ga0206895_1133_pt1 | contig 20114 bp, 20 predicted proteins | sample Alteio_BWOrgHeat_51_FD_152967 | JGI IMG/M metagenome (GOLD analysis project Ga0206895, IMG submission 152967) | Enriched cells from forest soil in Barre Woods Harvard Forest LTER site, Petersham, Massachusetts, United States -... | ecosystem: Environmental > Terrestrial > Soil > Temperate forest >...
TCCGATCGGCGGTGGTACCACTGTAATCAATAAATTGATTATTGCCAAAGAAGCAATCAAGCAAAGGATGGGATAGTTTGTCACTCCTTCTCAGTGAAGAGCATGGCGACGTCGTAGTCTTGAAATTGAATCGCCCCGAAAAAGGCAATTCGCTGAATGAGGCATTGTTGCTGTTGTTGAAGGATCAACTGAGTCTCACTCTCCAAAAACCCGGTTTGAAAGCCGTGATTTTAACCGGCATGGGCGATCGTTTTTTTTGTACGGGAGCGGATTTAACCGAACTCCTCGGCGACCCGAAACGAGCCGGTCCCCTGCTGCAACTTTTTACCGACGTGATGGAACTGTTCTCCAGCGCACCGGTGTTCACCGCCTGTTTTCTCAATGGAGACACCTTAGGTGGAGCGGTTGGAATTTCTTTGTCCACGGATTTTGTACTTGCACGTGAGGGAATCAAGATCGGCACTCCGGAAATCACGAAGGGAGTTTTTCCTTTTATGATTTCAAAACCGATGGTCGCAAAATTGGGATATCAAAAAGCCATGGCGATGAGCCTCGGCGGTAAATTCTGGGACTCAAAATCCGCATTTGAATTGGGGATGGTTTCCGAAACCGCCGACCAGACGGAATTTCCACTTCGGATGCAAAAATTGATCGAACTCTGGAATGCGATTCCGAGATCCACCGTTCTGAACGGGAAAATGGCTTTTGCCCAATCATCGGAGATGACCCCACAAAAATTAATTGGTTTTTTGGCCGAACATTTGGCCGGGAGGAAATAATGAGTTTATTAGAAGAAACAGAACGCCTACGCAAGAGCAAAGCCGACATCAAAAAGATGGGCGAACCTGAAGAAATTAAAAAGCAGCACGAACGCGGAAAACTCACCGCACGCGAGCGCATTGCCCTTCTGTGCGACGCCGATACTTTTGAAGAATCCGGGATTCTCACTCACCATACCTCCACCAATCCGGACATGAAGAACAGAAAGACTCCCGCCGACGGAGTGATTTGCGGATTCGGAAAAGTCGGCGGACGGCCGATCGCGATCATTGCCTACGATTTTACCGTCATGGCCGGATCGATGGGAATTCACGGCGAAGCCAAAGTGGATCGCATGCGCGCCTGGGCCATTGAAAGAAAAGTTCCGATGATTTGGTTGTTAGATTCCGCCGGCGCACGAATTCAAGAAGTGGCTGGAAGTCAGTTCGCCGGAAGTGGTGCTCTTTTCAAGGATCAAGTCACGATGTCCGGAATGGTTCCGCAGATTGCGGCGGTGATGGGTCCTACTGCGGCGGGAACTTCTTACATCGCCGGGCTTGCCGATTTTGTTCCCATCGTCAAAGGAATCGGAACCATGGCATTGGCAGGACCAGCTCTCGTACAGGCGGCGATCGGTGAAAAGGTGGACATCGAAACCTTAGGCGGATCAAAGGTGCATTCCGAAATATCAGGCGTCGCTCACTTGGAATGCGACGACGACAAGTCTTGCATCGAAGCGATTAAAACTTATTTGAGCTTCATGCCCACGAATTTTCGAGACCCGATTCCGCAACCCGCGGGCAAGAATAGTTTGGAATTGTCGGACGAGATTTTTCAAATCCTTCCCGATTCCATGAGAAAAGCCTACGACGTAAAAAAAGTGATCCATTGGCTTTGCGGCGGCGACAAAAAACAATTTTTCGAACTGCAACCCAACTGGGCCAAAAGTATTGTCGTTGGATTTGCAAGACTCGGCGGTTTTTCAGTCGGAATCGTTGCCAATCAGCCTTCATTTTTGGGAGGGGCTCTCGATTTAAATGCTGCCGACAAGGCCGCGCATTTTATCAATCTCTGCGACGCCTATGGAATCCCGCTTTTGTTCCTGCATGATTGTCCGGGGTTTATGGTGGGTTCAAAAATGGAACACGAAGGAATCATCCGTCACGGGGCAAAGATGGTCTACGCTGTCAGTCGCCTCACCGTTCCGAAAATTTCCGTCGTGCTGAGAAAATCTTACGGCGCCGGCTACTATGTGATGTGCGGAAAAGGATATGATCCGGATTTGATCGTCGCGTGGCCAGGAGCCGAGATTTCGCTCATGTCGCCCGAAGGCGCGGTGCACATCATCAGCGACGACGAAACCAAACAAAAAGAAATGGTGGAGCGCTACCGAAAACTAATCGGTGCGGAGATGTCTGCTCAGTCGGCCCTCATTGATGATGTGATCGATCCGAGAGAAACCTTAAAAGTAATCGTCAACACGCTCAAGGTTCTGATCCCGAAGCATGATTTTGAACGTTCGCAACTCGCGAATAAAAAACACGGAGTGAGCCCGGTATGACCAACCATCAGATCCGAAAAAAAGCGATTCTCAGCTGCGCGATCACGGGAGTGCTGGCCACTCGTAAACAATGTCCGTCGATTCCTTACACGCCGGAAGAGATTGCTCTGGAAACCAAACGGGCTTACGATGCGGGGGCCACGATTGCCCACATTCATGCTCGTGAGCCGGATGGTTCCGCGAGTTGGCGCCCGGAAGTGTTTGCGGAAATTAAAGAGAGAGTGGAAAAACTCTCCCCGATCCTGATCAATTTTTCCACCGGTGGAGTGACGGGCACGATTCAAGATCGTGCGGAGTCCGCGGTAAAACTCAAGCCCTATATGGCTGCCGTCAACATGGGTACCATGAACTACGCAATTTGGAGTAAGAAGGAAAAAAAATTCCACATGTCCGGTATTTTTGAAAATCCGTTTCAAGATATTCAATGGCTACTGGAAAATCTTCGCGCACAAGGAGTGGTGCCCGAGCTCGAATGTTTCGATGCGGGTCATATTTGTAATGCCGATTATTTCATCGAGATGGGCCTATTGAAAGCGCCGATGCACTTTAGTTTGATCATGGGCGTGTGCGGAGGAATTAAGGGAACCCGTCGTTGTCTTGAAAATCAGGTTTCCATTTTGCCGGAAGGAAGCGAATTTCAAGTGATTGGAATCGGCAGAGATCAGTGGCAACTCGGGCGCTGGGGCCTTGAATTAGGCGGACACCTCAGAGTAGGCCTCGAAGACAATTTCTATCTCCCGGACGGCACCACGATGGCCACGAGTAACGGCGATCTTTGCACGGCGGGGGTCGCACTCATGAAGGAACTCGGCGTAACACCGATGACCTTAGAAGAAACCAAAGCTGCGTTTAAGTGAGTTATTTTCAAGATTCTCCCGAATGGCAGTGGCTCTTTTCTAAAGCGGTGAATTGGGACGACATCCTACCCCACTATATTTCACAATATCCCACGCCGGAAGGGCTAGCGAACGAAGACGAGGTGAAAAAAAACTGCCTCGAAATCTTAACCGTGCTGGACGACTGGGCTGAAAAAAAGATCGCTCCTCGTGCGCCTTTTTTGGATCAACACGGATCAGGCCACATCGAAAACGGAATGACGATTCCCAATGAATATTTGCAGGAACTTTACCGAGAGGCTGCTGAAATCGGATTGTTGGGCGTGGTGGGTTCCAGAGACTACGGTGCGATGGATCTCCCGATTTTCATCAACATGATGGCCTTTGCCTTTGTCAGTCGCGGCTGTTTGGCATCGTCGAGTCAACTGAACTTTTTTTCGGCGACGATCGACATGCTGGAACGCTTTTGTTCCAAAGAAGATTGCGCACGCCTAATTCCATTGATTGTGGCGGGAAAACTCAGCGGTTCCATGACCCTCACCGAATCCGATGCCGGTTCCGACATCGGAGCCCTCACCACCCGAGCGGTTCGCACATCGGATGGGAGCTATCGCTTATCCGGAAACAAAATTTTCATCACCAACGCCGGAGGTGGCCTCAGCTTTGCGCTCGCTCGCACCGAAGGTGCACCTTCAGGGATCAAAGGCATTTCTCTCTTTTTAGTGGAGCAAACGATCAAGGTGAACGGCGTCGACACTCAAAACTATCGGGTCCTCAGCCAGGAAAAAAAGCTGGGCATGAGGGGTTCTTTTACTTGTAGCGTCGCTTTTGAAAATAGTGTTGCTTCACTCATCGGAAAAGAAAACGAGGGACTGCCCCTCATGTTTCACCTCATGAATCAAAGCCGGATCGGTGTGGGAACTCAGGCGATCGGAATCATGGAGGCCTGTCTTCAATTTGTGAAAGGCTACGCCCAGGAACGGGTGCAATTCGGGCGTCCCTTGATGGAACTCCCCTTGTTCCGACACAATTTTCATTCCTGGGAAACGGAATTGAATGCGTTCCGCGCTTTTTTTGTAGATAGCCTGAACACATTTTCGATTTACCACCGTCTCGATTTAAAACGTCGTCAGACTGGTGATTTAAATGCCGATGAATCGAAGAAATTAAAAGATGCTCTCAGTACGGTAAAACTCAGAACACCGCTGATTAAATATTACGGCGCCGAACTCGCGGTAGATCTTTCCAAAAAATCCATTCAAGCCCTTGGGGGATACGGATTGATGGAAGACTATCCAGTTGAACGTTGGCATCGCGACAGTTTTGGCCCCCTCCTTTATGAAGGAACCTCACAGATCCAGTCGCTGATGGTGACGAAAGATCTGGTGAAGGGCATTCTCAAAAATCCGCGGGAGTTTTTTGCATCGATGATCCCGAGCGCCGGTTTTTCTCTGAGCGCGGAACAACGAGACTATTCCAATCTGCGGAAACGGTTTTTTCGTGGTCTCACACGGATGATCGTGAAGGAAACAGGATGGGTCAATGAAAGCAAAATTGATAAACTGTTAGTACACTCCGAGGAGATTTGCGAAGGCCTTTCTTATTTGGAAACCTTGAAGGTGCTCGCCGATCATGCGGCCGCTGACGACTCTCGCAGACTTCTCTTTCAGGATTACCAAAAATTGATTCAGCCAAGATTGGCCGGGATATTGGAAAGTTGGAAATAAATGAAAATTAAGAATGAGATTTCGAGAATTAAATCAAAAATCATTTATGGAGTGCGGTCTTATCTGGAGGCGCGTCACTTTTCATCAGACGAGGTAAAACAAGCAAATGGCTTGGGCGAAATCTCGGGGAATCTGAAAGGCAAAACGATTTTTATCACCGGTGGGTCTCGCGGTATCGGCTTACAAATCGCGCTCAGAGCTGCCGAAGACGGCGCCAACATCGTGATTGCAGCAAAAACCGCTGATCCCCATCCGAAGCTTCCCGGAACCATTTATTCAGCGGCAAAGGAAATTGAAGCCGCTGGTGGGAAGGCCCTTCCCCTGCAAGTGGATGTGCGAGACGTCGAGCAAGTGAAGCGAGCGATGGAGAAAGCCGCCCAGCATTTCGGTGGTATCGATATTTTAGTGAACAATGCGAGCGCGATTGATCTCGAAAAAACTCCGCATCTCACTCCGAAAAAATTCGATCTCATGCACCAGGTGAATACGCGCGCGACCTTCATGAGCAGCCAGGCGTGTTACCCTTATCTGCAAAAATCATCGAATCCTCATATTCTCGTTTTATCTCCGCCCATTAACCTGGCCCCTCATTGGCTAGGCGAGCATCTGGGCTACACCCTTTCTAAGTACGGAATGAGCCTTTGCGTGATCGGACTTTCCCAAGAATGGAGAGCTGATGGCATTGCAGTGAACGCACTCTGGCCGAGAACAACGATTGCCACCGCCGCGATTCAGCACATGCCAATGGGCGATCTTCTCTGTGCCCGCTCGAGGCAGCCACTGATTATGGCCGATGCTGCTTATCAAATTTTGATTCGCAATTCAAAAACCTGTTCCGGAAACTTCTTTATCGATGATGAGGTGCTGAAGAACTCCGGCGTGGAAGACCTTGAAAAGTACAATGTGAAGCCGGGTGCGAAGCTCCAGCCAGACCTCTTTTTGTAGATGGTTGATGAAGACTGAAGGTCTGGGTTATCGCATATTTTCGAACCTGAAATAACCGATTGATTGGGATGTATGAACCCGCCCCTAGAAGCAAGTAAAATTTCATTTGATTTTCAATAAGAAGGTAGATGCAGGCATGTATTCGGCTCTTTAATGGAAAATTTTATTTTCCTAGCCCTGATGGAATCTGCGATCTCTTTTACTAAGGCACATAATCGGCATTTAAAATGCCCATCCCAATCATCAGTTCAAAAGAGATACGGTCTTACCGGTATTGGCCATCAAATTACTTTTACTCGCTTATCTTGGTGGGAATTCTTAAATCCTTTCTTTCATTTCTAAAACTCTAAAATTCAATTCTTAGTTAGCTTAGGCAGCCCATTTAAAATCTTCACCCTTCATCATTACAGCCCAAGCCATCCTGGCGTTCTTGTTTGCCAGTGCGACGGTTGCCTTATTCATGCCTCGTCTTTCTTTTAGGTCGTGAACCCATTTACGAATCTTAGGTGTGTGTTGAACACTCTCGTTTCTCGTCACAACAACTCTCGCGCCATGAACTAACATCGTTCGGATATATTTATCTCCGCGTTTACTGATGCCAAGTTGTCTGGTTTTTCCACCGCTTCCTCTTTGTCTTGGAACAAGGCCTAAATATGCGGCGAATTGTCGGCCATTCTTAAATAAACTTGCATCAGATACATGAGCAACAATCGCAGTTGCGGTAATAGGGCCAACTCCTGGAATAGAGGTGAGCCTTTTGGCTACTGGATTACTTTGTCGGATGGATTCAATACGATCATTGTATTGTGAGATCGCCTCGTTTATTTCTCTGAGTTCTTTTAGCAACTCAAGCATAAGTTCTCTCATCATCGGTGTGAGTTTATTGCTTTCATCAGCAATTAACTCGGGAAGTGTTTTGGTTAATACTCGAATCCCGGTTGGTATCGCTATTCCGTATTCACCCAAAAATCCACGGATTTCATTTCCCAACGCAGTTCTTGCGGTGACAAGCCTCTCTCTGATCCGATGAATGCTTTGAATATCTTGTTGGTTATGATTTTTTACTGGCACAAATCGCATCGTCGGCCGAGAAACAGCTTCGCAGATTCCTTCGGCATCATTTGGATCCGTTTTATCTGTTTTTACGTATGGCTTCACAAACTGAGGAGACATCATTCTTGCATCATGACCAAGAGCTCCGATTTCTCTCGCCCAATAATGTGATCCACCGCCAACTTCCATCCCTACAAGGCATGGAGGAAGGTTTGCAAAAAACTCTAAAACCTTCGATCTTGCTAATTTTTTTCGTAAAACCGTTTTGCCATGGGCATTAACCCCATGTACGTAAAAAACATTTTTTGCCAAATCTAATCCTACTGTTTTAACATCCTTCATGAACCTGCTCCTTTTTTGTTAATTGTTTGTAAGCAAAACAATTTTGGCCCAACAGGTGCCTCTTAGTAAAGGCGGGGCGGGTTCATTCCATTACATATTTCATACACCGCTTGCGGCGCACATATTCACGTTATATCGGCAAAAAATTTTGACGGTGCTTCATGGTATTAATACGAAAACAATGTGCGCATGACTTGAGTTTCAAATATTAGGTTTATTACAAAGATTCGACAAATTTTTGTAGATCAGCAGCATTCAGATCAGAAATTGCCCAGAAATTCATTCCATTTTTTGTCCATCGATAAAGCTGGTAGCCCCGTCTGGTGAATAGCTTAGGTGCCGTATTTGAAATCTGAGAAGTGGGCCATTCAAAGACATTAATCAAATGTTTTCCATGTTGATAATTGAGTGCTGCAACAGGACGGCTGTCTATATAATCAAGTCTGCCGCCGACAAGTGGAAAACTATTCTCTGATAAATCTTTTACAGTAGGTGAAAAATCCAGTTTTCCCTCAAACCAAGGCTTAACCGTATGCTGATCTGTTGAGACTACATCAGAAAGATGAGCAACCATCATTGAGCGCACATGTCCGGAAACAATTTCCTGAATGAGTAGCTCTTCCGTTGAGGGAGCAGATGAAAATTGAGTAAACCATAGTGCTGCAATCGCAAGACCGAGTGCAAAGCTCACTGAGAGTTTAAGGTTAAGAAAGGCCGAAAAAAATGAGTGCTGATGAGCTGAGTTTGATAAACGCTCAAACAAACGTTTTTGCAAGTCCGAAGGCATTTTGTAAGACAGGTCCTGAGCATTCTTTTTTAACATTTGGGAGATTTGATCGGGTTTCATGGGTTCACTCCTTTTCTGTTTTGAATGAGACGTTCTTTTAGTTTCTCACGAGCACGAGAAAGCCTAGACATCACGGTTCCTTCTTTTTCATCGATCACGGTTGAGATTTCCTTATACGATAAATCTTCAAACTCGCGGAGAATTATAATCTCTCGTAATTCGGGTGCTAGCGTTTCCAGTGCAGCTTTTATTTCAGCTGCCGATGCGGCTTGCAAAAGAAGGGTCTCTGGTGTGCTAGTACTCTCTCTATTGTTTTCAACTACCTTCTCTAATAGATCATCTGTTGTAAATTCGACGAAATTACGATTTTTTCTGAGCCAACTAAAAGAGGTGTTCCTCACGATTTGCAGTAGCCAAGGCTTGAGGTCTTCGTTTTGAGCATCATTAAAAAATCGAAAGGCCTTGACGATAGAGTCCTGCATCACATCTTCAGCATCAACATCATTTCGAGTAAGCCATCGGGCCAAATTGTAGGCAGATGGAAGGTGCGGTGAAATTCTGGTCTCGAATGGAGATGACTTCTCAAATTTTGGCATTCTCATAATAGGACTATCCGGACGCTCATTTTATTCCAATAAAAGATTATTTATTTTTGCATGGAATAACCAGTCTAGCCAGAGAGTCTTACCCATGGATACTTAAAAACACAAAGGAGCTTCATATGAATAAGTTTTGGAATTGGTTAGCAAATCCACCCGTTAACGGCCCTGCAGCGATCATCTTCATTCGTTTAATGACGGGTGGTGTATTCTTATGGGAGGGGATTTTAAAGTTTGTTTACACTAATCAAGGTGTGGGTCGATTCACTAAAATTGGAATTCCGTTTCCCGAGTTTTCAGCGAATTTCGTGGGCTCATTTGAAATTGTTGGGGGGATACTCATTATTTTAGGGCTTTTCACAAGGTTTGTATCCTTACCTTTTATTTTTCAAATGACGGTCGCAGTTCTGACCACCAAAATTGCACTTTACTTGGGAACATCGCCATTGCCCCTGCCTCCCGCTCCTCCACAAGTTGGTATTTGGGCCGTACTCCATGAAGTCAGAGCGGATTATGCCCAGATCATGACCTTAATATTTTTATGTATTGCAGGGCCAGGGTCTAAATCCTTCGATGCAAAGCGAAAGGGCTCAGCCTAAAACCTTGATCAAACAGTCAGCGGTCGATCATAAACCTAAATACTCCTCGTTCCGCCATCTTAGGGAAATAATATTTTTCAATGGGACATCAATCGCACAGATGATGGAGTACGTTTTTGAGCGTTATTTCCTTTAAATTTTAGATCATTAAATAAAATGGTCTACATCCCATATGTCATTATGTCATGACATATGGAGGGGTGCTGGACTTAACTTCGGATTTTAGAAGTTATTCAAATATGTGCGGTCGCACTTGCAAATCAAACTGAATGTATGCGTTTTAAACTTCGGGCGCCCGAAGTGCTACTCGATTGTATTGCATCTGATGATGGACAATTTACCGGAAATAACTCCGCAAATTTTTCCTCAAAAATACAGGAAGTATTGGCCAATATATCCTGTGTTTTTTCTGACGGTGTCGGAAATTGGCCTTGCAGTTTTCATCTCGTGCATCCATGCCCTCGCGTTAGAGCATGAGTCCTGTTCTAAGTTTTACTTCCCAAGACTGTAATTGACTCCGCAAACTCTACGGTCACCGTTTCAGTGAGAATAACTGCAACTCTACTTTAACTGTAAACCGGGCTCACAATTGGATCATGAAGATCCAATTGCACAATCGTAAAACGATTGCCTTTGGTCGAGGGCATGGAAGCCCGAGATGAAAACAATAAACTGACCGACACCTACGTCTCAAGTCTGCCCGTTTTATTTTTTTATGATTGATTTGAGTAAAAGTTCAGCACCATAAGAGACAACTTCGGCCGATTTGGTTGGAGCAAAAATGAGACCTGTGAGCATCGCACACGCAGCATCCACCTCAATATCGTTAAGCTCAGGAAAAAATTTACTAATTTTATCCTGATGAGCTTGTTCGATCTTTTTGATTTCTTTACCAATAGATGATGTAAGTCCCCGATGAATAAAATAAAAAGGGATGATTCCAGGAATGGTGTCAATAAACCGCTTGGCAACGTTAAATGACTCTGAAAAATTCCCCGATTTCCAAAGTTTAATATGTTCGGGAGTTTGCCCTGTGACTTCGTCCCCGAACGCCGTTATTGCTTCGAGTAGGATCTTTTTTTTTGAATTTCCGAAATAGTAATAAATCGTTGGTCGGCTAATTTTGCTTTCCTTTGCAAGTTCCGTCATCGACCAAGCAAGATGTCCCCGTTCAAATTCCAACTTCAGCGCAACACTTAAGACTTTAAAATAAAGGGTTTCTTTTGAAATTTTACGGCGGTTCTTCACCATCAGAAATTATTCCGTTAAGCCCTATTTACACAAGAAAATTACTGACAAAAACGCCTTATTTTGTCAATGATTGCATGCATCATTATTGCTTTGCGCGTGCTAGATTCATGCAATGAAGTTTTATTGAGAGGAACCTTTTTTAATGAAGATCATCAATGAAGCTAATACTGATTTTGGTTATAGACAATAGGAGTAACTCTGCATGAAAATCGTTCGATTCAGTAAATTAGTCATCGGATTTGGTTTGTGTTTAATTCCAACTTTTGCGAATGCAAGCGAAGGTGTCAGGAGTTCAATTGATTGCGCTAAGGCGCCTTTGGATTCGACGATCACATCCCTCATCAGTTCGCATAGCTGCCAAGTGTCCTATTCGAATGTTGTTTTAACGAGAGTCGGGAGAGCATTCACTTATGTGGATTCAGTGGTGTCAACCATCGACCTCACGAAAGCTAATACCCTGGCAAATGGGAATATCTGGTGCCGAAATTATGATAACTCTCAAGCATGGATCGCTCTCAGGTTTTCTTCCTCAAAATTCCATGAATTTGTTTTCAACATCCAATTAACATCTGATCCATCAGGCGGAGCCAAATATACCGCGTGGGTATCCGACACCGGACCCGGCATGCCATCTGCGGAATTATACTACACCCAACAAACTTCTGGCGAACTGTCGGACCTAAAATATCTAAACTTCAGTGTTGCGGAAATCGCCAGCGGTGGCGGAAACAAAGTCACAATTAAGTGTGAATAAATATTCTTAAGCAACTTTAACCCTAGTTAGAAAAACAGCCCGTAGGATAGATTGGCCAATCTATCCTGTCATGTAACCCTTCCCTAGTCCAACAATCACTGGTTGTGCTTAACAGCCACTTTAGTATCTGTATATTTAGCCTCCTCAGGTTGGGCACCATTTCGTCTAAACTTTCAACACTGTGACCAAACTTTAAGCATCAACGAAACAAATTTAGGCCCAAAACCACTTAAAACCATTCACTTATTCTCTCACTCGCCACTGGCACCCTGCTTGCTTTATCAATGGTATCGACAGCTCGAAATTGTCGAATTAGTAAGCAAAGTAAAAGCTCACTAACAACGAACGGAAAAGAGAACAACATGTCAGCAGTGAAAGATCCCCAACAAGCGACAACCTTCATCTACACCAACTTTTATAACCTTTACCGTAAGTCCAAAATTGAAGCCGAAGCCAACAAAGAAGTCGTAAAAGGCCTAGTGCTCAAGTCACACAGTGTGACTCAGCATCCAACTTTCAATCCAAGTGTCGCTGAAGTTCGCGTTGTTTCCTCTCACCAAATGGAACAGCTCAGTCACTGGTCTCACAGCAATATGTCTACACACCTTCGCTCCCTGAATGAATCACGCAAACGCCTCAAATTTTTAATGGCCGAAATCGACGATCTTTTGAAAAGATCTTAAAAAACGGTTTACAATGAACAAAATGATGGGAGAATCAAAATTATGAAAAGTATATTTTTACTACTCAGCCTGATGACCATCAGTTTTATTTCCACTGCTTGCCAACCCGTCAATCCGGATCAATTAGCCCGCGAACGCGCGAAAATGGGGATCAATAACAATTCAACCCAGCCTCCGGTCGTCGTGACTAGCGTTTCCATCACCGGCAATTGGGCTGCGTCTTGTGTCGTCGATTCCAACAAAACCCAATATCGCCAAGACTCGGTGGTGATCGGTTCTAATTACATCATTTCCACTTCAAATTATTTTTCAGATTCAAATTGCGTGATCCCATTGTTTTCTCAAGAATCGAGCGGGATCTATACCCTGACCAACGATCAACTTCACGGAACCACTTCACTCAACGTGACCCTTTCCGATGTTTCCATCATGCCGGAAACTGCTCAGATCGTGAGCCAATTCAAGCAAACGAGCTATTGTGGTTTCACCGGATGGCAGCTCGGACAACGCTCGCCCTTCGCCAATTCCAATATCACCGCCTGTGGAATCGCCATCACTTCCACGCCTAAGATTCAGCGAAACGGCCAAAACGAACTATATTTGAACGCCGAACAGTTCTTAAAACAATAGACTGCTGATCAAAACTAGTCTTCCAAGTCCGACTTATCTTTCACCTTAACTTTAATCTCGAACGTCACTTCGTTCTTTCTTAAGAACTCCGCCAGCACCGCCGCGGGATCCATCTTATCGGAAATTTTTCCCATCATTTCCTGAACCACGTTTTGCATGAATTCTTTACGCACGCTTTTCGCGCCTTCCATCACGCTGCCCATGATCTCTTTCGGAAATTTAAACTCGGTGACGAGATTACGAAGGGCTTCTTCCGTAAGAAAGAAAGTGCCCACTCCCACCGTCATCAGTTTTTTTGCCCAGGAAAGCACTCCGCTGTCGTTGAGATCGCTGTTCTTAAAACTGTCGTGGTTGCGGGATGATTCGTAATTAGCGCTCATGCGTTCCTTCACTTTCTCGTGCGTTTTTTCTTCTATTTTCACTTCCGGTTCCAGATGTTCTTCCATTGGGACTGGATTAATCGGTTCTCTTATTTCTTCAACTTTTTTTTCGACCGGCTCCGGTTTGAGTTCCGGTTTTGGCTCAGTTTTTACCGGTAAGCGCTTCGCCCGCTGATAAAACCCGTCCATCATTTTCGGAAGTGCGCCTTTCACGATCGGCTTCAACATGAAACCAGGAACCGGAAAGGTGAACTCCACCTCGGAAGTATAACGGGCCTTGCATCTGCCGGGTCCGAGAGGCTGAATGAGCCAATCTCCGTTGTTCACCTTGAAAAACTCACTCTTCAAAAGAGTCCAACTCAGGTGACCGTCTTCCGGCTCTTCTTTGAGACTGAGGGAATAACTCATGTCTTTTCCCATCATCGAAAGATCGTAGTGGGCAACCACGTTCTGCGTGCTATTTCCATTGCGTTCCACACGGACTTTTTTCATCCCATCCACGAACTCGGGATATTTTTCATAGTCCATCACCGCACGCATGAGCTGACTTGCATCGACATCGAATGTGGTTTCGTGCGTTCCTTGCGCCATGATTTCCTTTTAGTACTCCGCTTTAATATTTCGGTGCATTTTCAAAACGGTGTTCCGTTTGAATGTAACGAATGGTTCCAGTTTCAGAACGCATCACCACTGAATGGGAAATCGCCCCACCCTTCACCATTCGAATCCCGTTCAAGAAGGTGCCTTGAGTGATTCCGGTGGCGCTGAACATCACGTTTCCTTTTGCCAGTTCATGAATCGCGAAAATCTTGTTGAGATCTTTGATCCCCATGCGGGTGGCGCGGGCTTTTTCTTCGTCGTTTTTGTAGACGAGTTTACCCACGAAATCCCCGCCACGACAACGAAGTGCCGCAGCCGCGATCACACCTTCAGGCGCTCCACCGGTTCCGAACAAAACATCAACACCGCTATCCAGTTGTGAGGTCGCGATCGCTGCTGAAACGTCGCCATCGCCGATCAACCAAATGCGAGCTCCTGCCATGCGCACTTCCTTGATCAGATCCGCATGGCGTGGACGATCCAAAATAATTGCCGTGAGTTCAGACACCGAACATTTTTTCGCCTTCGCGATTTCCTGCAAATTTTTAGTCGGAGAATTGTTGAGATCGATCGCCCCTTTTGCTTCCGGTCCGACCGCGATTTTTTGCATGTAACAATCCGGCGCATGTAAAAAGTTTCCGCCTTCCGCGATTGCAATCACGGAAATCGAATTGTTCAGTCCGTTTGCGCAAATCGTGGTGCCCTCAAGCGGATCCAGAGCGAGATCGAGTTTTACCCCAGTCCCGTTGCTCTTCCCCACCTTCTCACCGATAAAAAGCATCGGTGCTTCGTCGCGCTCACCCTCACCGATCACGACTGTTCCGTCGAAATCGATCGAGTTCAATGCGTTTCTCATCGAATCCACAGCGGCTTGATCGGCAGCCTTTTCATCACCACGACCCATGAATCGAGCCGAAGCCAATGCGGCTGCTTCAGTCACGCGCACAAATTCCAAGGCAAAGTTTCTATTCATTTAAATCGCTCCCTGCAGATGATTCAAAATCAACTGCCGTGTATTTTCTTCCTTGATCGCTGCATTCTTAATGAGTTCAACCGCAGTTTCAATCAATCGGCGATCGGCTTGAGGATCGTAATCGATCAATCGGGTTTCCACTCTCACAATTCCATGGGCATAGCCCTCTTCGTCTTCTGCAAGAGCCCGGCCAGTGCGAACCGCTTGATCCTGTTCCCAGGAGATAAAACTGTGATGAATATAAAGCGTCCAGCGCGCGATTTTCGACTCACTGAGATAAAGCAATAAATCCACCCCGATTGGATTGTGATACCAAATAGTATCCGCGCTATCGGGTAGATCGTAGGCTTTAAGGTTAAGACCAAGATATTTCGGATGAGAAATCTGTTCGAGATGTTCTTTCAATGCCGGATTCAAATTTTCCCATTCAGCACCGATCAAACTCCCGCGAATAAACCGAACCTGAAACTCACAAGGAAGTTTCATCCCCTCAATTTTTAAAATACCTTTATGAACAGTGGCGACTGCAAAGGAAGGAAGATCACTGCGATCCACCAAACGAATGCCCAGTCCCCCGAGTGAAACGTCTTGTACCGAAAATGTCTTTTTCAGCTCGTTGTCGTGAAACTGACAAGGTGTGATATGAAACCGTGGTAACTTCCGCTTCTCTGATCCTGTTGCTGCGCCATTTGCTGTCATAATGTCAATATTTTGCTTTATAATTTTGATATTTGCAAACACCCGTTTTAGAATCTGGGCATGGCGAAGCAGCTCGAGTTTCACAATACTCCCAATTATCTCACCCTCCTTCGCATCCTTTTTGTGCCCGGCGTAGTCGCCTGCATGGCCGTAGGGGGACTCTGGTGGGACTTCGCAGCAGCCGCACTCTTCGGACTAGCCAGCTTTACCGACTACTTAGACGGGTATTACGCAAGAAAGCTGAAGCAGGAAACGGTCTATGGCAAGTTGATGGACCCTCTGGCCGACAAGTTCCTGGTGATCTGTTCCTTGATCATGCTGCAGTCCTTAGGCCGCATTCATCCCATGGTGGTGATGTTGCTCGTTTGCCGGGAACTCACGATCACCGGACTCCGGGCTCTGGCATCGGCGGAAGGGGTAATTGTCGCCGCGTCTCAGGGTGGAAAGTGGAAAACTGCCACGCAGATGTCCGCGATCCCTTGTCTGATGCTCAAAGATTTTAGCGAACAGTTTCTGCACGGATTCCCGCTTTTTCAGATCGGGATCTGGCTCACCTACATTTCGATCGCACTCAGTTTATGGTCTGCCAAGGATTACATGGTTGAATTTTTTAAAGGACTCAAGGTCACCCATGCACTTCGTCTGGAGCGCAACCGTGAGAAACGTCGGATGAAAAAACAGCGGAAATTAGCGAAGAAAGCGAAGCTTGGGATTTAGAAACATGCAAGATTTACTCATACCATCCATCGTCGATTTAGATCTGGGTTTACCGGAAAACGATTTGCCGATTGCAGAAGCTATTCCGGCGAGAGAAAAAAATTGGGTTAATATTATTTTTCTCACGAGTCTGCCCATCGTCACGGTGATTTGGCTGGGCCTTTACACACTTCACTATGGAGTCCGTGCGTACGATCTCGCGCTTTTTCTTTTCATGTATTTGATTTCTGGTATTTCGATCACCTTTGCTTATCACCGCTACTATGCCCATCGTGCTTTTGAATTGAATCCCATCATTCAATTTTTGGTATTGCTCGCCGGAACTGCGGCCATTGAAGGCTCGGTCTTATGCTGGGCCGCCGATCATCGCCGTCATCACCGCTATGTCGATCGCGAGGAAGATCCCTACAACATCACCAAAGGTTTTTTCTGGGCGCATATGGGTTGGATTTTTTTTCGTGCCCGAGGCGACCGAGAGCTAACCCATCGCCGATTCGACCACGTCGCCGATTTAAAGAAAAACAAGCTGGCACTTTGGCAGCACCGATACTATACCCCGCTCGCTATTTTTATGAGTTTTGGTCTCCCAACTCTGCTCGGGCTTTCCTACGGCCGACCGGTGGCTGGCTTTCTTTGGGGTGGAGCCTTCCGATTGATTTTTACCCATCATTGTACCTTTTTGATTAATTCAGCGTGTCATGTCTTCGGAACCCGCCCTTATTCCACCAAAAATTCAGCCCGTGACAACTGGGTATTGGCCTTGCTCACCTTTGGTGAGGGCTATCACAATTTTCACCATGCCTTCCCGAGCGACTACCGTAATGGGATCGCCTGGTACCACTGGGATCCGAGCAAATGGATCATCAAGGGCCTTTCTTTGGTGGGATTGAGTTGGGATCTCCATCAAACTCCTCAGGATAAAATCGCACGCACCAAAGCAAGTTAGTCGGGTTTAATTAAACTTATTTTGTTTAATTATATGGTATTTCCTCACCATTAGAGGTATATTCCACCACGCTCATGAAACCTTTGTTCGCCCTTCTCTTGGCCTGTTTATGGATGCAGTCTGCGCTTGCAGGCGAGGCCCAACCACAGCCCACGCCCGACGACGGCGCCGCAGAGAAGATCGTGCTTCAACTTCAGGCTGCCAGAACGGTAGATGTGGTCACCGAAGAACTCCGTGCCCAGGGCATTGAAGAATTTAGGTCTATTTCAGCCGACGGCACGATCGATGAAGATGCGCTCGCCAATCATTTGAAAGCGGTTTCCAAAAAATGTTTTTCAGGCGATCCGGAAACACTCGCCAGATTAGAGAGTGTTGTTTGGAAGAATATCGCTCACTGGATCATCCACGAAACCCTTGGAGCGATCAAACAAGTGCGAACGGAAGCTCGCCTTTTTGGAGTCGACGTCGGTATCACTTATCTCGTGGGCAGTGTGCTCGGCTATGCTGTTCCCGCAGTCCTCGCGGCGCTTGCTCAGCCGGTGGCAGCGGGAATCTTACTCGTGATTCCAACGAGCACGATCGAAACCGCGGTTCACCTCGGTCTTAAAGATCTTCTTCACCATCACAAAATCGTTTCCGAGTACGGCGGAACCGAATCCTATCGCTACTACATGGGACTCGAGCGCTCGGCTCGTGAAAAACTGCACCTGCATTCTAAAAATGATTTGATCATTCCTCTCACTCAGGCGGCCGACCACGATTCAAACTCGGTCGTGCTTTCCAATGATTCAATTTTGCGAGACATCCTCTCCATTTTTGCTCCTCACGAAGATCGACTCACCTTTCACGTGTTGAAGAGAGTCGCGCTGAAAATGGGAATGACCCAAGAAGAAATCCAAATTCTAAAAAATCAGGTGGACGGTCGCGCAGCCCAAGCCTCTATTTTATTTCAATGGATCGAAGCTCACGCCACTGCCGAAGAGCTGGCGGCGCTGAAGGATAAATTTTCAGATAGTTTTATCCATATGGAGAGCAATCCTCAACTCACTCCCATCTCCGAATGGGCTGGTGGAACCGCTGAAGTCGTCAGCTGTGAAGAACTCGTGCCACTCGCTCAAAATGCGCCGATAGGCGCCTCCGTTCCCTTGGTTTTGGGAGTGTGGGACAATGTAATTCTTCCTAAGGTTGCGGTGTCCTTCAACGGCCTTCACATCAATCCATTTTACCGCATGAGCAAGAAATCAACCGCGCTCTCCATCCAAGGCCGTCTCGCCATTCACGATACCTGGAACAGTGAGTGGGAAGCCCGCCTAATGGACGCGGTGAACGAGCTTTGCCCTCAATAACCCGAACGAAAAATATCAATTAATTTAGTTGATACCCCAAAATCGCTATTCATCATCATCGAAAAATTCACGATCCATATTTAATGAGTGTTGGTAGCTGTTGACACAGTTACGATCAACGCTGGAAATGGAGATAATGGATCTATGAAGCACATCAATAAAAAAATAGTATTACAGGCCGTCCTCTGTGTTCTTTTCGTCACTGGGATGGGTGCATCTCCCTTTTCTTGCAGCAAGTCCTCTGCTCCGGCAGCTGCTGCGCCAACTACTGGTGGAGGCAGCTCTTCCTGCACTTCTCCGATCTCGCTCACGGCAACCACCAACTCTCTGACTGACGTGGAAAATTTTCCGACGGGCACGACTGCGGATTATGGACAGTCTTTCACCTTAACAGCTGCATCGACGATCACGAGTGTAGCATTATTCCTCTACAAAAATACCGGCGCAACCGGCAATGTTTGGATTCATATCGAAAGCGACGCCGAAGGTACACCCAGTGGGACAATCCTCAGTTCGAATCCCGCTTCTACGCTGGACGTCTCCACTTTACCCACCACGGGTAACAGCATGAATGGTCCGAACACTACCTTTACTTTCACGACACCACTCTCGCTCAGCGCCGGAACTTATTGGATCTTTATCGATGAAGAAACGAGCCAGATTGTACACTACGGACAATTTTTCAGCGGCACTTCCAACTTCCTTTATGACAACGGCGGTGACTGGCAAGTAGCCGGTCAAAGCGGTTATACTCTCGGATACAAAGTCTCCGGTTGTCTCCAATAAAAAAAGGCCGGACTCTTTCGAATCCGGCCTGAGGAGACGAAGTTTGATTAGTTCGAACTTGAACCACCATTTTGAAGAGAGTTAAAAGCGCACTCTTGATTAGTGATACTGACTTCACTTGCATTCAAGCTGTTAATCAAGGCCACGATTCCAATCGCATCCTGCATCGACTTTGAAACACCTTGAGCACCGTAAAATGCGTTGAATGCTGCAGTACCTGAAGAAGAAGCAATCGCTACCGGAATCCCAGAACAATCTCCCTCAATCATCGTACCCACCTGAGCTGCAGTGGTCGGGCCGGTATTCGTGTTGTTGCTTGAGTTGTTATTTGAACTGGAGTAGTAAACGCTGTTCACCGCAGCGAAAGCACATTCCTGATTCGTCACATTTCCAGTCAGTGCGTGAACCAGAGTCACCATCACGGTTGGTGATTGAGAGGTCCCGCCACTCACCGAAGTGTAAGCATTGTAGACCGTAGTCGCTAGCGATGACGGATCGATGATTCCAGCACAAGTCGAGATTGCAGTCGTTAACTCTGCCAAAGTCAGCTCGCTACTTGAGTTATTGCTATTGTTGTTGGTCCCATTGTTATTGTTATTACCACTATTGCTGTTATTTCCACCGTTGTTGTTCGTGTTGCCATTGTTGTTATTATTGCTGCCGTTATTATTATTATTACCGCTGTTGCTATTGTTACTGTTTCCAGTAACCGCCATCACTGCACATTCCTGGTTGCTTATGGTCACACCATTGCCACTCAATGAGTTCACTAAGGCCACCATTCCAGCCGAATTTTGATCGGATTGGTTGCTTGCTGCAGTAGCGGCTAAGGTCGCCGTCGTTGCAGAAATCGACGAACAAGAATTCATGATTTGGGAAGTCACTCCAGAAACCGACATCGGACCACCATTATTTGAATTATTATTCGAGCCAGACCCATTGCTGCTTAAATTATTAACACCGGATAGAGCACATTCTTGGTTGGAGGTATTACCAGAGAACGTATCAATGACGCTCACTGTGAGTACCGCCTGCTGTTGACTTTGAGATGCCGAGGAGTAGGCGCTATAAACCGTGTTCGCCGCCGAAGCTGGATTAGCAATTCCCGAGCAGGCGGAAAAAGCGGTGGTTAAACTCTGAA
>Ga0206895_1123_pt1 | contig 19825 bp, 13 predicted proteins | sample Alteio_BWOrgHeat_51_FD_152967 | JGI IMG/M metagenome (GOLD analysis project Ga0206895, IMG submission 152967) | Enriched cells from forest soil in Barre Woods Harvard Forest LTER site, Petersham, Massachusetts, United States -... | ecosystem: Environmental > Terrestrial > Soil > Temperate forest >...
CAGCCAACCTAAGTACCATTACATATTCTGTTACGGATGCCAGGCTCGTCGTTGAAACCTGGTAGGATTTGTATTTATATGGAAACAAATAAGTGGCAGTGGGTGTTGTCGTTGTAATATATGTTCCTATCCAGTTTGTTTTGCGCTTATCGTTTGTTTCAAAACTGCTTAATAATTGAGGGCTTATGGAAGTAGAATTAGTATTTCCGGTTGAAGGTGCGGATGTTAATATGAAACCTGAACCATCTCCTGTATTTTGCCCTGCCGGCAAGGGCGTTTGTATTTGCCAGATCGCTTCGGTGCTGTTTTTTAGAAACACGCTGTTGGTTGGCCCGCTCAAATTGGGGCATAAGCTATATAAACCAACATTATTGATTGCCAATGTGGATTGGATTTCTGCAGAATCATACTTATTAGCATACAGATAAACTCTTGCAAGTAACGCAGCTGCTGCCGATTTATTAGGCCTTACTCTTTCCGTAGTGGTTAGGGTGTCTGTTATATCTACATACCCCGCATTTAACAGGTTCTCTGCACTGGATAAATCATTGATGATCTGTTGATACACCTGCGCCTGCGGTGTTCTTTTAATAGATCCGTTTATTGTATAATCCGTTCCGGTGACAAGAGGAACGTCCCCATAAGAATTGGTGAGATAAAAATGACTGAAAGCCCTAATGAATTTCGATTCTCCAATCAATTGTTGCTGAATAAGCGGGCTGATATTTCCATTATTTTGAACTCCTGCTATGATCGCATTTGCCTGGTAAATATAACTATACCAATTGTTCCATTCACCTGAATTAGAAGTTGCCACCATCGAATTCGTATACCATTGCAGGTTTGATGTTTGCGTTGAATGGTTAGTCAATTCATCCGCCATTAAACCGAAAGTTTGAGAAGCGGCAAAAGATTCACCATTAGTGTTAGTGGCCATTTGTGAATAGATATAAGTCAATGCTGCAGTGGCTGTAAGCGGATTATTAAATACACTGGCTGAAGCGAGTTGAGTGAACGAGGTCTCAACCTGCACATCTTTTTTACAGCCATTCATCATCAAAATAAATATTGAAAGACTGATTGTTACCAGGTTTTTTTTATAATTATAATAAGGTCTCATTTTTTCGATTTTATTGATTCTCTAATTAAAGGGTAAATTTGACACCAGCTGTAATAGTCCTGAGTGGAGGCAAAGACAGGAAAGTCCCCGACCCTCCTGATTCAGGGTCCAACCCTTTATATTTTGTAATCGTGAATAAATTTTGACATTGCAAATAAACCCTAGCATTCTGCAGATGGGCTTTGCTGATCCATTTTGCCGGAAGCAGGTAAGAAAATGCCAGGTTCCTAAAGCGCAGAAATGATGCATCTGTAAAAACACCATCACTATTTCTCAAGAGAGAATTGCCCGGTAGCGCGACTGTAGCATTGGTTCCGAAGCGTTGAATATTTGTTTGATCTCCGGGCTTTTGCCAGCGTGCATCTACCCATATCGGTTGATTGCTATTTATGCCATTAGCGGTGGCTATATATTCTTGAAAATTATAGTTGATCTGGTTTACGTATTGCAATAAGACATCCAATTGAAAGCCTTTATAAGAAAAGCTATTTTGCATACCACCAAAATATTTTTGGGTAAGTGCCTGGCTAATAATCTGGTCTGCCGTCCCAGGAGAACCGCTCGTATTATTGGTAGCAAAACTGTAAATACCGGTTTGGGGATTTACACCTATGTAATGGTATACTTTCTTTATAAAAAGAGATTGCCCGACCACAAGGTTATTTTTATATGAACCAAAATTTTCAATACCGGGGAAAGCAACCAGTTTGTTTTTCGGCAAGGTAAAATTGATGGAAGTGGTCCAGTTAAAATTCTTTGTTTTAATATTGGTTGTGTTCAATCCTAATTCAAATCCTGAGTTTTGAACAATGGCCGGCAGATTATACTGGACAGAAGTAAAACCGCTGACGGCAGGTAAGGCATAGCCCACAAGTTGGTTGCCTGTTCGGTTGCGATAGTAGCTAAGTGAAACTGAAATTCTATCTTTTAAGAACCCAAGTTCCAACCCTCCTTCTAATTTCTTCACTACTTCCCATGCAAAATATTGGTTGGTTAATTGGGTAGGATATAAGCCTGCAATACCTTGGTAAGTAGAAGAACTCGAAGAATAGGTACTTAAAAACTGGTAATCCGGAATCTGGTCATTCCCAGTCGTTCCATAACTAGAGCGTAGTTTGCCGAAACTCAAGAGCGGAAGGATGTTTTGAACAAATTTCTCTTTTGAAAATATCCATCCGAGGCCAACTGCCCCGAAATTACCAAATTGTTTTCCCGACCCGAAACGGCTGCTGCCATCCCTACGGACTGTAAGGTTTAGTAAATATTTTTCTTCGAGGTTATAGCCAACTCTTGCATATAATGCAGCATATTTATATAGTGTATAATTGTCGCCTGAAAAAGAAGGTGTAGCAGCGGATGCAGGATTATAAACCAATGCATCACTGCTAAATCCCCTGAAACTTTGAGCTATACTACTTAGATCCCTTTGCTGAAAAGTTGCACCAAATAAAGCTTCCAATTTCCCCAAACCAATTTGCTTTTGATAGGATAGCTGTGGCTCGATATTCCAGGTTTTAAGATCAGTTGTTGCGATATTATTTTGCCTAAAGTTTGGATTTAAATTATTTGGTGGGGCGATCGAAGTAGAAAATATTAAATTAGATTGATTCATTTGCATATGATTATACCCAAACGTTCCTTTTAGCTGCAAGCCGGGCATTATTTCATAACTCAGGTTAAGATCACCGATCACGTTATCTGTAATGGCTTTTGCCTGGCGAAATGTTGAAGCAAGAGGGTTATTCCAGGTATTTACTCCATTGCGAACCTGCCAATTGAGATTTCCAAATTGGTCATAGATCGCCGGTGCATCTGGCGCAAGTGTAATATTGCTTGTAAAGTCAACCTGAGGTAAAACATTATTATCTGTCACATAACTGGCAGTAAGTTGAATATGAAATTTCTGATCGGTTGAAGCATGCGTTACATTGACATGCATAGAGGCTTTTTGATCAGAATAATTTCCGGCAAAAACGGTTCCTTGTTTACTATATCCGCCTGCAATTAAAAATTGTGTATTTGCACTACCTCCTGAGAAACTACCCTGAACATTTGTAAAATTATCAGTGTTACCGATCAGTGCTTTTTGCCAGTTGGTGTACCTAGTAGTATCCCACACGCCATTGATATCATAATTATTATCACTCGGGTTAATATTAATATTAGGAACCGGCAATCCATCATTTTTAAGGGCTTCCCTACGCATAGCCAGGTATTGTTGTGTATTATACATATCTATTTTCCGGGCAGCACTGCTAAATCCGCTATAAAGATTCAAATCAAATTTGCTTGCACCAGCCTTACCATTTTTGGTAGTGATCAGTATGACACCATTGGCACCTCTCGATCCATATATCGCTGTAGCATCCGCATCTTTTAACACTTCAATGCTTTCAATGTCGGCAGGATTTAAGCTGTTGAAAGGGCTCATGCCTACCCCATTTATATTGCTAACATTGTTATTACTGTTATTCGGAATACCAAGTGCTCCACCTCCAATATTGGGGTTGGTTAATGTTGCTGAAGTAAATGGCACTCCATCAACAATATATAATGGATCATTCCCATTGGCTATGCTATTTACACCCCGTATGCGGATCGTGCTATATGCACCGGGCATACCCGACGTCTGTTGTATATTCAGTCCTGCAACTTTTCCAATTACTGCCTGCATGGGATCTGTCAAAGGTTGCTCTCCAATTTCTTTGGCAGATATCGTGCTTGTGTTACCTGTATTGAAGCGCTGTTTTACTTCATAATAACCCTTACTCACCACAACTTCCTGCAATGATTGCGTTGCCACATTCAAGCTCGCAATAATTGCCGTTTTATTATTAACAGATATGGTTGTGCTTTCATACCCAATAAAAGAAATCTCAAGCACCGCATTCCCATCCACTCCTTTCAACACAAACACTCCATCCAACGCAGTTGTCGTTCCTTTATTCGTTCCCTTAACTTTTACACTCGCTCCATTCAAAGGATTGCCATCTTTATCAGTGATCTTTCCGCTGATGTCAATGGGTGACGGTGGAGCAGATAATCTGGGGTCTAAACCTTCTGCTAAAGGCTGCATCGGCTGTGGGGCCACCATGATAAATTTTTCAGAGATACTGAAATTAAGCGGCTGATTTTTGAGTATGGATTGCAGGGCCCTTTCGAGTGGTGCATTAACCAGGTCGATGGTAACGGGGCTGGCTTTTGCCACTTCCTTTTTGCCGTAAATAAAAGTAAACCCGCTCTGCTTTTCAATTTCGGTAAACACTTTCTCCAACGGGAGATTTTTTACACTGAGCGTAATGGATTGCGAGTAAGTTCTTGCACTTACCTGTAAGATCGCAGCCAGTAGCAGGAAAACAGTCAATTTCATAACTAACCACGCTTTAGAAGTTAGATAGGGCCGTTCCCGCTGGTTGCGGGACAAGCCTTTGCCATAAGCAGTTGATTGCATAGCTTTGTTTTGTTTGGGTTAACGATAATTGAGCCTTGAGTATGGTTTTGATTATTGCCCGCCCGGATGAGAACATCCGTTCGGACGGGGGTAGCCCGGACAACTGTTCCGTTCCGATTCGCCGTCGGGACGGTTTTGTTTTGGGCTGCCCGTTATTTTATTTTATTTCATCACAGTGATTGTTTTTCCGTCAATAATAAAATGTACGCTCCTGGTTCCTTCAAGCAGGTTAAGCAGTTTGGAAACCGGGACATCTCTTGGGATCTTGCCTACAAATTCTTCCGTGATCCGGTCACGGTAAACAATGTCTACCCCGTACCATCTTTCCACCTGTTTCATTATTTCTTCAATGCCCGAACCGTCAAAACGGAAAATACCATTCTTCCATGCCAGTGTTTCATCCATATCCGGGTTGGGAACCAGCTTCAAATTTCCCGATTGATCAACCTGTGACTGCTCACCAGGTTTAAGCGTTAAGCGTTGAGCATTGAGCGTTGAGCGAACACGTATACTTCCTTCCACCAATGTTGTTTTGATCACATGCTCATTATCATACGCATTGATATTAAATTCAGTTCCGATATCCTGTATCTCCTGCCCCTTAACCATTACTTTGAAAGGCATAGCAGCATTATGGGCCACTTTGATATATACTTCGCCGGTTACTTCAACCACCCTCTCTTTTCCTGTGAAAACAGTCGGGAAACGAATGGAAGAAGCTGCATTTAACCACACGGTCGAACCATCCTTTAATTGCAATACTTCGGTATGCGCAGCAGGCGTTGACAGCGTAGCGTATTGTACAGATTCCGTAGCGTATTGAACAGATCCCGTAGCATATTGTGTAGCGTTACTCTGAACTGAAACAGTTGAATCGCCTTTGCTGAAATGGCCCAACACGTTTCCATTGGCTGCCGTATCAAGTAAAATGGAACCGCCTCCCTCGATGCTAAGTACCGCACCGGTTTTACCTGGGGCCACATCATTTTTTAAACCGCTGTGTTTGTGATAGCAGTTCCGGTTTTTTAGGTTGCAGTAAGAAATAAGCCCCTGCAACTGCGAATAATATAACCGCTGCCGCAGCATAACGTAGCCAGTATATTTGGGCTTTTTCTTCCACCCTTCTGCCCTGCCGCATCACCTGCGCAAACATTTCTTCGCGTCTGTAATCCGCGAATTGAAGGTCCGCCTGCATCATGTCCCAATGCGTTTGCAGGCCTTCGGCCAGTTGCGCTTTAGTGATCTCGCCCTGGTGGTATTGTTCAATGAGTTCTTCCATACGCTTATATATAGTAAGACAGGCAGGAACTAAGAAAAGGCCCTATGCCCTGAAAAAAAAAATTATACATAATTTGCCGCGATCAGCAAAAGCAGGAGAGGTAAGTTACGCTCCGAGAGATAGGATTTCATAGAATCCGTTGCAATGGCGATATAATTCTTGACGGTCTTTGCACTAAGGCCCATCTGTTCGGCGATCTCGGCATAAGTCAACCCTTCGTGCCTGGACAATAACCACGCTGTTTTTTGTTGGCCCGGTAACCGGTCAATCGCTTCATCGATGAGGTGATACATTTTTTCCTCCGGTGCATCATGATTACCTGTCACTTCTTTTTCATAGGCCGACTGCCGGTTACGTGCCCGCCTTTCCTTATCGATCAGGTTCAGCGCCTGGTTGCGCGATACAATAAAAAGATAGTTCTTGAAGGATTGTATCCCCGCAAGGCTTTCCCTTGTCATCCATATTTTCAGGAATATATCCTGCACGATCTCTTCGGTGGTTACCCTGTTTTTGGTGATGCGGAAAACAAAACTTAAGAGAAGTGGCTGGTACACATCAAACAGTTCGCGGAAAGCCGACTCGTCACCTTTGGAGGTTTGAAGCAACAGGTCTGCTTCACGGGGGGTGATATACAGGTTGGACTCGCTCAAAATTTTTTTGGCTTGCGTGTGCTTACAAGAGATACGGGACCTTAAAAAAGTTGCATGATGCGTGTAAGTGGATAGGTGCAAGCTAATAAGAAATCCGGTTCCTTTATTGTACTTTCAAAATTCAACCGGCATTCTTATGAAAATAATTTGCGCATGCGTGGCCGTATTTCTTTCTCTTCGCCCGGCATGAATGCGAATGTTATGATCACTGTTTTAAATGCGTATGGCAGCCCACTGCAAGGAGCCATCGTAATGATCAGTCAAAATAAATCAGGGACAACTGATAAACACGGCAACTTCGTTTGAAAGAGTACAGATGTACTCGGCACAGCAAAAATTTCTTGCGCAAATTATCAAAGCCAGGAAATTAAAATCACTACACAAGGCTCCCCTAATGGGAGCGATGAAGGTTCAGCACCAACTTGCCGGTATCAGCTAAGAATATAAAAGGGATAGTAAGCTTAATTCAAAAGATTAAACGCGTAGACTCATCAAAAGTCACAAATAAATTTGCGCCTCGTTCCTTAATTGAACACTATACTTTTATTAGGCACACTGCCGGTGCAGTGCCTCTTTCAGGCTGCCACATGCTATCATAATGTATTCTGAAACGGTGATTGGCGCGATCCCCAATTGCTGTGCGATCTGCCGGTGAGTAAGTTGTTCGATCCGGCTCAAATGAAACACTTCGCGCCTGCGCGGCGAAAGGGTATGCAATGTTTTTTCAATCAGTTCCGCCGTTGCCTTTACATGAATGCGGTCATCAGCAGAAGCAGGATCAGTTAACTCAAGGGCCAGGGTATCATAAGACAGGAAGATCTTTTTTTTCCTTGCTTCGCTCACCAGTCGGTTACGTATACTTAAAAAAAGATAATTACGCAGGCAGTCAACACGTTGCCACTTATCTCCTTTCCAGAGATTCATAAAAATATCCTGCACAATATCTTCAGCACAACTGCAATTATTGTCCAGTACACCCACCATACTCACCGCAACGGGGAAATACTTCCGGTATACCTGTGAAAATCCTTTGCTTCGTATCAACTCAGTCTCTGCACACATTTTTGTTTGCTTGTTATGGATTTATGGATGATCATCTTTGCACCGCGAAACATCGACAGTTGTCGATATAAAAAATATAAATCATTGTAAGAAGTTTTACTTTTTAATCTTCATGACAACACCCTGCGAATATGACCTTTGAAAAAAATCAGTGGTAGTATATTAAAGAATGCAACACGGATCAGTAGCAAGTGCTATGAGCAGCATGATGTAACATTCACGCCCGTCAGAAAAAAAATTTATGTGGGTAATCCGGTCTCAATCTTTGGTGGTATTAATATTAAAGTTCAGCCCTTACAGATTTTTCGACTTATCAAAACCAGTCAATCACTTATCAAATCCCGTTTATTTTTATTTATTATCGTATGGTTGTCTCAACTGCACTACCGGTATGCCCAACACTTTCATAAAAAAATCTTGATCATCGTTTATCCTGTTTTGAAAATGCTTTTTGATGTGTTTCTTATTTATCAATACTGGGAGCCTTCGATCCTTTAAATCGCCATTCAGGCAATTTTTTCTTCTCCGGCCAGATCTCATCTAATGTATTGCCGTCATACAAAATCCCATTCTTCATCACATAGCGGATCGAGTTTGAGTTATGAATATCATCCAGTGGATTCTTATCAAGTATGATCAGGTCGGCCAGTTTTCCCGGTTCGATAGAACCTATGTCCTGCTGCATCCCAAGCGCTTTGGCGCTTTCAATTGTGGCAATTTTCAGCGCTTCAAGGTTTGTTAGTCCTCCCAATTGGAAGGCCCAAAGTTCCTCGTGCGCTCCAATGCCGGGATCATTCCCATGACTGCCCAGAGCCACGTGGCCGCCGGCATGAAAGATTCGCCTTGAGACAGAAGAAGGATAAATAAAATTCAAGAAATCCATTGGCATGGGGATTTTAGGAGGAGATTTATGAATAAACATCTGGTATTCTTTTTCCGGTCGGAAATGAAAGACTTTGTAGTCAGGATGCAATTGAAATTGATACCGGTAGTAAGCTGTCGCCCCGCCTTCATGGGCAACCGTTAAAGTGGGCGTATGCCACGCACCTGACAGTGCCCATAATTGGATGACATCATCGTGCACATCACCCCATATAGGTGCATGTTCTATTCCTGTCGAGCCGTCCTTGATCATAGCAATGTAATTCGGGAACGCGAAATCGCCTTCATTGGTCATATTGAGGTGATAATGCTGTGAGGCCATAGCGACCCACTGTTTTTGCAATCGGGTTTCCTGTTGATATTGTTTAATATAGGTGGCGCCGAGTTCGGCCCGTTTTTGAACCGTTGCAAGTGCCTCTTCATAACTTCTGATTTGAAACACAACTGCATCACCGACACTAAATAAGCGCGGCCCGGCCATCTGCCCTGTTTCTATGCATTCTGCATCCCCAAATGAATTGTAGTTATTGGAAGGATCTCGCGCCGTGGTTACGCCATACGCAAGGTTAGACAGGTAATGCCACCACTGCTGTCCGGTCATTACTTGACGAGTGCTGACATGATCGTGAATATCTATAATGCCCGGCATAATGGTCTCACCCTTTAGATCGATCACTTTTGCTGTCTTAGGTATTTTTAATTTTGAGGATTCTCCGACATCTATAAACCGTCCATCGCCAATGATAACTGTTCCCTTTTCAATAACTTCCTCCCCTTTCATCGTGATAATGCGGGCATTGGTTAGCGCAATGGTTCCTTTAGCGTAAGCCCTTGACGCTTCCAGGCCGATGTTTACAGTCTCCGGCTGAATATGAACCTTGAAGTACTGCTCATTCTTGTTGCCGATTGCCGTATCTTTTTGCGAGATGGCTGTGCGCATGATCTCATCAGGGTTGATCCTGTAGAATTTATTTGCATAGGACCAGCTGAGCATGCTTCCGTCCAGGCTCCATTTTGGGTCAAGTCCACCTATAGCAAAGCGGATAACGGGTTGAGGGCCTTTTGTCGAATTGATTAGGATCGTATCCGCAGCTAGGGCAACCGGTGACAGGTACAGATCTTCGTTGATCTCGTAAACGATGTATTTTTTATTTGGCGAGAGGGATATCTGGTAAAAGCCATTAGTGGTCTCAGGGTCAACTAAAGGGTCTGTTCCTTTTAAGGGGTCTGTTTCTGTTTCTCGAAATCTGGCAAATAATTGTCTGTTTCGACCATCAAGATCAGTGACGATCAATGCATCATTTTGTGTATAAATGATTTGTTTGCCGTTTGGTGAAAACGCTAAACTGTTGACCATAGAAATACCAAATCCGATAATCTTACTCAGGGATTTGTCACTGACATGAAGCAACTGTAAACTACCTTCATGTGGGTCCTCTCCCTCAGCCACATGGATGGCATCCGTTAAGATTGCAATATACTCACCATCCGGTGACCATGCGGGACTTGCAAACATCGCCGGGCTCTGATCAGAGGTCAATTGTTCCGGCTTACCGCCCGATGCCGGTATTCGCCATAAGGCACCACCCAGGGTATCACTTTTGGTCACATAAGCTATCCATTTACCATCGGGTGAAAACGCTGGCTGTAGTTGATCTAATGGTTGGCTAACCAGCAGATACGGCTTCCCATTTGGCAGATCCATGATATAGATTTTATGCAAAGCAGAAAAGACCAATTTTTTGCCGTCTGGGCTTGCATTGGCCCAACGGGTATACCTGACCTGCAGCGGGTCTAGTGACAATTTGTAACTATTGCAATTAAAGTCGGCACAGTCGATGTTAAGTTTAGCCTTAAAGGGGATAATCTTGTCCGCCCTGTGCTCCAGATCAATCTGGTGTATCTTTCCCATATAACCAATCAGAAGGTGTTTTGAATCGCGGGAAAACGTGAAATGTTCCTCTGGCTTCCGCTTGTGCGAATCCAATTGATCTACCAATACCTCTTCTTTTCCGGTTGCAAGGTCCCTGGCAACGAGGCTGCCTTTAGGATCGGAATTCGTCATATAGATCAACCACTTCTGATCGGGGGATATCCGTGGGTTGCAAGCATGTGCTGGCAACTCAGCAAATTTGGATATCTTGCCAGTCAAGCGGTCATAGTATATGATTTCGACTTTTGTAAAATGATCAATCCAGTAATAATATAATCGTCCATCTGGGGAAATGTCAAAAATTTTCTTCACATCCTCCGGCAATGTACTACTGCCGCTTACAAGACTCACTAGGCGACCCGTCAGGTAATTATTCCCTGGTACAAGTACAGCTGTTCCATCAGTTAGCCATATGGGTATAGGGGGGAAAGCAATATCTCCATCGTTACTGGTAATACCATACAGTCGGCCTGGATCGAAGGTTCGCTGGGTCGTTCCGTCCGCTTGCATTACCTGGAGCCGCCAGGCCCCTGATATATCGCTCACAAAAGCGATCTTTTTGCCATCCGGTGACCAAATTGGGTGAAAATTGATCGCCATGCCGCGGGTAAGCTGTTCGGGAGTTCCCCCTTCCACGGGCATTTTAAATATCTCTCCCAACAGGGTAAAAACAATCTCTTTGCCGTCCGGCGAAAGATCCACATCCATATATGAACCCTCCGTAGTTTCAAATGAGATTGTACGGGTTGGTTTAAGTGGTAAAGTCTGCCCAAAAGAAGAAAAACACAATAAAAAGGCGGCCGACGATAGCGCCAGGCGAAATCGTAAATTCATTTAATCACATTTTCAGGTAAAGCATGATCTCAGAGCGAAGGTACCCGCTCTGAGAAATGAGATAGAAATTAGAGGTTTAATAACCCGGGTTTTGTATTAGATTGGGATCAGCTTGTATTTCGGTTAACGGGATGGGTGCTAGTTTTTGATGGCCATCGGTACTCCACACTCCTCCTTTTGAAGCGCAGACATTGCCAGGTGGGCCTAATACTACGTCCACGGCTCCTGTTCTGTTCAGATCGAACCACCGATGTCCCCACTCGCAAAACAATTCCACTTGTCGCTCGTGCAGGATAGCATTTAATAATGATGTTTTGTCAGTTGCCCCGGAATAATTGGGGAGGCCCGCCCGATTCCTGATAACATTCAGATCAGATAATGCACCTGAAGTACTGCCCTGCTGTGCCCTGGCTTCTGCCCGGATCAGGTATTGTTCACCTAAGCGAAGCACCATCGTATATTCTGTGACACTTGTAGCGGTGCGAACTTTGTATTTATAAGGATAGTAATATTTAACCACAGGGGTAGTGGTTGTTTGGTAGGTTCCGATCCAGTTTGCCTGCCGCAGGTCGTTGGGTTCAAAACTGCTATACAACTGAGAACTGATGGCCGAAATGGACGGAGCAGATATCAATATAAATTTATTACCATCCGGGGTTGCACTGGTACTTGATGGTAAAGGTATCTGCAATTGCCAGATCGCCTCATTACTGTTTTTGGCAAATACATTACTTGTATTAGGTGTGATGGCCACAAGACTGTATAGCGAATTGTTGATTACAGAGCTGGCCTGTGCCTCGGCATTAAGGTATTGTGTAGGATCTTTGCCATAATCTCCTAAATAAAGATAGGCTCTTGCCAACATCGCCGTTGCCGCAGCTTTGTTAGGTCTTACCCTTTCTGTTGTGCTGACTGTGTCCGTTGCATCCAGGTAATTATTATTGAGTAGGCTTTGTGCATCCATCAGGTCTGCGATTACCTGCTTCAAAACCTGGAGTCTTGGAACCCTTGCGAGTTTGCCTGTTACCGTATAATCTGTGGTAAGCGCCAGTGGCACATCACCAAAAATATTGGTCAGGTAAAAGTGCCAGTAGGCGCGGATAAATTTGGATTCACCAGTCAGTTGGTTAGCAATAGACTCACTGATTGATTTGTTATTTTGCATGGCTGCAATGATGGCATTGGCCTGGTAAATGTATTTGTAAGGATTATTCCACTCATTGAAAGTTCCGGAGGATGGGCTGGTGCCCATTGCATTTTGATAAAGAGTAATTTTAAATGAGTTACTCCCATAGACTTTCAGTTCATCTGATAAAAGACCACTATAAAAAGCCACATTATAAGAATCCCCACTGGACATCGCTTGATAGATAGTAAATTGGGCCGATGTAGCAGTAGCTGTATTGTTGAAAACACTTGCAGTTACGAGTTGCGTTGGCGGAGGATCGATCTCTACAAATTTTTTACAGCCTGCAATGCTCACCATTAAAAGCGCTCCAAGGAGCAGCTCGATCCTATGTTGATTAAATTTTTTCATTTTTTCATTTTTAAATATGAATCCTTTGGTTAAAGTCCGACCTGAATGCCCGCAGTGATCATCCGCAAAGGCGGCAGATTCAGACCATTGGTCTCGGGATCTAACACCTGGTACTTGGTAATAGTAAGAAGGTTCTGGGCATTCAGGTAAACACGGGCACGCTGAACGCCTATCTTCTTGCCCCATTCAACAGGAAGCTGATAAGAGAGTGCCACGTTCTTCAATCGTATAAACGAGGCGTCGGTGACGGCAAGATTGCTTTGACCCAATGCACTAAAAGCACCAAATTCCGGTGAGCCAGGATCCTGAGTAAATTTCCCAATACCGGTATTGTCACCTGGTTTTTGCCAGCGCCCCAGGATAGCGGTGGGTTCGTTTAGTCCTGCAAAACCTGGGGCAACGAAGTATGCCATATAGTTATATCCATTTTGCTTGGTAAATTGGAAGAATATATCTATCTGGAATTGTTTATAGGTGAAAGAATTTTGGATTCCGCCATAATAATCTTGAGTAATGGCTTTTGGATAAAGGGCATCCGAATAAACGGGAATTCCGTTGGGGCTTTGAGTAACGAAGGAATAAATACCTGTATGCGGATCTACACCTGTACTAATAAACTTAAGCTGCGTTGACAGTGGCTGTCCAATTACCAAATAAGAGTATGCGGATGTGGCTAAATTGGGGAAGGCAACCAGCTTATTTCTCGGAATGGTCAGATTCGCTGAGCTGATCCATTTGAAATTTTTCGTTTGAATATTGGAGGTACTCACGCTGAACTCAAAGCCGGTATTTTGAACAGTAGCCGGAAAATTTGCCTGGACATTCGAAAAGCCGGTTACAAAAGGTAAAACATATGCAATCAGTTGATTACTACTTCGGTTCTGGTAATAACTCAGGGAAAAATCGATCCGGCCCTTCAGCAGCCCGATATCCAGACCGCCTTCCAGTTTCTTATTGGTCTCCCAGCCAAAATAAGGATTGGGTATTCTCGCTGGCAAAAGTCCTGCAACTCCTAGGTAACTGGCAGACTGCGGGTTGTAAGAGCTCAGGTATTGATAGGGTGGTATCTGGTCATTGCCTGTGGTGCCATAACTCATCCGTAATTTCCCGAAACTGATGAAAGATACGCTCTTGAAAAAACTTTCTTTGGAAAAGATCCAGCCTGCCCCGATGGCCCCGAAATTACCGAACTGTTGTCCTGGCCCGAAGCGGCTACTCCCGTCGCGCCTGGCTGTTATATTCAGTAAGTACTTTTCCTCCCAATTGTAACCCAGCCGCCCATAGATCGCCTCATAATGATATGCTGCATAATTTTTACCAAGTAATTTCGAAGTACTTGCTGCTACCGGGTTGGTGATTAAAGCATCACTGGAAAAACCGGATGCGGTTTGAGATAAGGAATTACTGATATTCTCCTGAAAAGTACCACCGACGAGTGCATCCAGATTTCCTTTACCAATTTTCGCCTTATAATTTAACAAGGGTTCAATGATCCAGGTGTCCAGTTGATTTGTTGCAAAGCCAATACCTCTGGAGCTGGGAAGATTGTTATTCGGTGGAGCAATAGAAGCTGCCGGTTGCAGGTTGCTTTGATCCATTTGGGCGTGGTTATAACCAAAGCTACTTTTTAAGGATAACCCCCCAAACAACTGATAGTCTAAACTTAAATTACCGATCAGATTAGTGGTAATAGATTTAGCCTGCTGAAGGGTAACGGCCAATGGGTTGTTCCAGGTGGGGGTGCCATTCAAAAGCTGCCAGTTCAGGCTCCCGTCTTTATTATAGATGGCAGGCGCATTGGGCGCCAATGTAATATTTTGGGTAAAATCGGTGGGGGGCGTATTGCTGTTACCGTAGTTATAATTGGCTGTAAATAAAACATGAAACCGCTGGTCCGCTGACGAATGAATGAGATTGAAATGTGAAGAAGCATGCTGATCTGAGTAATTGCCCGGAAAGACTGTTCCCTGGCTGCTGTAGCCTCCGCTGATAACAAACTGGGTATTTGCTGTTCCTCCTGACAAACTTCCCTGCACATTGGTAAATTTTGCTGTATTACCAATCAATACCTTTTGCCAATCTGTATAACTGGAAGTATTCCACACACCATTAATATCATAGTTATTATCAGTTGGATTTGTATTAATATTCGGTATTGGCACCCCGTCATTAGCAAATGCCTCCTGGCGCATTGCCAGGAATTGTTGGGTATTTAGAAGGTCCGACATACGGGTTACTCTTCCCCATCCTTGTTGAATAGTCACATCACCCTGGGTCTTTCCTGTCTTGCCTTTTTTTGGTTGTGATCAGGATTACTCCGTTAGCACCTCTTGACCCGTAGATAGCTGTGGCATCAGCATCTTTTAATACTTCAACACTTTCAATATCTGAAGGGTTTATACTGTTGAATGGGCTCATGCCACCACCCCCGTTGTGACTAAAGACGGTGTTACCCCCATCACTAACTGCATTCCCGGTACCATTACTAACCAGGGAGCTGGCCCTACCGAGCGCACCGCTGCCCAAAAACGTGCTGGTCAGTGAAGCAGAACCGTAGGGCACACCATCTACTATATATAATGGATCATTCCCATTACCGATACTGCTTTGTCCCCTGATCCGTATGGCGCCATAAGCCCCCGGAACTCCCGAAGCTTGCTGTATATTTAACCCCGCAACCCTTCCTTCTAATGCCAAAATAAAATCCGTTACCGGCTGTTTTCGTATATCGTCTCCACTAACAGTAGTTACATCTCCCGTATTCAACCTTTTCGTAGTACTATAATACCCCTTACTCACTACCACATCCTGCAATGATTGTGTTGCAACATTCAGGCTTGCAATAATCGAAGTCCTATTATTCACCCCAACTGTCGTTGTCTCATACCCAATAAAAGAAATTTCCAGCGTTGCATTTCCCTCCACTCCCTTCAACACAAACACACCATCCACAGCAGTAGTCGTTCCTTTATTCGTTCCTTTTACTTTCACAGAAGCACCGTTCAAAGGGTTACCATCTTTATCGGTGATCTTACCTGAAATGTCAATGGGCGCTGGTGGTGCGGCGGGGGCCGCTTCGGCGTTTTTTGGTGATTCGTCTTTTTCTTTAACAGAGATAATTTTACCCGCAATGATCTCGTAGCTCAGGGGTTGATTTTTGAAGATCAGCGTAAGTGTCTGTTCAACTGTCGCGTTGCTGACAACAATATCAACAGGTTTTGCTTTTTGTAAAAGCTGGTCCTGATACACGACGGATAGCCCGCTTTGCGCCTTGATCTTTTGCAGCACTTTTTCAAGCGGCGCGTTTTTTTCACTCAGCGTGATCTGCGCGAGCCCTGCGGCGGAAACCTGCAGGCAGGCGAGCGTTAGTAAAAGGGCTGTGAAGTTCATAACCAACAGCTTTTTTAGAAATGAGTTCGGACAATTTTGTCCGTTAGCAGAAGTCTGCATAGTTTTGGTTTGTTTGGGTGAAACAATAGTGTTCAGTCTTCCCGACTTGTATATGAATTGGTTTGCCCGAATATGATAAGCCGTCCCGATCACGAGTTGGGACGGTTTCTTTTTAAGGGGTCACCGTTACTTTTTTATTATTGCCGTCTATTATAAAGTGTACATTTTTTCTTTCAAATGCTTTGAGCAGTTCTGACAGGTTCACGTTCCGCGGAAGGTCACCGGAAAAAGTTACATCATCCGGCACTTTCGTTTCATACACCACATCCACATCGTACCATCTTTCCACCTGCCGCATGATCGAAGCGATATTGGCCTGCTTAAATAACTGCTGCCCGTTTTTCCATGCGGTCGCCAGTTCCACATCTGCATCTTTTACTACACGCATTGCACCCGTTGACCTTATCAAAACAGATTGCTCGCTGGGTTGTAACACCACGCCGTTTGTTTTGATCGCACCTTCCAGCAAAGTGGTCCTGATCACCGGCTCATCATCATATGCGCTGATATTAAATTCAGTTCCGATGTCCTCAAACACCTGTCCCCTCGCGATTGTTTTAAAAGGCATTTTATCATTGTGTGCGACTTTGATATCCACTTCACCTGTTATTTCCACCACTCTTTCACTGCCTGTAAATTTTGAAGGGAAACGAATGGATGATGCCGCGTTCAGCCAGACCTCTGTGCCATCGGCAAGTAATAAATGTTCTTTTTTCGCTCTTGGCGTGGTAAGCGTTGCATAAAGAACAGCAGATTGTTCTGTCGAGTTATTCATGGATACACTCGTATCATTTTTAGTTACGCCTTCAGTTAACTGTCCGTTTCTTGCCGTGTCCAGCACAAATGTTTTACCGTTGCTGAAACTTAAAATAGCACCGCTGGTGCCGGGCTTTACATCGTTTTGTAATAACGCTGTGTTCGCAAAATTTGATTGAGATGATTTTTTGAAAACCAGGAAGTAACCACCGGTGGCGACTGCAAATAAAATGACAGCTGCGGCTGCGTACCGGTAAACGTATTTATAAACCGGAACGCGCCTGTGTGGCGATAATCTTTCTGCTTTAAGTTGTTTGAATTTTTTATCCCACTCACTGTCTGCCAAACGATACTGTGGTTCCGTGTCCCAAAGCTTTTGCAATTCAGGGGTTAACTCCTGCAAACGGTTTCCCTGTTCCAGCAGTTGCCAGAATTCAGCGAATTCAGTCTGCGTGATTGAATTGTCAAGATACCTGGAAAACAGAAAATGCAAACGCTCCATACCATAAGAGACGATGGAACGGAATCCTTGTACCAATCAACTGAAAAATTTTTTTAATAATTTTTTGCAAGCAGGATCATAATGACTGCGAGTTCGGGTCCGTTGTCTAAATTCGAACGGATAAATTGCAGCGCCGCAGAAAGATGATTGCGCACAGTAAATTTGGATAGCTGCATCCGCTCGGCGATCTGGTCGTAACTTAAATATTCTTCCCTGCTTAACCTGAACACTTCGCGCCGTTGCGATGAAAGTTGGCTGACAGCAGCCTGTATGGATTTCTCGGTATCGGCCCGCAAAATTTTTTCATCTGCAGAACCGGTTTCCAATGTTGTCATTTGTTTCAGGATCTCTGCCTGCGCATGTTTACTTCTTTCAGCGGTGCGCAGAAAATCAATCGCCCGGTTATGTGCGACACGAAAAAGAAAGGCTTCAAAATTATCGATCTCATGCAAAACTTTTTTCGCTGTCCATATCTTTAAAAAGACATCCAGCACCATTTCTTCCGATGTTTCTTTTGATTTGCTGATCCTGACCAGGTAACTGTAGAGTTTATTTCTGTAACGTTCAAAGAGGGTATTGAACGCAGCTTCGTCCCCCTCGCCTATCAGGCGCAGCAATACTTGATCGGTATCGGCAGAATAGGATTTCATGGGGATGATTAAAAGTCAGATTCACAGGATAAATGTAGGGAAAGGAAATAATAAGGCAACAGGAAAATTAAAAAAGCTGCGTAATAATTAAAATATAAAGTTTTCTAATAGAAAACTTTTAATACCTTTGTGCCAGTGTTTTAACATTATCACCAGGAAAACTTTATTGGAATATTGCAGGAAATACCCGCAGGCTGCTACAGCATTACAGGAATGGTATTATGAGTTGGTCAAAGCTGATTTCAAAAATTTTAATGAACTTAAAACGGTATATGGAAATGCAAGTTTGGTAGCAGATGACAGGATTATTTTCAACATTTTGGGTAATCATTACCGGTTAGTGGTACGAATAGTTTTTGAATATAAAACGATACAGGTAAAATGGTTTGGGACACACACTGAATATGACCGGATCAGTGCCGCTTCTATTAAATTTAAAAAGAAATAATTATGAAATTAAAACCGATCAGATCAAAGAAAGACTATGAATTGTATTTAGACTGGGTGGATAAAAAATTCGATCAGAAAATAAAATTGAAATCGCCTGAAGGGGAAACTTTACAGGTAGTACTCATGTTGATCAAACAATATGAAGATGTACAGTATCCCATCCCTGTTCCCGATCCTATTGAAGTGATCAAACTGAAAATGGAAGAATATAAAATGAAAAACAAGGACCTGGTTGGTGTAATCGGCAGCAAAGGATATGTCTCGGCGTTGTTAAGAGGGAAAAAACCTTTAACGATAGAACTTGCACGGATCTTTCATAAAACACTGGGCATTCCGGCAGAGGTTTTTTTACACTCATAACTGCTGCAAAAAAATCACTCACGCGCACTGTCGATGAAGCACCTGCCGCAGATTACCAGTAACGATCATAATGTATTCTGAAACTGTGATTGGCGCGATCCCCAATTGTTGTGCGATCTGCCGGTGGGTAAGTTGTTCAATCCGGCTAAAATGAAACACTTCGCGCCTGCGCGGGGAAAGTGTATGCAATGTTTTTTCAATCAGTTCTGCCGTTGCCTTTACATGAATGCGGTCGTCAGCAGAAGCAGGATCAGTTAACTCAAGGGCCAGGGTATCATAAGACAGGAAGATCTTTTTTTTCCTTGCTTCGCTCACCAGCCGGTTACGTACACTTAAAAAAAGATAATTGCGCAGGCAGTCAACCTGTTGCCACTTATCTCCTTTCCAGAGATTCATAAAAATATCCTGCACAATGTCTTCAGCACAACTGCAATTATTGTCCAGCACACCCACCATACTCACCGCAACGGGGAAATACTTCCGGTATACCTGTGAAAATTCTTTGCTTCGTATCAACTCAGTCTCTGCACACATTTTGGTTTACTTGTTATGGATTTATGGATGATCATCTTTGCACCGCGAAACATCGACAGTTGTCGATATAAAAAATATAAATCATTGTAAGAAGTTTTTACTTTTTTAATCTTCATGACAACACGCTGCGAAAATGACCGTTGAAAAAAGTCAGTGGTAGTATATTAAAGAATGCAACACGGATCAGTAGCAAGCGCTATCAGCAGCATGATGTAACATTCACGCCCGTCAGAAAAAAATTTATGTGGGTAATCTGGTCTCAATTTTTGGTGGTATTAATATTAAAGTTCAGCCCTTACAGATTTTTCGACTTATCAAAACCAGTCAATCACTTATCAAATCCCGTTTATTTTTATTTATTATCGTATGGTTGTC
>Ga0206895_1135_pt1 | contig 19673 bp, 15 predicted proteins | sample Alteio_BWOrgHeat_51_FD_152967 | JGI IMG/M metagenome (GOLD analysis project Ga0206895, IMG submission 152967) | Enriched cells from forest soil in Barre Woods Harvard Forest LTER site, Petersham, Massachusetts, United States -... | ecosystem: Environmental > Terrestrial > Soil > Temperate forest >...
CTTTATTGGCTAACAGCTTGGCCTGTACTTTCGCCCATTCGATATTTTTGGCGGTCATTATTTTTCTCGAAACGATCTTTTAATGTTTTGATCAGTTCTTCCTGTTGTTTTGATGACAGTTCTTTTTTATTTGTTTTTGCCATTGTGAATTTTTTATTGATGCTTCAGTTTTAGAATTTAAGACGCCTCAAAACTGCACCTCTGCGCCTTTGCGTGCATTTTTCTCACGCAAAGGCGCGGAGGCGCAGTAATTAATTATCCGGCGGATTATTCTTTGAAGATGAAAAGTATTGATATGCGCGTTTACATAAAAAAAATAATAAAGCCACCGCAGAATACAATAACAAACCTTTGATGTCTGCATAAACATCTTCCACATCAAATCTTCCGTGTAATTTCTTATGGGTTATTTTATTGACCACCTGCTGCAGGTATTCGATCAGCACGCCGAACAGTACGAGTGAGAGCAAGATCCACAAAAGTTTTTTTGGAAATAATAAGTGAATGAAAGCGGCGGCAAGAAAATAAAATGAAATGTGCAGTAATTTATCATGCCCTTGCAATGGAACGGGGATCTTAATGAGGAAACCGATTAGAGAGCAAATGAGGCAGATGATGAGGATGATTATTTTGTGGGTGGTGGCCATTGTAATTTTGGTATTGCTTCTATGTTCACAACTTAATAATCTTCATTGATTTCCTGAAAGGTGATAATCTTAGTAATGAGTTCGTTCTTCTCTTTTTTGCTTATACTCATTGCATCAATGGTTTTGATAAACTCATTAATCTCATTCTTTTCTTCGATGATGATAAATTTAATATCTTCTGGAGTGAATCGAATAAGCTTTTTCTTCAGAGTAGCATTTAGTTTAACTTGTTCCTTTTTTTCACTTGGTTTTATTCCTGATAAAACTTTTGATTGATTAAGAGGTGGAGAATATCTCCATTCTCTTTCATTGTAATAAACAATATCCCCTTTCCCCCTCAGAATTTCTCTACCTTTCTGCCACCTGCCTTGATATGGTTTAATGAACTTGAAGGAATCAATCAACTCTCTTCTTGTCTGTGAAATGATTTCCGCTGCTTCGTGTTCTTTATCGTATTTGAGAAAAAGTTTTATGAGCTTGTAAAGCTGTGTAGACGGTTGTGAATTTTCATGTACATAAACTACTGGCGAAACCCTCTTTTTAATTCCCCACTTCTTTGTCAAACCGATACCATAGTTGCCAAAATCAGTTGTGTGAACTGAATCACGGGTAAGTTGCATGATAGTTAAGTCACAAAAGCTGATTAGCGGAATAAGTGTTACTCGGTAAATACTCGTCGCGGGCAAAATATTTTCAAAGTGTTCCTCTGAATATTGAGCAAAAAAACCCTGAGAGCTTAAAATGCCTTTTAAACTTTCTTTCGCCGTGAAGTGAAATAGAGTATTTGCACTAACCGCCATTTAACTGAGTTGAAAATGCTTTAAGAGAGTTGAAACAACTTTTGCATAAAGTCTTTTTGCCTTTGCATTTTCTTTTCTCTCAATTAAAGAACAGGCCGTATTGATTTGATGAAAAATATTCCTGAAAAGATTTTCCCTATCAGGATGCTGATTCAAAAGTTTTACAAGCTTCGGAGCAATCAAATAATATTGCTGAATTAACTCGGTACCGCCTTTTTGATTTCGCAAATAATTGTCACGAAAGAAACGAAGTGTCTGTAATTGATAACAGCTGTCAGGTAAGTCGTAATGACGAACACAAGCGGTTGTGATAAAGCAATTGCTGTCTTCTTCGCCTTTATTCCGGGGATTTATCACAGCTTTAATTCCGCCCTCAGGATAATAAACTGTAACTGTTAAACCATTATTCAATGCCACACCTTTTGCATATAAATATGCTTCCTTCTGAGTGTCAAAATATCTTCCCCTTGTCGCTTCGTCTCTTTTGGCGACCCATTCCCCTGCTGATTTATAAACTCTTATTGTATTAGCCATTTTATTTTACAATCTACTTAGTTTTTACTTGTAAGATACCGTCTTTTATACTTTATGACATTGGCTTGTCAAAAAAAATTAGTGTCGAATAAGGCCACCCAATGCGGTAACTTTATTAATGTCATAATCATTCTGAAATCCAAAACACAGATTGGTTCGTTCCTCGCAAGGACGTTTACAATGCTCTTTCAATCCCTAATTCCAATCCACGCAATTCAGCCAATCCTCTCAAACGCCCGATGGCGCTGTATCCGGGATAAGTTGTTTTTTTAAGATCATCCAACATCTGGTGCCCATGATCGGGGCGCATGGGGATGGAGATGTTTCTTTTTTTCTGAACATGCACGATCTCTTTTACTACGGCATACATATCTACATCGCCATCGAGATGATCGGCTTCGAAGAAGTTTCCTTCGTTATCGCGTTTGGTACTGCGGAGATGGATGAAATGAATATAATCGCCCAAACGCTTTACCATTCCGGGCAGGTCATTATCCGGACGAACACCGAATGAGCCGGTGCAAAAACAAAAACCATTTGCGGGTGAGGCAACTGCATTGCGCAGATCGTTTGCATCTGCTTCGGTGCTCATAATTCTTGGTAATCCTAAAACGGAATATGGCGGATCATCCGGATGAATGGCCATTACCAGTCCCAATGATTCTGCAATGGGAACTACTTCGTTTAAGAAATAAAACAAATGTTGTTTCAGTCTTGCGCGATCAATGCCTTCGTATTTTTTTAATGCATCAAAGATCTGTTCGGGTGTGAATTGTTCGCGGCTGCCGGGTAATCCCAGTAATGTGTTCTTGCAGAGAAGGTCTTTTTCTTCCTGCGACATGGAAGCGAGTTTGTTCTTTCCTCTTTCAATTTCTTCGGGCGTATAATCTTTTTCTGCGCCGGGGCGTTTCAATAAAAAAAGATCGAATGCGATGAATGCTGCTTTCTCAAAATATAAAGCGCGGCTCCTGTCGGGCATTTCGTAGGAAATATCTGTGCGTACCCAATCGAGTATCGGCATGAAATTGTAGGTAACTACTTTCAATCCGCATGCGGCAACATTGTGCAGGCTCACTTTATATTTCTCTATCCATTCCTGAAAATTTCCATACTGGCGCTTGATATCTTCGTGTACGGGTAGGCTTTCAATTACGGCCCATTCCATGCCGGCGGCTTCTATCAACGCTTTTCTTTTGTTGATCTCTTCGATCGTCCAGACCTCTCCTACCGGGATCTGGTGTAGAGCTGAAACTACGCCGGTGCATCCTGCCTGGCGTATATCCCAAAGATCAACGGGGTCATCGGGGCCGTACCAGCGCATTGTGTGTTGCATCATGATTTAGAATTTGAGAATGTGCAAATTTGAAAATTTGAAAATGATACTTCGTTTGAATTATGAATGAGTCAAAATTCAACATTCAGGATTTAAAATAATTTTTTATTTGCGAAATCGATGTAGGATTTTTTTCATACGTGGATTAGTGGATTGGCGGATAATAATAATTCAATCCGCCAATCCGACAATTCAAACCCATTTTCATTCAACATTCCTAATTCAACATTCCTAATAATTCTCCTACCAGAATATTGTATACAACGCTGTAAGTATTCCACAAACGATCAGTACGCCGACGGTGAAGGCGGGGCTGAGTTTGAACATTTTCCTGTCTACCTCGAGGCCATGTACATTTACGCCGCGCCTGTTATCGATCATGCTGATGATCCACATGCCGATGATACAGAGTATGAATACAAAACCCATCCTGTCGAGGAACGGGATCTCATAAATACCCGAATCTGTTTTCGCCGCAAAACCGTATGGCTGAAGGAATGCAAGATCCATTGCTTTGGGAAGGAACTTGAAGAATATGGAAAATGCAAAACCGCCGATCGTTGCAAACATGGCCGCATTGGAAGTTGTTTTTTTCCAGAAGAAGCCAAGTATGAACATCGCAAAAATACCGGGCGATACAAAGCCTGTGTATTCCTGTATAAATTCAAAGCCCCCTTTTTTATCGATACCCATAAATGGCGCGATCACCACGCCGATGATCAAGGCAAGTACTACAGCTACTTTTCCTATCCATACCATTTTCTTTTCGCTTGCTTCGGGATCGATTTTTTTCTTGTAAATATCCAGTGTGAAAATAGTTGCGATGCTATTTGCTTTTCCGGCAAGCGATGCAACTACGGCCGCAGTCAATGCTGCGAAGGCGAGACCTTTCAATCCCGGCCCTAATAAATTAAGCATGGTTGGATAAGCGTTATCCTGGATGATCTCTCCGTTTGGCATCATCTCCTGGTGAAAGCCTCCATTCTGGTATAACACATATGCTGCAATACCGGGCAATACAACGATCACCGGCATCAGCAATTTTAAAAATGCGGCGAATAAGATACCGCTGCGTGCTGTGGGAAGATCCGCTCCCAGTGCGCGTTGTGTGATGTATTGATTACATCCCCAGTAATTTAAATTCACGATCCACATACCGCCGATCAACACAGTTAATCCCGGCAGGCTGATAAAATTCGGGTTGTCTTTTTTCAGTATCATGTGGAAGTGATCATTCGCTTTTGTGGTAAGGAGTTTCAATCCATCAAAAACGCCGTGGCCGCCAAACTTATCCGATACCAATGAAAGTGCGAGATACGTTGTCGCCAATCCGCCAACAATTAAAAAGAATACCTGGATCACATCTGTGTAACCGATCACTTTCATACCACCCAATGTGATAATGATCGCAAAAAGCGCAAGGAAGATCATACATAAATACAATGGCAATCCTGAAATGGCGTGTATGGCCAATGCGCCGAGGAATAAAATTGAGGTAAGATTTACCACTACATATAATAATAACCAGAACACCGCCATGATCATTGCAACCGTGCTGTTGTAGCGCTGGTTGAGGAACTGCGGCATTGTGTATATTTTATTTTTCAGATACACGGGAATAAAAAATATAGCCACGATCATAAGTGTGGCAGCTGCCATCCACTCGTAAGTAGAGATCGCGAGGCCCATTTTAAAACCATTGCCACTCATGCCGATCATCTGTTCAGCAGAAATATTCGATGCGATGAGTGATGCACCGATGGCCCACCAGGTTAGCGAACCTTCTGCGAGAAAATAATCATGCGAAGCAGTGGTGCTTGCTTTTTTCTTGCGCCGGTAAACCCAGTATCCATACGTGGCTACAACGATAAAATAAAAAAGAAATACAATGTAATCGGCTGTTTGCAGTGATTTCATAATGGCGGTTGGTTTTGGGAGATGATTGTTGGTTTTATGTTTTTGTTGTTGATCGTGAGTTGTGAATCGTGAGTCGTCAATCGTCAGTCGTGAGTAGGGATATATTTTTTAACTCACGACTGAGGACTCACGTCTCACGATAATATCTTTCGTTCCATCTTAATTCGTTTTTCAATTGTGGTATGGTTGTTTGTTTATCGATCAACACTAATTCGATGCCTGCCATCTCTGCAAAATCTGTCAGATGTTCGCTTGTTAAATTCTGGCTGTAACAGGTATGGTGTGCACCGCCTGCCAGTATCCATGCGGCGCAACCGGCGTGCATGTTGGGATAGGGTTTCCACAGAACCCTTGCTACGGGCAGCTTTGGCATGGTTTGCATCGGCGCTACCGCAATCACTTCATTTACCAATAGCCGGAAACGGTTACCCATATCTACTACTGATGCATTGAGTGCGGGGCCCGGCGCTGAATTAAAAACCAACCGCACAGGATCTGCTTTTCCACCAATACCTAACGGATGTATCTCGCAACTTGGTTTTCCATCGGCGATGCTTTCGCAGATCTCAAGCATATGGCTTCCGAGCACCAAACGGTTATCGGGATTAAAATGATAGGTATAATCTTCCATAAAACTATTACCGCCTTTCATTCCGCTGCCCATCACTTTCATGGCGCGTACAAGCGCTGCTGTTTTCCAATCGCCTTCCCCTGCAAAACCAAAACCCTTATTCATTAAACGTTGTGCAGCAATGCCCGGTAATTGTTCCATGCCGTGCAGATCTTCAAACGTGTCTGTGAAGCCTTTGAAATTTCCAGCTTCTAAAAATGTTTGGAGGCCAATCTCAATTTTTGCTGCCTCACGTAATGACTGATGTTGTTCACCGCCTTTTAGTAATGAATTCATCAATACATAACTGTCGGCATATTCTTCAACGAGTTTGTCTATCTGTTTATCGGTTGTTTCATTGATCACTTTTACCAGATCACCCACGCCATATGTGTTTACACTGTAACCGAATTTTATTTCGGCTTCCACTTTATCGCCTTCTGTTACGGCAACATTGCGCATGTTATCGCCGAAGCGTGCAAATTTTGCGGACTGCCAGTCGCTCCATGCGGCTGCGGCCCTTGTCCATACATTTATTTTATCAAGCGATTCAGGATCTTCCCAATAACCAACAACAACTTTTCTATTCAATCGCATGCGGCTCATGATAAAACCAAATTCACGGTCGCCATGTGCAGATTGATTGAGGTTCATAAAATCCATATCGATCGTTGCCCATGGAATATCGCGGTTGAATTGTGTATGAAAATGAAGCAATGGTTTATTCAGAATTTTTAATCCGCCGATCCACATTTTAGCCGGTGAAAAAGTATGCATCCATGCGATGATACCAATACAATCCTTTGCAGTATTGGCTTCCATGCAAACTGCATAAATCTCTTCCGCCGTTTTTACCGTTGGCTTGTATACAACACTTACCGGAACCTGTGATGAGTTGTGCAAGGATGCGGCAATCGTTTGCGAATGCTGTGCAACCTGCTGCAAAGTTTCATCGCCATACAAATGCTGGCTGCCGGTTACGAACCACACTTCTTTTTTCTTCAGGTCGATCATGCGTTTGTTGTTTAAATAAATTCGGATCTTTTTTCGTGAGCCGTCAGTCGTGAGACGTGAGTGTGAGACAAACTTACTCACGTCTCACGCCTCACGACTCACGATTATCACTTCGCCAATAATTCAATCCCCTTCACCTGCGTTGGAAACCATACCATCATTTCGCCCTGTCCTCTGTTTGCCCAACTGTAATAAGGTATCGCTGTTAATGTTTGTTGCTTCGTTGAAATGCTGTTGCTGTTTTCAATCACCACTGCGGGCACTGCTGCTTTTAAAACAGTGACGCCTTTTAAAAGATCCGGTTTAAATTCCGTTGTGAATTGTGTGTTCTGTGGAATGATCAGGTTGCTTGCCTTTCCATTATTATCGGGCCATTCAGCGCAATAAATAATGGGGCCGCGTTGCAGTGCGATCTTTCCGATATCATCACTAAGGTTTTCGTTGGCTGCTACTTTACGTACTTCAAAAGGCAATGCAACTTCTACTTTATCGCCCCGTATCCATGTTCTGTTTATTACGGCATATCCATTCTCTACTTTGTAATCTATTAACTGCCCGTTTACTTTTATATGCGCCCTTTGCGTAGACTTATCCGTGAACTGGTACAATGTTGATGCGATCGCTTTATCCTGCGCCCAGCCCGGAATACGGATCTTTAAATTAAATATTTCAGTATTATTTTTTGGTTTGACATAAAAAGTAAGGCCGCCATCCCAAGGATAATTATTTTCCTGTGTGATCTGAAGGTTGTGATTGTTCACTATAAGATCTGCGGTGCTGTTGATGAACAGGTTTACAAAAATGTCATTGTCTTTTTGTGCGTAAACATATCCCGGAATAGATGGAATTAAACGCACAAGATTTGTAGGGCAACATGAACATTCGAACCAACCTGAACGTGTATATTCAATATCCGCATGTTTAAAATTTCCTGTTACCTGCATGGCATTGGTGTAGAAAAAAGATTTGCCATCGAGGCCGATACCTGAGATCAAACCATTGTATAATGTTTTCTCCAGCACATCTATATATTTTGCATCGCCATGTAATAAGAACATGCGGTAATTCCAGTAAACATTGGCAATAGCGGCGCAGGTTTCATTGTAGGCTGTTGCGTTGGGCAGTTCGTAATTATTGCCATAACGTTCGCCGTTGCCAACTGCGCCCACACTGCCCTGCACATACATTTTCTTTTCAACAACGTTGTTCCATATTTTATCGATGGCTGAGATCAGGCTGTCATCGCCGGTCAATGCAGCAACATCTGCAATGGCAGAATATAAATATCCGGCACGCACTGCGTGGCCCTCGGCTTCATCCTGTTGTGTTACAGGAATATTATCCTGCCAGTAAGCGCCGTTCTTCCACGGATCTTTGCTTTTAGGATCATAGCCCGCAAAATGCCCGCGCTCTTCTATAAAAAATTTCGCTGTGTTGAGGTATTCTTTTTTGCCGGTGACACGATAGAGTTTTACCAAACCCATTTCAACGATCTCATGCCCCGGTGCCACATGTTTTTTATCCGGCCCAAAAACAGAGCAAACAAGGTCAGCATTTTTTAAAGCGATGTTGAGCAGCGTTCTTTTTTGGGTTGCCATAAAATGTGCCACGGCTGCTTCGTATAAATGGCCGGCATTGTATAATTCATGGCTCAGTTCGCGCTCCTTCTCCCATCTTTCTTTACCCGACCATGGATGAACCGCAGCAGGGTCAATGGTTCTGGCGGTATACAAATAACCATCGGGTTCCTGTGCATTGCCGATGATCACGATCAACGAATCAATGTATGCTTCGAGTTTTGCATCAGGATATAGAGCGAGTGAATAAGATGCGCCTTCGATTGTTTTATAAATATCGGTATCGTCAAAAGGGTAGCGCGTACAGAACTTACCGCTTTTTGCTGCTGCCATTACAAAGTTCTTTACACGGCCCGTGCTTTCGCATCTTTCAAATGATGCGGGAATAGTAACGTTCCGGTTGACCAATATTCTCGGCAACCAGAAATTATCTGTGAGCTTAACCTGTGTGAATGGTACCGATTGAATAGAATAATCCTTCTGCTGGCCGAAGAGAACGGCAGAGAAAAATACGGTGAATAAAACAATCGTTTTTTTCATGGCTTACAGATTTGTGACCACTGATTATTTCACGGAAAATTTATATTTCGTTACATGCTTATAAGTTTCACCTGGCTTTAAGATCGTATTTGGAAATGTTGGCTGATTGGGCCCGTCAGGAAAATGTTGTGTCTCCAAACAAAGCGCTGCATGTTGTGCATATACCCAGTTATTTTTTCCATGCAATGTGCTGTCGAGAAAATTGCCTGTGTAAAATTGCAGCCCGGGTTCTGTTGTAAAAACCTCTAAGAAGCGGCCACTGCCTGCATCATACACGGTTGCTACTTCTTCCAGATCATTTCCTTTACGGTTCAATACCCAGTTATGATCGTAACCGCCTTTTACCGATGCGATGTCTTTACCAACTTTTTTGGCTGTTGTAAAATCCATTGGCGTCCCTTTTACATCGGGCAATTGGCCGGTTGGGATTAATACAGTATCCACTGCAGTATATTTATCTGCATTGATCATTACTTCATGATCGAGAATAGTTCCTTCTTTTCCTGCGGAGAGATTGAAGTAGCAGTGGTTGGTAAGATTGACCGGTGTTGCCTTATCTGTTGTGGCAGTGTAAGAAATCTGCAAACTGTTATCAGCAGTAAGTGTGTACACAACTGTTGATTGTAAATTGCCCGGAAAGCCCTGCTCGCCATCCTTACTTGCATACGTTAATTGAAGGCTGCTATCGCCCGGAAGTTTTGTTGCCTGCCATACTACTTTATCAAATCCTTTTACGCCGCCATGTAATGTATTGCCATTATTATTCAACGGAAGCTGGTATGTTTTGCCATCCAGTACAAATTTTCCTTTGGCTATGCGGTTTCCATAACGGCCGATGAGTGCGCCGAAATACGGGTTGCCTTTTTGGAGATAACCGGATAATGAATCGAACCCAAGAACCACATCGCCCATTTTTTTGTCCTTATCCGGTGTGATGATATCCGTAACAATACCGCCATAATTAATAATGCTTACCTGCATTCCGTTTGCATTGGTAATAGTGTATTGCGTGATGTTCTCATTTTCAAAAACACCGAATGGTTTTTCGGTGATGCCGGGTTTTGTTACCGTATCAGCAGGTTTATTTTCACAGGCAGTAAAAAAAGAAATGGCTGCGGTCATTAATAAAAGAGTTTGTTTTTTCATGGGGCAATTTTGCAATGTTTGTTAGAATTTATGATTGGCCGTAATAACTATCCGGCCCGTGTTTCCTTTCAAAATGTTTTTTGATCAATGCATCTTTTAATCCGGGCGATGATGGATTTATCTGCTCGGTTAAATAAGCCATCTGTGCAATGCTTTCCAATACAGCGCTATTGTACACTGCTTTTGCAGGCGTTTTGCCCCAGGTAAAAGGTGCATGGTTACTCACTAGCATCATCTCCACTTCTTCATAATCCAGTTCGTTTTCTTTCAAACAATTAATGATCTGCATACCTGTTTCATATTCATAATTCCCTTTGATCATTTCATCACTCATCGGCGCTGCACAAGGTATACCGGCAGTAGTATGATCGGCGTGCGTTGTTCCATAAACAGGAATATCTCTTTGTGTCTGCGCCCAGGCAGTAGCATAAGTTGAATGTGTATGAACAATGCTCCCGATATTCGGCCAGTGTTTATATAGAACCGCATGCGTTAATGTATCGGAAGAAGGCCGCAGTGCACCTTCAACAGTTTTTCCATCAAGATCAACGATCACCATTTTTGCAGGGGTCAACTCTTCATAAGGAACACCACTTGGCTTAATAGCAAACACACCGAGGCTCCTGTCAACCACACTCACATTACCAAACGTAAACAACACAAGGCCCAATTTGGGTAGTTGCATGTTTGCCTCGTAAGCAAGCTCCTGAATGTGGTGATAACTCATAAATGAATTTGAAAATTGAAATGCACTTGCATTTTCAAATTTGATCCCGCCATGGCGGGATCAAATTGTCCTACAATATACTTTGTTGTTCAATAAATGCCCCCAATTCCGTATACTTTCGATACCTTTTTTCGTAGATATTTATTTTTAACGGATCAGGTGTATAGGTTATTTCAAATCCTTGCCCCATCGCATTCATGGCGTCTTCCACTTTTGGATAGATGCCGGCAGCAGTTGCAGCGAACATAGCAGCGCCGAGTGCGCAGGCCTGTTCGCTTTTGTGGATGCGGATCGGCATATTCATCACATCGGCCATCATCTGCATGATGAAAGGCGATTTTTTTGCAACGCCGCCGAGGCCGATCAATCCTTTTACAGCAATGCCTTCTTCACGAAACCTGTCTGCAATTTTTTTGGCGCCGAAACAGGTCGCTTCTACCAATGATCTGAAAACACGTGGCGCATCACTCGCCAGACTGAGGCCGGTGAATGCCGCTTTTAATAATTGATTCGCATCGGGTGTCCTTCTTCCATTTAACCAATCAACGGCAAGTTCATCATCCTCATGCAATGGAATATTGTTTGCCTGTTTACTTAATTCAGTAATGATCTTATCGGTAATCTCTGTTTTTATTTTTTCTGCCGTTGATCGATCAACAACTGTTGTTTGCATTAAAATATTTTCCAACGGCCATGCGAGTAAATTTTTAAACCACGCATACGCATCGCCAAATGCTGATTGTCCCGCTTCCATACCCATCATACCCGGAATGATCGAACCGGGAACCTGCCCGCAGATCCCTTTTACTAATTTTCCTTTTACTTCACTCATCGGCGCTACCAGCATATCGCATGTTGATGTGCCCATTACTTTGCTGAGATGATAGGGTTCTATCTGTCCGCCAACCGCTCCCATATGACAATCAAATGCGCCAATACCGATCACCACATCAGTTGATAATCCCAGGCGCTGCGCCCATTCTCCGGATAATTTTCCTGCGGGTTGTGCAGAAGTGAATGTTTCTGTAAATAGCTTTTGTGTAAAACCTTTTAATAAATTATCCCATGAACTAAAAAATTCATCGAGCGGCAATCCACCAAATTCTTCGGCCCATAAACTTTTATGCCCTGCGCTGCAAACACCGCGTTTCATTTGTTGGATATCATTTCCACCGGTTAATAAATACGGGATCCAGTCGCAATGTTCTACCCATGAATAACAGTGCCTGCGCACATCTTCATCTTCGCGCAAAACATGCAACAGCTTTGCCCAGAACCATTCGGAAGAATAGATACCGCCGACAAACTGTAAATAATTAATTGCAAATTTTGTTGCATGATGATTCAGTTCCGCCGCTTCTTTTACAGAAGTATGATCCTTCCACAGCACGAACATGGCATTGGGATTATTTTCAAAACCGGGCAATAAGGCAAGTGGTGTTCCGGTTTGATCAACTGCAACCGGCGATGATCCCGTGGTATCAACAGAAATGCCTTTGATATTTGACGCGATATCATTGCCTGCTTTTTGAATACAGTCTCTGATGGTGTATTCAAGCCCTTCTATATAATCGGACGGATGTTGGCGGAATTGATTTTCGGCGGGATTGCAATACAATCCTTTTTTCCAGCGCGGATAATAAAAAACGGAAGCGGCAACTTCTTCGCCATTCGCAGCATTAACAATAATTGAGCGTACCGAATCGGTTCCAAAATCTGCACCTATAACAAAACGCTCTCCGTTCATAATTCATTTAATGAAACAGTTTGTTCAATTGTGTATCTGTATAATCGTTCACAAAACAAATGATGTTTTTGTATTGGCTGAACTCTTCTTTTGTATGCATGGTTGTGATCACCACACACTGCATACCCGCATTCTGCGCGGCTTCCACGCCTTTTGGCGCATCTTCAAAAACGATACAATTTTTATAAGCAACCCCCAATTCATCTGCACATTTGATATAGGTTTCAGGATCCGGTTTGCTTAGCGCCACATCTTCTGCACTCACGACCGCTTTAAAATAATGCCTGAGCGATAATCCATCCAGCACAAAATCAATATTAAAACGGATCGCTGCCGAACCGATCGCCATCGGTATATTTTGTTGTTTTGTTTTATCGAGGAATGCATCCAGCCCATCGATCAGTTTTAATAACGGCCTGAATGCCTGCTGGTATTCTTCTTCTTTTGCATAGCTCATCAGTTCCATTTCCTTTGCTGAAAACCTTCCGGGAAATATCCGTTCCAGCAACTCATCATTTTTTCCGTAGCATTCTTTTTTTACTTCGTCAATACTAAGTTCAGCGCCAAGTTCTGTAAGGATCTTATACCACGCACGAATATGAAAATCCATGTCATCGATCATTGTTCCATTGAGGTCGAAGAGGAATGCTTTTGTTTCGGTCATACATAAATGAGATGTCAGATGACAGTTGACAGATGACAGAAAAACTATCCTGTCATCTGTCAACTGTCATCTACCATCTTTCTTTAAATGAATCTATTGATCAGGTTTTCTAAATATTCCTGTTTACCACTTGCCGTAACCGGCTCACCGTTCTTAATGGCGAAATCTCTCAGGTCTTCAAGTGATAGTTTGCCTTCTTCAAATGCTTTACCGCTGCCGCTGTCGAAAGATGCGTACCGTTCTTTTCGTATTTTTTTGTAGTCAGATCTCTGTAAAATATTATCGGCAACGATCAATGCCCTTGCAAAAATATCCATGCCGCCAACATGTGCATGAAAGAGATCTGCTGTATCGGTTGAATTCCTTCTGCGTTTTGCATCAAAATTAATTCCGCCGCCGCTAAAGCCGCCGGCTTCTAAAATTACCAGCATGGTCTCTGCGAGTTCGTTGATATTATTCGGGAACTGGTCAGTGTCCCAGCCGTTCTGGTAATCGCCGCGGTTGGCATCCATACTTCCCAGTACACCTGCATCTGCGGCAACCTGCAGCTCATGCTGAAAGGTATGGCCGGCAAGGGTTGCGTGGTTTACCTCGATATTGATCTTGAAATCATTCAGCAGGCCGTACTGGCGAAGAAACCCGATTACGGTTTCACAATCATAATCATATTGATGCTTGCTTGGCTCGCAGGGTTTGGGTTCGATAAAGAATGACCCTTTGAAACCATTTTTTCTTGCATAGTCTTTGGCTGTGTGCAAAAATTTAGCCAGGTGTTCTTTTTCGCGCTGCATGTTTGTGTTGAGTAAACTCATGTAACCTTCGCGGCCGCCCCAGAAAACATAATTCTCTCCACCCAATGCGATCGTTGCATCCAGTGCGGCTTTTACCTGTGCGCCTCCATGTGCGAGCACATGAAAATCAGGATTGGTTGCCGCACCATTCATATATCTTTTGTTGCTGAAAAGATTGGCTGTGCCCCATAATAATTTCACACCGCTATCGGCCTGTTTTTGTTTTGCATATTCAACAAGCGCCTGTAACCTTCTTTCATTTTCAGCAACATCATTTCCGTAATCAACCACATCCACATCATGAAAACAATAGTAAGGCATGTTCATTTTGGTAATGAATTCAAATGCCGCATCCATTTTATCTTTTGCTCTTTCAACAGCATCTGCTTTTTCGTTCCATGGATAAATATGTGTGGGTTCGCCAAACGGGTCGCCTCCATTGCCTACAAATGAGTGCCAGTAAGCACAGGCAAAACGGAGCCAGTCTTTCATGGGTTTGCCCGCAACCACTTTGTCCGCATCATACCAGCGGAAAGCCATGGGGTTATCGCTTCCGGTTCCTTCGAATGTTACCTGGTTGATCCCTTTAAAAAATTCCTTATCGCCTGTTACAACTTTCATGAGAGTATATTTTAATATTTTAAAAATCAAAAAACAATTTGAAAATTTGCTAATTTGAAAATGGCAGGATGATTTCATTTTCAAATTTTCAAATCAGCACCTTTTCAAATTAACTGCTGCTCCAGCAATTGTTTCCATTCCTGATAAAGTGTATCATAAATGGAAGCATTTGAGGGTTCAATTAACTGCAAACGTTTCATATTTACAAAAGCTTCTTTTTCATTTGTATAGATCTTAGCCCCCAGGCCTGCACCGATCGCTGCGCCAACACTGCCGTCACACGCGTACAATTCAACAGGGGTATCGGTTGTATCTACAAATGCCTGTGCAAAAACATCGCTCAAAAAAAGATTGGCCTTGCCTGCACGGATAACGGTTGGTGTTAATCCGTTACTGCGCATGATATCCAGCCCATACCTGAATGAAAAGGCAATACCTTCCTGTACCGCACGAAAAATATGCGATGCGGTATGCTTATTAAGATCGATCTGCTGCATATGCGCATTCACCGTTTTATTATTCAGCATTCTTTCGGCGCCATTGCCAAATGGCAGGATAGATAAACCATCGCTGCCGGGTTTGATCTCTTGTGCGGCGTCATTCATCTGCGAATAACTAAGATGGTTACCGGTAATATTTTTTACCCAGCTGTTCATGATCCCCGTTCCGTTGATGCATAATAAAACACCGATCCTGTTTTGTTCCCTGGTATGATTTACATGCGCAAAGCTGTTAACGCGCGATTGCTTATCATACGCCAATGTATCGCTTACACTGTAAATAACGCCTGAAGTGCCCGCTGTTGCTGCTATTTCGCCGGGTTGCAATACATTTAACGATAACGCATTGTTCTGCTGATCCCCTGCTTTATAGGCAACGGGGATATTTGCTTTGAGAGAAAGTGTGCGCGCCACTTCTTCTTTTAATAAACCATGCGTATCAAAAACATTTTTTATTTCGGGTATCACAGAAGTGCAGAATCCATAATGTGCAAACACATCTTTTGATAATTCATGTTTGGAGAAATCCCAGAAGATCCCTTCCGATAATGCAGAGATAGTGGTGGTGGTTTGTCCGCTTAATTTCATCGCGATAAAATCCCCGGGCAATAAAACCTGGTGAATTTTTTCATATACGGGCGGTTCATTTTCTTTTACCCATGCCAGTTTGGATGCAGTGAAATTGCCGGGCGAGTTTAACAGATGTGATAAACATTTTTCCTCCCCTATCTCCTGAAATGCTTTGTTACCAAGGCTTACAGCCCTGCTATCGCACCAGATGATGCTGTCGCGCAAAACTTTCTGATCCTTATCTATCAATACCAGCCCATGCATCTGGTAAGCAATTCCGATGGCGCTGATATCTGCCGGGTTGTATTTTTTTGTTGTATTCACTTTCAATATGGCTTCCTGAACATGCAGCCACCACATTTCCGGCGATTGCTCTGCCCATCCCGGTTGAAGCGATGTGATGCCCGATTCTGTTTCAGGATATTGTGCGGATGCAACACATTGTTGCGTGGCCGCATTTACCACAGATACTTTAACCGAAGAAGTGCCAACATCTATACCTAATAATAACATGTACTCTTTTTTGATTTATAAGCGCCCGGCACATCTTCTGTTTACACCGCCAAAATAGCTTATTACGTTTTTCAATATAAAGCATATTGGGTATACAAAACCACCAGGGACCGATCCCCCGGTGGTAAACTTGCCAACGATTGCTTAATAACTATTTTTATACACTACCTGTTTGCGAATATGTAAACACATATAACAGGGGAAATTAATTTTTTTGACCGACTAGTTTTCGCCGAATTACTAAATCGTTTTCGTTACTGTTTTTAGTTTGAAATAATGTTCGGAAAACCGGATAAAAGTAGGCCAGTTGGGAACCGGTGTATGAGGGCCCGTATGCTGGCGAAACGCAATCTCACCATCGATCAGCGGTGTTTCTACATGCGGAAATTCGGTGGTTCCCATATCTTTTTTACCCAACAGTTTATATACCGGGCCCGCAGCTGCAGCTGCCATGAACATACCTCTTGCATCAACCCATCCATCGCCTTTTTCGCCCGCACTGATAAACACAGGGCGTGGTGCGCACAGGTCAATGAGTTCATGTGAATCAACCGGCATATCCCCCCAGTTGAGCGGGCCTGCATATTTGATAAAATTACCCGCCATCCAGTGATATTCATTCGACCCTGCAACATTTTCTACCAGTTCGCCCGCATTGCGCCGATGAAGTTTTGCGCCGCCTTCTCCCGATGAACTTACAAATGCGATCGCAAAACGCGGATCATATGCCATCGTAACGATCGTCGCTTTTCCATATCGCGAGTGGCCCTCGATGCCAACCTGTTTTGCATCAACAGCTTTATCTGTTTCAAAATAATCCAAGGCGCGGCTTGCGCCCCATGCCCATGCGCGGAGTGCACCCCAGTCATCCGGTTTGCGGTGTTGCCCTTTGTTCATTAAACCGATAATACCCTGTGTTAATCCTGCACCATTATCCGCCTGGATACTTCCGGGAACAATGATCGCATAACCCCAGCCTTTTGCAAGTAACTGTTGTTGCCAACTTGGTTCCGCAGGTTTTTGCGCTGCACCGTTTGCAGGCGGCGGGCCGGCTGGCGGACGAAATCCTGCCGGAAAAATAAAACCGAATTCCATGATAACAGGAACGGGGCCGGTTGCATTGGCGGGCGTACTTACCGACAGATCAATATCAACTGTAACCTGCGGGTAAGAAGAATTGTCAACATGCCCTTTTAATTTTTTTGTGATCACAGCAAAATCGCCGTTCATTTCATTTGTTGTACTGATCAGTTCCCATGTTACTCTGGGAAGATCTTTTGGAACACGCCCGTAAATTTCTCTGTCAAAATCTTCCACGATCTCCGGGCGGCGCTTACTCCACCACATTTTTGCAGTGGTTACTTTTTTGCCGTTATTTAAAACAAGCGGATCGGGTAAATTGGCAAATGGATTTGCTTTTGCTTCGTCATAATTGGCGGCATTCGGCGCTTTGGGGTCGCTGCCATTTGCACCCGGACGTAATGAGGTGATGTGCAACATATCCATCATCATCTGGTGATCCGCTTCAGTTAGCGCACGCATACTGTCTGCCGTTTGTTTACGGCGTATGCTATCCTGCGGTGAAAGCCTTTGCCCGAACTGCGCAAACGACTGTGATACGGCGACAGCAGAAAAAAGAAAAACAATTGTTTTCCTGTATAAGGGGCTCATGGGAATTTTTTTAAGGTCAGTGAATGATAGTAAGATACTTTCATTTACTGTAACATGCAGGTAAAGAAGATGACAGATGTTAGATGTTAGTTGACAGATGAAGTTTTTTATCACTGTCATCTGTCAACTAACATCTGTCATCTATTCATACCAAATCAATATCCAGGGTTTTGTGGAAACTTAGGGCCCTGTGTAACCGCATCGATCTCATTTTGCGGGATCGGGCGCAGCATATGTGTTGGTTTGATGAACTGGCCCGCTTCGATCGGGTTCCATGTCTGAACCCTTGCTACCAGTGTTCTTGTGCGAACAAGATCAAGCCAGCGAAGGCCTTCAGCAAAAAACTCGCGTGTGCGTTCGTCCAGTATAAAATCAAGTGTTACCTGTGCCGGTGTGATCGTTACCGCCAATACCGCTGCTGCATTCTGTGCAGTAGTATTAGTGGTTCTGAAAGCTGCACGCTGCCTTACCACATTGATCATTGCGGCAGCATTCGTATTATCGCCCAATTTAAAATATGCTTCGGCAGCTAATAAATACACATCCGAAAAACGATACAAACAAACCGGCCTTGTTGATGGATCATTAAAGTTTGCTGCAGCCCTGCTTGGGTCATCAAACTTTTTCACCACAGGAAAATAGTTCGCATCCTGTAGTCTTGGAGGAATAATGATTCCTTTGAAAGGCACACCATTATTGTTTTGCGGTGCATCAGGTATATCAAATGGTGTTACCCATATAGCTGTATCCACACCAACGGTGAGTGTTCCGCGTGTACCGGTAATACCTGCTGTATTGGCTATCCAAACGGTCTGGAATGTTTTATCAAAACGTGAATCGTTCGACCTCTCTGCAAATGCCTGCCCATAGATATAATTTTTTGTTGGTGTTCCTGCAACAAGAATTCCTGAGTTAGGGCGTGTACGGATAAATGGCCTTCCATTGGCAACATCTCTTGTCATCATGGTGGAACCTGCTGTTGCGAGCACGCCTGATGCATTGATCGCTGCATTGATGCCTAATGTTGGATAATTAAAACGGAACAGCCATGGTATCAGGTTCTGTGCGTTTCCACCTGATGCGGCGCCGCCTGTTGTGTACTGTCCGTATTTTGAATCGTTATCATGATCACTTACAAACAAAACTTCTTTACCATAATCATTTGCAGGTTTGAAAGCATCATTATAATCCTGCCAGAGATCCAATCCATACGTTGCTTTATTAGTGATCAGGTTATTGAAAGAAACGAGCGCCTGTGTAAAATCAGCAGCTGTATTATTCAGCCATCCCCTTGTGAGATAAACTTTACCAAGCAGGTAAAGTGCAGTTGCCTGCGTTGCCGCCTTGCCGAGGAATGGTGCTGCTACCTGTGGTGTTAGCCCCGCAACCGCATCATTAAGATCTGCAATGATCTGTGTATACACATCAGCTGCAGGCTGGCGCGAATCGGCAGTAGTTGCTGTTGTGATAAATGTAAGGTGCAATGGCACATCGCCCCACATCTGTACCAGATGAAAATACCAGAATGCACGCAGGAATTTTGCCTGTGCGAGATATTGTGTTTTCGTAGCCGCAGGAAGATCAACCGTTTGGCCAAACTGAAGGATACCATTCAATGTATTGATATCTGTATATGCAATATTCCAGAGGCCGCCTTTGGTATCGTTACTTCCGAGGCCGTTATAAGTATAGAAGTTGGTACCACTGGCGCTCGCTCCTTTCAGGTGTTCGTCTGTACCGCCAACAAGCTG